>JGI25321J50212_10001662_pt1 | contig 18259 bp, 10 predicted proteins | sample AutmiccommuBRH23_FD_50212 | JGI IMG/M metagenome (IMG submission 50212)
CCGGACAAAATGCGTGGCGTATAACCAGCTACACCGAACCCAACGATATTTTCGCGGTGGCCGATCACACCGGCTGCACAGCCATCCATCCCGGTTATGGATTTTTCTCCGAAGATTTCCGTTTTGCGAGAAGGGCGACCAAGCGCGACCGGCCCCTGATCTTCATCGGGCCGAACTGGGAAGTGATCAGGGATCTCGGCGATAAGATCAACACCAAAAAAGTCGCCAACCAGCTCGGCATCCCTACCATTCCCGGCACGGATGCGCCAATATACAATGAGATGGAAGCGGAGGAAATTGCCGCGCAGCTCCTTCTCGACCAGCAGGAAAAAGGCATTGAACAACCCTCCATCCTGGTCAAGGCTGCCGCCGGCGGCGGCGGCATGGGCATTGAGGAAGTGGTTGAAATCGAGACCTTCCGCAGGATCTACCGGCAGCTGCAGAACTATGCAAAACGGCAGTTCGGCGACGGCGGGGTTCTGATCGAGCAATGTCTGCGCGACTATAATCATCTCGAAGTGCAGCTGGTCTGCTCCAAGTTTGGCGAACGTATCCATTTCAGCTCGCGAAACTGCACCATCCAGTCAACCGGTCGCCAGAAAAGGGTCGAAGCAGCGCCTGGATTTCACAAGTCTGCCTTTGACTACGACTTTGACGAGAAGAAAGTGCTCGACCAGATTGTCCAGTATTCGCTCAAGCTGGCCAATCACGTCAAATATGACAACGTCGGCACCTGGGAGTGGATCGTCAGCCGCGCCGGGCAGCCCTATCTGCTCGAGGTAAATACTCGCATTCAGGTTGAAAATGACATATCTGCCAGGATCAGTTATATTAACGGTGAGCAACCGAACCTGATCCGCGAACAGATCCGCCTCGGCCTCGGCGAAAGGATCGGCTATAAACAGAACGCGGTCAAATTTAAAGGCGCCGCCATCGAACTGCGCATTGTGGCGGAGAATACCCGCCGCGGCTTTGCGCCGTGGATCGGCACGATCACCGAGTTTAAGTTTCCGAAATATCCGTGGTCGGTAGTCTATACCCATGTACCCACGGACCGTCCCTATCCAATCCCCAGCGATTTCGATCCTAACCTCGCGCTGGCCCTGGTCTGGGGAGACTCGGTGGAGGATGCGAAGACAAAAGCGGCACAGTTTATCGATGAAACAGTGATTTGCGGGAAGGATTCGAACAATAACCCGATAATAACCAACCTCGACTACCTTAAAAACAACCTGGATCGCCTTCTGGCTTTTTAGTACCTTGGAAATTCTTTTCTTGTTTTTAGAAAGTTTTTGGTGAAGGTACTTATCCCCCTCAAGGGGGGACTGAAAAGAGTTCCCGCTGGTCGGGGTCAGGCGATTAAAATTGAGATATAGTTTTCAACATGAAAGAATTACAGAAGCAGCTTCTGAAAATCGAAGAGCGGATAAATTATCTGCTGCAAATTAAAGACTACTCAAACTGGGGCAACCTCGACGGTTTCAAGAACAATCTCGAGCAGATTAAGCAGTCGATTTATGATCTTACCGAGGAAAAACTGACGGCGGAGATCCGCAAGCTCGACGAGTCGATCAGTTTTCTCGAAGAGCGGGCCGAGGAACACCTCACGCCCATGGAACGGGTGCGGATCGTCCGCAGCATACAACGCTTCAGCCTGAAGGATATTCTTGAAAATGTCTATGAAGACTATACCGAACTTGGCGGAGAGGGCGAAGCCAATGTCGACCCGGCGATGATCTGCGCCAAAGCCACTATCACCCGAAGGATCAAGAACAAGCCCTACACCGCTTCGGTCATGGTAATCGGCCAGGAGACCGGCCATGGCGAGGAGTTCCGCAACGGCGGATCCTGCCGGCCGCAGGGCAATGAAAAGGCTCTGAGGTATATGAAGGTCGCCGAGACCGAAGGCATACCTATTCATTTTTATATCTTCACGCCCGGTTCCTATCCGATCGAGGAAGGTTCCGGCGCAGCTCAGCAGATCGCCAGGAACATTTACGCCATGACCAAACTCAGGGTGCCGATGATCTCGATGATCTCCGAGGGCGGTTCGGGCGGGGCCGAAGCGATCGGTCTTTCCGACTACCGGCTGATGGCATCGCACGGCTACTATTCTGTTATCTCTCCGGAAGGCGCGGCGGCGATCGAAGGGAAGATCCGCGAAGGTTCGAAAGTTCCCAAGGAGCTGATCGAGGTCTGTGCCGACCGGCTCAAGCTGACCGCCAAGGACAATCTGGAAAAAGGCACCATCGACCGGATCATCTATGAACCGCTGCTCGGGGCAAGAAGAGACGACTTCACCTTTTTTGCCAAACTCCGGGCGGAAATACTCAGGGCAACCGACAAGGTCGTCCTCTCCACCAAAAGTTTTTCCGTTCTGCGGACCTATGAAATCAGGCGCAAAAAACATCAGCCGGCGACCGAGGAACTGCAGATCGAAGTGCCATGGGACCTGAATAAAGATGAAATAAAGCGGCTGCTTGAGCTGCGCTCAAAAAAATACCTGACAATGGGCAAAGTCGGCTTTATCGGCCAGGCCGATGCCGAAGACGGGCTGTACAATCTCGCCAAGGTGAGAACGGAAAAAATCTATTACACCCTCCGTTACGACATCATGAAGAACCACAAACGCCAGGTGCGCAAGGTCTTAAATGATGTTTCCGGCGAAGGCTCGGTCATGATCAGACGCATCACCGAACCGATCAACTCCTTCATGGAGCTGTGGGGCAAAAAGAAAAAGCAGGAAAGACCGCAACGCCTCCTCACCTATAATGGCGGAACAAATCAGCCGGACAGCCAGTCCCCACGAGTGGATCCACTGGAACTCACCGATACCTACACCAGCCCGCTGGCCAACAAGGATCGCACCGTCACCTGCCCCAATGCCGACAAACATGGCTGCAAAGATCTCTGGATTCCGGATCTTTATGGCGAATTCGCAGGGGTCTGCGAGACATGCGGCCACCATTTCCCGCTGGAGCACCAGTGGTATCTGCAGAATATTTTCGATCCCGGCTCAATCAGCCAGTTCAACAACGAAATAACTGCCGGCAACCCGCTGAACTACACCGGCTTTACCGAGAGGCTGCAACGGGCCAAGGATAAAACCGGAAAACGGTCGGGCAACATGACCTTCCATGCCAAGGTGAACGGCATCCATATCATCGTCACCATGCTCTATTCCGATTTCCGCAACGGCACGGTCGGTTCGGCCGAGGGTGAAAAGTTCGCCCAGGCCTGTGCCCTGGCCAAACGCAAGAAACGGCCACTGCTCGCCTATGTGCACACGACCGGCGGTATCCGCATCCAGGAGGGCACTCTCGGGGTCACACAGATGCCCAAGTGCACCATGGCGGTGCGGGAATATATCGATGCCGGCGGCCTCTATCTGGTGGTCTACGACAACAACTCCTATGCCGGTCCGGTGGCCTCTTTTCTCGGCTGCTCCCCGTATCAGTTCGCGATCAGGTCGAGCCGGGTTGGCTTTGCCGGTCCACGGGTCATCCGGGAGACGACCGGCTCGGAGATCCCACCCGATTATCACTCCGCGAGAAATGCCCTGAAGCGCGGGCATATCCAGGGGATATGGGATCGTCGCGATTTCAGGAGAAATCTGCACAAAGCCCTGCTTACCATGGGCAGCCCAAGCCTGTATTACCGCTGAGACGCTTTACCGCGCCCCTGTTTCTCCGAGCGACAGGGGCGTGACTTTTCTCTTTTACCTCTCCGCCAGGGCCTGACGGACGACAGACAACAGTTTCTCCCGCGAATAGGGCTTTGCCGCTACCCCGCAGAATCCGTAGGTCGCGTAATTGGCCATGACCGGATCTTCGGCATAGCCGCTGGAGACTATGACCCGGGCGCCTTCATTGAGTTCCAGGAGTCTTTTAACCACCTCCTTGCCGCCCATCCCACCGGGGATAGTCAGATCGGTGATAACCAAATCGAAGGGTTCCCCGGCCTCGAGAGCCCGTTTATAGCTGGCAATCGCCTCGGTGCCACCCAGGACGGTTTCGACCAGATAGCCTGCCCGCTCAAGAAACCTGCTGGTTACCTTGCAGATCATCTCCTCATCATCGACCACCAGCACCCGAAGCTCGGCTGCGCCACCGGCCTTCTCGCCCGTTCCGACATCGGCGGCATGAGAGAGCTCAGCCTTGCTGACAGGGAGATACAGCGAAAATGTGGTGCCGACGGCGGGAGTCGATTCGACTGTAATGCAGCCCCCGTGTTTTTTTATGATGGAGTAGGTTGTAGCAAGCCCAAGTCCCCTGCCTAAACGCCTGGTGGTAAAATAGGGATCGAATATCTGACCGAGGTATTTTTCTTCAATCCCCTCTCCCTCATCCCGTACAATCACCTTTACATAGTTTCCGGCAGCCAGTTCGGCAATTTCACCCTCGCCGACTGCGGCATTCTTCATGGTGATAAAGAGATGGCCGCCATCGGCCATGGCCTGTTTGGCGTTGATGGTCAGGTTGGAAAACACCTGCTGGATCTGCCCCTTATCTACTTCCGCCACCCAAAGGTCCGAAGCGATATCGAACACCGGCTTGACGTTGCTGCCGGAAAGATCGAAACGCACAACCTCCTCGACCAGGGTGGCGATGCTTACCCCTTCCCGCACCGGATTGCCGCCTTTGGCAAAGATCAGCAGCTGCTGGGTGAGACGGGTAGCCCTGCTCATCGACTTCTGGGCATCGTTCAGATGCTCCATGGCCGGATGATCCTTGGGCAGCTCGTTTTTGGCGATTGTCAGGTTGCCGAAAAGCCCCATGAGGATGTTATTGAAATCATGGGCGATCCCTCCGGCGAGAGTGCCGACGCTCTCCAGTTTGTGAATCTTCAGCAGATCGCCCTCCATCCGCTTTCTGGCAGTGACATCCTCGACTGCAATAACGATATTCTTGACCCTGCCGCCGCTGTCCTTCAGAGGGTATATCCTGGTACTGAGCCACTGCCCCTCGCTGCCGCCGATCCCGTCGATCCCGCCGGCTGGAGCCAGCCGGTATTCCGGCACAAGAACCGTTTCTCCGCCATAGGCCCGCTGCGCATACGGGAGCAGCCTGGCCCTGTCCGCTTCGCTGTTTTTCAGGATATTGAAGGTGTTGACCATGTGAGCTGCCGGCGCCCGCCACAATTCCTCAAATGCCCGGTTGACACCGATCAGCAGGCCGTCCAGATCGTAAATTTCGATGGCCGCCGGCGACTGGTGCATCACCATCTTGAATCTTGCCTCACTCTCCAGCAACTCGGTGTTCTTCAGGTGCAGCTCTTCATTGAGGGCAATCAACTCCTCGTTGGTCGACTCCAGCTCCTCCTTGGCTGCCTCCAACTCCTCGTTGACGCTCTGCAATTCCTCGTTGGTCGACTGCACCTCTTCATTCGCCGTCCAGAGTTCCTGGTTGACATCGTCCTTTTCCTCGATGATGGTCTGCAGGTACTCCTTGGTTGCCATCAGTTCGCGGCGGAGTTCCAGCAATTCCCTGTCTTTTGCCGAATCCTCCAGGGCGTCCAGGCCGGCCTGGTCCACAGCCATTCGTACCGATTCCTTTTCCTCTTCAAACAGCAGAAGAAAAAAGACCTCGCTATCGCCTTCGTTCTGCACGGGAATGACGGAAATATCGATGGTATTCTGCTCCTCGCCATAACTGAACGGGATGTTTCTTTTACGCACCGTCTTCCGATCTCTTTTTGCCTCTTCGATGGCCACATAAAGATCCGGCATCAAACTGTGCCCGGCCATTCTTGAGAGTTTCAGGCTGGCTTCACCGGTCGAAGGATCGAGATACCTCGAGGTCCGTCCCTGGAACTGGCGGATCTGCAGATTGACATCGACCAGAACTCCCGGCGGAGCATACCTCTCGAGCAGAACCTGTTCTATCTTCCTGTTCAAATCACCTGCCTCCGAGTGCTTGGTTCGCAGAACAGGCTCGGCCTGACTCCTGATCCTCTGGTTGAAGATCGATGAGCTGACCGGGAAACGATATGGCTGCTTGTTCGCGAGAATTCTCTTGGAAAAGATATTTTGACGCTTATCGACCTGATTGAACAGCTGCGGAAATCTCCCCAGAGTCTCGGAAGTACCAAGAAGCAGAAACCCGGAAGGCTTGAGAGCAAAATGAAAGAGCGGAATAACCGTATCCTGAAAGGTTGTATCGAAGTAGATCAGGAGGTTACGGCAACTGAGCAGATCGATATTCGGAAACGGCGGATCCTGGGTAATGTCCTGGGTGGCAAACACGCACATTTCCCGGATATGCTTGATCACCCGGTATCCTTTCGGGGTCTTGTCGAAAAATCGTTCCAGCCGCTCGGGCGACACGTGTTTTTCTATTTTTTCCGAATAGAGCGCCGATCGTGCCGCGACAATATGGTCGCCGACCAGATCCGTGCCGAAAAACTGGCCGGTCACCTCCAGTTTATTCGCTTCAAGAAATTCATAGAGACAGATCGCCAGCGAATACACCTCCTCCCCGGTCGAACATCCCGGAACCCAGACCCGAATCGGCGTTTTCACCGTACGGTTTTCCACCAGAAGAGGAAAAATCTCCGTTTTCAGCGTCTCAAAGATCTGTGGATCGCGGAAAAATTCGGTGAAATAGAGGAGAAGATCACGATGCAGCAGATTAAGCTCCTCGGTATCCGCGATCAGATGGTTCAGGTATCCGGCGAAACTGCTCTTTTTACAAAGGGCCATTCTCCTGGCAATACGACGAAATACCGTGGATTGCCGGTAATGGGTGAAATCGACGGTTTCCTGGTCGTAGAGCATTTTCAGAATCTGCTCAAAGGCCTCTCGCTCCCCTGCACCCAGGAGTATGAAGGTTTCGGCCACACCGCGATCTTCCTGAAAATCGGGATGCGTCAAATCAAATGATGCAACATCATCATGGTTCTGGTGGTTATCCATTTCATCCGCCTGTTAAATAAATTCCATCTCCGGACTCCGATCCAGCCATCCACATACTCTTTACATGCTCTTAAAAAAAATTGCAGTGAAGTATGCTACATGAATCTTGCCAAAACAGCAACGGAAGGCTGGAAAACAGCTGATGGGGATTTCAAGCGGACTGAAGCGGCAGTCCAGGAGTCTAGTCCCGGCTTGTTGCATCGCCCTTCTTCCCATGCCCTTCCCCGTCGGTCTTTGCCCGGCGGAGGTCGGTAATGTCGATAAAGGTGATAACCGCTCCTTCGATGACATTCTCCAGGGTCCGGTAGGGCCGGATGCGCATCTGGAACCAGGTTCCGGCCCGGGTCTGCACCTCGGCGGCCCTGGGGGCCAGGTCGCGCAGCACGGCCCGGACATCTTCGACAAGATTATCATGGCCGACCAGATTGGAGACGATATGGCCCACGGGTCGGCCGATGTCGCTCTGGATCAGGTTGATCAGCTCGGTGGTGCCGGGGGTGAAGCGGACAATGTGCAGATTATGATCGACAAAGAGGGTGGCAACTCCGGTGCCGGCAAGGAGGTTGTTCATGTCGTTATTGGCGCGGGACAGGTCGGCCACCTTGTTTTGCAGTTCGGCGTTGACCGTCGCCAGCTCTTCGTTGACCGATTGCAGTTCTTCCTTCGAGGTTTCCAGTTCTTCGTTGGTGGACTGCAGCTCCTCGTTTACCGACTGCATCTCCTCATTGGTNGATTTAAGTTCTTCATTGGCGGTTTCCATCTCCTCGAGGGTGCTCTGCAGATATTCTTCCTTGGTCCGCAGTTCCTGTTCGAGAATGGCAATACGTGCGCTCCCCCCGGTGTCCGGTACAACCGCGGCATCGTCGGTCGCAGGCAACAGCAGGACCGGGCACTCCTCAAGGACAATCAGGAATATCCCCGGCAGGATTGCACCATCCGGCCCTGTCGCCGGGCGCACATGAAGATTGACAGTATTGAAATCGCCATTGGTCTTCACCTGCAGCCCCGGATGGCTCACCGTTCCCTGCTGGGTCATCACCCGGTATAATGCGGCAGTCAGGGCGGGACGGAGTCCTTCCCGGGCCATGGCGAGAATGTTCATGCCCGCGTCGCCGCTGGCCGGTTCCAGGTATCTGCCGGTACGTCCATAGATATGCAGGATTTCGCCGCGGCTGTTGACGAGCACGCCGACCTGAGCGTAATGGGCAACCAGACTGTGTTCGGTAATCTCACGCAGATTGCTGCGGCAAGCGACTCCGTGTTCCACTCGGGCCACTCGTCCCCGGATGGTCGGTGTCGCCAGGGGCGGGACAAAACGGCTCAGGTTCGGGTAAACCGCGCCTGCCAGGTCGGTCTGCCGCCGATATATCTTCTGCTTGCGGTCAAGCACGACGAACAGCGAACCGAATTCCCCCACCGACTCGGAAGTGCCCAGAAAGAGCATACCGTTCGAATTCAGGGCATAGTGGAAAAGCGGGATGAGCCTTTTCTGGAGGTCTCTGTTGAGGTAGATCAGCAGGTTACGGCAACTGATCAGATCGATTTTGGAGAAAGGCGGGTCTTTGATCACGTCCTGCTCGGAGAAGACCAGCAGGTCGCGGATAATTTTCTGGATACGGTACACGCCGTTTTCCGACTCCAGTAAGAAAAACCGGGACAGCCTTTCGGGGGTGATATCGGTCGCGATGCTGGGCGGATAGACCCCGGACCGAGCCTGTTCGATAGCCCGCGGATCGATATCGGTGGCGAAGACCTGGACCTTGAAGGTCGATTTCAATGTTTCCAGATGCTCCTGGAGCAAAATGGCGATGGAGTATGCTTCCTCGCCGGAAGCACAGCCGCAGACCCAGACCCGGACCGGTGCTCCGGCCGGTTTGCCGATAAAGAGTTGCGGGATAACCTGGGTTTCGAGGACGGCGAAGGCATCAGGATCGCGGAAAAAATTGGTCACTCCGATCAGCAGGTCGCGAAAAAGAGCCTGGGCCTCGGTCGGGGACTGCCGCAAATGGCGGAGATAATCCTCCGCCCGACCGATCTGGTGGACGGCCATGCGCCGTTCGACCCGGCGCACCAGAGTGTTGCGTTTGTACTGAGAGAAATCGTGGCTGGTGGCGTCGCGCAGCAGGATGCAGATCTTCTTGAGTATTTCGTCTGCACTGGCGGTCGGGGTACTTGTCCGACGGATTTTGTTGCCGAAGGCATGGGCCGCATAGGCGATGAGCCGGGCCGGCATCTCGGCCGGCGGCAGGATATAATCGACCAGCCCGGTGGCTATGGCGCTGCTCGGCATTCCGGAAAATTCCGTCGATTCGGGGTTCTGGGCCATGACCATGCCGCCCTCTCCTTTCACCGCGCGTACGCCCAGGGAGCCGTCGCTGCCGGTGCCGGAGAGGACGATACAGATGGCCCGCTCGTGCTGATCGTGGGCAAGGGATCGGAAGAAGAAGTCGATGGTCATCCGCAACCCGCGGGACACGACGTGTTCCAACAGTTGCAGGGAACCGTTCAGAAAGGCCATGTCGTGGTTGGGGGGAATGATGTAGGCGCAGTTGGGCTTCACGACCATCCCATCGGCGACTTCGAATACCTTCATGCGGGTGTAGCGTTTAACCAGATCGGAGAGGATGCTTTTATGGTCCGGAGCAAGGTGTTGCACGAGGACAAAGGCCATGCCGGGATCGCCCTCGGCGGGCATTCCCGAGAAAAATGCCTCGAAGGCCGCCAGCCCCCCGGCGGAAGCGCCGATGCCGACGATGGGGAAAGAAGCGGTGCTGCTCTCTGCATCGTCAGACGTTTCGACCGGTTCGAGTTCGGCCGGTGCTGCCTGTATCGGCTCTGGCTTTTTCTTCCTTGCTCTCACGAGAGACTCCGCTGCCGGGGTTCAAAATTTTCATCCACGCGTTCCAGGGCCTTGTTAACAGCGGCGAGCAGCCCGAGCTGGCGCAGCGGTTTTGTGAGGTAATCGGCAGCATGCATGCGAGAACTGAGTTGCTCGGTTTCCGCGGTGGGATAGGCCGTCATGATAATCACCCGTGTTTCGATGATCCTCCGCCGAACCTCCTGCAGAATATTGATGCCGAAACCATCGCCGAGAACGATATCGGCAAGTATCAGGTGAAATATTTTCTCATCCATCCTTTCAAGAGCTTCACCATAACTCGCGGCCGTGGTCACATTGTGACCCTCGGCCGCAAGGAATCGGTAAAAACTGAATCTGATCGATTCTTCATCGTCGAGGATAAGTATATTCGCCTGCATTATATATTCTCCTTGCAGGAGGTTCCTCTCCTGCATAAGGGGGTTGACTGATATCCGGTTCACCTACGGCCGCATGTTGCCAATAAAATTCACGCAAGTTACATGCCTCCAGTGAAGAAATTCTTTATACTCTTATTTTCGTCCATATGACAGACAATTATGGGATTCCCGGCACCCGAGACAAGGATGTACTTGAGATGCAAGAGTGTTGCATGCAACAGAAAGGTGCAATTTCATGCTGCAACACGTCACACTTCACTTTAGCGGAGTATTTTCGGTTATATTGTACCTCTTGATTTTTCGGTACAAAGTAACGCGATCTATCCCTAATAACCGGGCGGCTTTTGCTTTATTCCAGGCGGTTTTTTCCAGGGCTTCGAGAATGCCCTGAGAATCGGCCTCCGCATTCTCCAGGGCGGAGTGGTGCGCGGTTTCCGGCGCAGTCACGAAATCGGACGGCAGATTATCGAAAGTGATAATGTTGCGGTTGCACAGGACAAAGGCGTGCTCCATTATGTGCTCGAGTTCCCGGACGTTGCCCCGCCAGGGACACTTGAGAAAGGCCTTCAGAACATCCGCCGATATCCCCTCGATGTTTTTTTTGAATTTTGCATTGAAGCCGTTACGGAAGTGTTCAACCAGCAGCGGTATGTCTTCGCGCCTGTCCCGAAGGGGGGGCAGTTTGATCTCGATCACCTTCAGCCTGTAGTAGAGGTCTTCCCGCAGTTCGCCGTTACCGACTTTTTCCAGCAGATTTCTGTTCGTTGCCGCAATCAACCGCACATCCACCTTGTTTGGCGCAGAGCTTCCCACCCTTTCGAACTCCCGCTCTTCGAGGACCCGCAGGAGCTTCAACTGAACCTTGAGCGAGATATCGCCAATCTCGTCGAAAAAGATGGTGCCGCCATCGGCCCGGTGGAATCGCCCGATATTGTCCCTGATGGCCCCGGTAAACGCCCCTTTTACATGACCGAAGAGCTCGCTCTCCAACAGACTTTCGGGCAAGGCCGAGCAGTTGACTTTGACCAGGGCTTTATGACTGCGGTCACCGGAGAGATGCAGCGCTTCGGCGACCAGTTCTTTGCCTGTCCCGCTTTCACCGGTGACGAGAACAGTGGTCTGCACATTGGTAAGGGACCTTATCAGGGCATACACTTTCTGCATCGGCTCGCTTTTGCCAATGATACGATGAAACTGCCGATGTCCTTTCAGTTCCATTTCGATGTCGGCCATCTGGGTTTCATCCCGCAACACCAGAACCACCCCCCGCGGCAGCCCCTGGAGGCTGAGGAGCGGATAGGTCCTGATATTGATCACCCGGCTGATGCGGCCGGCGGAGAGGCATTCGATCCGGTCGACCTCAACAGGCCGGCCGCCGACAAGAGCTTCAGCAAGAATCTCCGCGCATTTGCCGCCGCACATCTGCGGCAGAGAAGCAAAAGGCCTGCCCAGGTCCTCGTTGGAAAAGCCGAACATGGTGATAGCCGCCTCGTTAAACTCAAGCACCGCCAGATCCTTGTCGACAGTGACGATGGCATCCTTGACACTCCGGAAGATGGCCTCGAGGTTGGTTCGGTATCTTTCCTTTTCTTCATGAACCACCTTATACTTCAAGGCACTCCTGGCCCCGTGCAGCAACGACTCCTGGTTGATCGGCTTGGGAATATAGTCGAACGCGCCCAGACGAATGGCGTCGGCAGCAGTCTCGACGCCGGGATCGCCGGTGACCATGATAACCGGACACGTCAACCCCTTTGCCTTGATTTCGCGAAGAATTTCGATCCCGGTGCCGTCTTCGAGAATAATGTCGGCAAAAACCACATCGAAGCTGGTATCGTTTATCCGCGCCAGAGCCTCACGGCAGCTTCCCGCCGTCACGACGAAATGGCCGGNCGCCCGNAGAAATCTTTCGAAGGTATACCTNATCGACTCCTCATCGTCGATGACCAGGATTCTCGCACTCACTGTTCACCTCCCGCCACGCCGGTATCAGCCGCAAACTCTAAAATGACACGNGTAAATTCGCCTTCTTCGCTCTCGAAACTCAATCGTCCGCCATGATCCTCTATGATCTTTTTGGTGATATTCAAACCAAGGCCGGTCCCTTTGCCGAATGGCTTGGTGGAAAAAAACTGTTTGGTCAGCATGGGGATCTCATGAGCGGGAATGCCCACTCCCCGATCGCAAAAGACGATGCGAACATGAGGAAGATCGTCGGCAGTATATTTCTGAGCGGTGATCTCCAAGCGTTTCTCTTTGTGGCTCCCCGGATACTTCTCGTTCAAGGCATAGCGCGCATTGTTGATGATATTGATAAAACACTGCTGGATCTGTTGCAGGTTGGCATGGATCAGCGGGAGATCGCCAGGAAAATCAACCTGCAGATCTATGCCTTCCTTGCGGATTTGTGCCTGGGTAAGAATAATCGATTCCTGCAGGATGATCGGGATGCTGGTCAGCATTTTCGCTTCCCGCCCGTCGCGGGCATAGGCGAGAAGGGTCTTGACGATACGGCCGACGCGATCCCCTTCCTTGACAATGCGCTCTCCGATGTCTTTTTCCATGCTCTCGGGGCGGCACTCGTTTATCAGTATCTGGCCATAGTTGATAATGCCGGTGATGGGATTGTTGATTTCATGGGCCACGCCGGAAGCCAACTCCCCCAGGGAGGCCATATGTCCGGCCTGCATCGCTTCCGCCTGCATCGCCATCTTTTCGGTAATATCGCTGACCAGCAGAAGTACACTGGTAACTTTTTTGCGTTCTTTGATCGGGAAAGCCCGCAGGTCGAGCAGGGCTCCATTGTGGGTGGCGACGGCGACTTCCTTTTGTCCTGATTCGAAACAACGCTTTATCGGACAGTCGAGGGAAAGAGCGCCTCGATCATGGATCAATGCATAACAGTATTGTCCGGCCGGATCGGATTCTCTCTTATGCAGACGCACAGTATCTTCATTGTTCGTCCACAATACTTCCATCTCCGGAGAAAACAGGATCAAGGTATCGGTAATCGCATTCAACAGCGCATGGAATTCCTGGGAGAGTTTCCTGAATTTTTTTTCATTGACAAAGAGCTCATCGGTACGCTCCTCCACCCTTCTTTCCAGTTCGTCATGGATCTTGACGAGTTTTTTCTCAACATCCCTCCGAACCGAAATGTCGGTTACCGAGGTCCTGCACAGCTCAGTGCCATCGCCATTGTGCGCCAGGATGCTGTCCAGCTGTAAATAAAATTTCTGGCTGTTCGGTTTAATGAAACGAAGTTCACAGGTCTGCTGTTGATGTGTGGTGAAAACCTCGTGGAGGTGAGACCGCAACCCGGCGCGGTCCTCCGCTGCAACATAACCTCCGAGAAGAGTATTTATCAGGCAGGTTCTGTCCCGGTCAAGCTGGCGGGAAAAGGTGAGATTTGTTTCCTGGATCAGGCCATCTCGGCCCATGGTAATATATCCTACCGGCGCAAAGTTGTAGAGGTCGGCATATTTTTCGAGAGATTCGTTGAGGAGCTCCTGAGTATTGAAGAGTTCTTCGTTCTGCATCTCCAGTTCGATCTGATGCACCTGAAGATCGTGGACCAAAGCATCCTGGTCGGATGGGATGCGGCTCCTGCCGACGGCGTCTTTGCTGCCGCTTGTTGCGGCCTGGCGACGCAGTTCGGCCAAACGCTGCTCTGCTGTAATCCGGTTTATCATCTGGCACCCCACCTTTTTTTCCTGATCGTACCCATGGCAATTGCCCCAACATTTTCTTGAAGTGTAACATGCAACAGGCATAAGCGTAACGTTTTTGTTGCATGCAACGGTCTTTTTATGACAGGGAGGTTTGTTCCGGCATGCAACGCATACGATATCTCACTTAAATCTCTCCATAATTATTGGGACGACAGGCATCTCACCGCCTCGGGCACAAGACTTGCGTAGAGAATAGCGGAATACGAGACCTGCCGACAGCAATGGGCTTTGGGCCGGAAAGACTCAGCTGTAATAAAATTAAATAAATCGGGAGAAACATCCATGATCATCAAAGATTTTATCGATCGAGTTCGCCATGCGCGGATCGATCGCGAGAATGCCGCACGACGCAATAAAGCCGGAATGCTGGCGCTCGGTGTTTCCATCGGCTGCACTGTCGGGGCGGTGGCCGGAGTTCTTTTCGCTCCCCGGGCCGGCAAGGAGACACGTGACGATATCACCCGGCGCGGCAGCGAAACCTGGGAAAAAGTCAAAGACAATGTTTCCGTCAGTGGCCATCGCCTGGTTCATGCCATCGAGGAGAAAGGAGCCTGCTTATGCACCGCCGCCGGGAAAGGTGTCGATGCAGCCAAAGAGTCGCTTCAGGATCCCCCCGCTACAGCTGAAAAAACAGATGCAAATAAAGCTGATACCGGAAAGTAGAGGGAATCGCCCATGGAAGGATATATCACCTACAGTCAGCTGGGACTGCTGCTCATGTTTCTGATAGTGGCCGCCGTCGGCGGCTATGCGATTCTGACGATGAGAAACGTCAATGCCGCGGTAAAGGATATCGGGATAATTCTCAAAGAAAATCAGGAAGCCCTGGGCCGGGCAATACCCAATATCGCCATAGCCTCGGAAAATGTGGCGGCGATCACCCATGACTTGCGGACAGGATTCAGCGAAACGAGCAAGGCCATGGAAACCGCCGACCAGATCGCTTCGTATGCCGTGGTTATCGGGGAAACGGCCAAAGCCCTCGCCGGACTCTTTACCTCCGGCAGGAAATCTTAAACGGTCGCCACTGTTCCGCCCCATACCGCTAAACCGCTAAACCACTCTCTCCGGTCTGGGGCGGGAAAATCCGGCAGCCGCGTGCGCAACCGGAAAACGTACCATTCATTGCACCATAGCCAAATCTCCACGAGGCACCAGCCATGACTACCATACATATCTCCTCTAAGATTACCGAATGGCGGAAGATGGACCACCCTTTTTCCTCCCTTCGATTACCGATATTCCTTCTCGTTGCAGGGGTGTTGCTGTTTCTGCTCGTTCTCTCTCGTCCGGTTGCCGCCGGTCCGACGAGCGATGAATACATTCGCGGCTATGCCGCCGCAACCCTGCAACGGGATTTTCAAATCACCGCCGATTCTCTGAAAGTTAAGAATGGCGTCATTTATCTTCATGGGCTGGAGGCCTCGGACGTAATCCACGACAGGATAAAAACTTCTCTCGCCGTAATCGAAGGGGTGCAAAAGGTTGTGGTGACCAGGGAAGGCGACGTCGCAGCTCAGGTTAAACCTCCTGAATTCACGCCGGAAGTCAATGTCTTCCTGCCACGTGATTTGCTTTTCAATTCTCTGCTGGCAGATCCCCGCTGGCCGCATTTCTCGGTTTCGTATCAGCACCACCAGAATAATGACCGGCTTGAGAATATAGGTTCCGCCAACTTTGGTGAGACCTTCAGCATCTATCGCTTCGGCGGTCCATGGGGCTCCCTCATGGAAGTCGGTCTTCACGCCGGTGTTTTCTCCATTTTCGATCTGGCCGCCGAGTCGCGTGATCTGGTCAATGCCGATTACTTTGTCGCCTTTCCTCTCTCGCTGAAGAAAAACAATTTCTCGGCAATGGCCAGGATCTTTCATCAAAGCTCGCATCTGGGTGACGAATTTCTCCTCAGCGACCGGACCCAGCAGCGTATCAATCTGAGCTATGAAGGCTTTGACNCCCTCCTCTCCTATCATTTTCCACTTGGTTTTCGCCTCTACGGAGGCGGCGGCTATCTGTTCGATCGCGATCCGTCCGATCTGAAACCGTGGATTGCCCAGTCGGGGCTTGAGTTCAAAAGTCACACCGCCTGGTGGAACGGAGCCCTCAGGCCGATTGCGGCTTTAGATATCCAGAGCAGGGAAGAAAGCGAGTGGCGGGCGGATGTGTCGCTGCGGGCTGGGGTCCAGTTTGAGAATCCGGACTTCCTGAGCCGTAAGCTGAAGTTGATGTTCGAATATTACAAAGGCAGATCACCCAACGGTCAGTTTTATATACGCGATGTAGAGGAATATTTTGGTATCGGTCTCCATTTTTTCCTGTGATGTGCGGGTAGCGTAACCCTGTAGCGAAGCGTGACTTGCAACAAAAAACAAGCAACAGTTCTGTTGCACGCAACACTTTGCCGATCGAGCCAGAACCTGACACATGAATCAACCACCTGACATTTCACCATAAAATAACAAACAGCTCTCTGCCGGGAAGGTATGAACCTTGCTCTAAAGAAGTTTGATGCAGGACTTGCCGCCTCACGCTGTGCGGCGGCAAGTCCTGCCGAAAATACAAGGGAGTAAATAATGATTATGACAAAAAAGTTCGTCGGTATCCTGGTACCTTTCTGTCTCGCTTTCGTTTCCTTCGCCTCGGCCCGTTCTCAACCGCCACCACCAGGCGCAGAGGATATCCTGGTAGGGCATATATCGCACGTTGAGGGACAACTGCTGCGCTATGTCCCGGAGGAAAGCGATTGGGTGGCAACGGTGCAGGACGCCCCCTTCGGCCTGGATGACGCTTTATATTCAGATGAAGATTCCAAAGCCGAGTTCATCTTCCCCAACGACACCTTGTTGCGAACAGGGGGCAGTACCCAGATTCAACTCATCACACTCAGGCGGGATGTTACCGAGGCCGACGTGGCCTCCGGCGTCGCACGGTTTTACAACAGGAGTGAAAACGGCGTCATAAAGATCACAACCGCCTTCGGTTATGTGATCGCCGGTGGTGCAACTACCTTCGACCTCTATGTGGGCGATGAGTCCGTCGAAGTCATCACCCTGAATGGAAGAGTCGATTTTGTTCACGGCGAAAATCTACTGAGATACGACGTGATCTCAGGTTCGTCCATCGTCGCCGACAGCACCAGGGTGACCTCGTTTGAAGCCAACGTCGATGCCGGTTGGGATGACTGGAACATGGACCGTGATCGGCTCTGGCGAAAATGGCTGGAAGCGTCCGGCGATTCAGGCAGATATCTGCCAACAACCCTGCGCGACAAAGCGTATGCCCTCGAAGTAAACGGCCGCTGGGAAGAGGTGAGATATGAAGGTGCCAGCCGCCGGTTCTGGCGGCCCACCAGTGTCGCCAGGGGATGGTCGCCGTTCACCGCCGGCCGATGGACTGTTTACCACGGCGACAACACCTGGATCCCGGATGAGCAGTTTGGCTATGTCACCCATCACTACGGCAACTGGATATACACGGGCGATCACTGGTATTGGGCTCCGCCGGTGGCAAGAGTGCAGGTAGACGTCAGCCCGTTCCTGGCAGTTGGACTCGGCTGGTATCCCGGCCGAGTCGGGTGGATCCATACAGGGATCACTATCGGCTGGGTGCCACTCGCCTGGAATGAACACTATTATACCCAACGCCGCTGGGGATCGCGGACAACCGTCGTCAACACTACCAATATCAACCAGATCAACATCAACATCAGCAATTACAATTATCTCGACAGGGCCGTTGTCGTCAATCGGGACAATTTCTACAGTCGCAGAAATTACCGGGACTTGAGGCTCGCCAATATTTCCAGGGATACCATTTCACAAAACTATCAAGCGGCGCCCGTCGTAAATGACAGGGTGATCGACAATTACAAGACGCTCAAAGGGCGTCATAACTTCAGCAATGTCGATGTGGATCGCAAGCCTCATAAAGTGGTCCGCGACAGGATCCTACACAATGAACAACGGTCCCGGCAGGCTCAAAAGGATAATGCCGAAGCACTTTTGCAAAACATGCACCAAAGCAAACAAGGCCGGATTGACCGCAATGCATCGATCGTCCAACCGAAAGTCGGCAACAAGCTGGTAAGACTTGAAGAGGTATCCAAACCAAGATTGCCGGATGAGTTCCGGCAAAAAGAGCTTAAAAAAACCACCAGACAGGTTCTGCCTGCTCAGGATGTCAAAGTGCAGGACGCCACAGGAAGTCGGGAGAAACAACGCCCAGCGATACAGCAGGAAAAGAACAGCAAAAAGGAACGGCAGACTGAACAACAACCAGCCGTCCAGCAGCAGAAGAACAGCAAAAAGGAACGACAGGTCGAACAGCAGCCAGCCGTCCAGCAGCAGAAGAACAGCAAAAA
>JGI25321J50212_10001665_pt1 | contig 18244 bp, 15 predicted proteins | sample AutmiccommuBRH23_FD_50212 | JGI IMG/M metagenome (IMG submission 50212)
GCCAAGCGCAGGGGTAATCTGCGCGGGTTCAGCGGCGATTCGGGCGAGCTGTGCCAGCTCCTGCGCCTGCCGGTGGAGGGCAAGCCACTCCGCCTCGATTGCCGCCGCGCCAGGCAGGGCCGAATCTATGCGGGGCAAGGTCGTTTCGGGCGGGAGCGTAGCCATCGGGTAAATCTAACCGCCGCACCTTGCCGATTGGTTAAGCCGGGCCGTGCCAATCCTGCGCCCAGACGAGTCTGGCCGCCGCAAGGGAACAATTGTGTAGCGCCGCGCCCACGCTATTGCTAAGCGCCGCGCCCACAGGCAAATTGCCGCGTGACGCATGGCCCATGCACCCGTAGCTCAGCTGGATAGAGCGCTGCCCTCCGAAGGCAGAGGTCACAGGTTCGAATCCTGTCGGGTGCACCATTTTTCAATGGGTTAGCGGCGATCATTTTCTTCCGTACGGAATGAGTATGGAAAACGGCAGTAATTTTCTTCCTGACAAGATTGCAGCTCACCTTCCTGTGATCCGGCGCCGTCGCTAATGGTGCTGCCTATGGATGATGCTCAGCTCACAAGCCTTCTAGATCGACTGATTTCCAACTGGGAAGACGAGATCGTTGAGTTCAAACGCGCCGGGGACGGGTTCTCTAGCGGAAAGTTGGGTCAATACGTTTCGGCTCTAGCCAATGAAGCAAACTTGCGCGGAAAAGCCCGAGGTTGGCTTATCTTTGGTGTAGACAACGAAAGCAGGGTTGTTGTCGGTACCACGTACAAGGAAGACTTGGAGCGCTTGCAGGCGGACAAGATGCAAGTGCTCAGTGGCACGGGCAGCTTTACTTTCCGCGATATATACGTTTTGTCTCACAACGATGGGCGGGTGATCCTATTCGAGGTTCCTGCTGCGCCACGAGGGATGCCTGTCGCCTGGAATGGGCATTACTACGGTCGCGCAGGCGAAAGTCTTGTAGCGCTTGGCCAAGACAAACTGGACGAGATCAGGGCGCAGACTCTTGCCACTGATTGGACTGCTCAGATCGTCGAGGGAGCGAGCTTCGATGATCTCGATCCAGACGCCCTCGCCCAAGCGAGAGAGCGATTTGCGGGCAAGCATGCCAATCTGGATGTCCCCAGTTGGAGTGACGCAGCCTTACTTGATCGTGCACGCGTGACGATCAATGGCCGGATTACTCGCACAGCACTCCTCTTGCTCGGTAAGGTGGAGGCCGCGTGGCGACTTAATCCACATCCCGCCGAGATTACCTGGAATCTTACCGGAGAGGAGCGGGCCTACGAGCATTTCGGGCCTCCTTTTCTGCTCGCGACATCGCGCCTCTTTGCCAGAATCCGCAATATTCAGGTTCGGCTGTTGCCGGAGAATGAGCTTCTTGCTCATGAGGTGGCCAAGTACGACCAGAAGGTCGTTCTTGAAGCATTGCATAATTGCATTGCCCATCAGGATTATGTGCGAAACGCACGCGTCGTGGTGACCGAGCATCCAGACCGTCTTGTGTTCGAGAACACGGGTAATTTTTACGAGGGCAGGCCCGAAGACTATGTCTCAGGGGATAAACGTCCACCTCGTTATCGCAATCCGTTCCTAGCTCAGGCGATGACCGAGCTGAATATGATCGATCACATGGGGTACGGGATCCATGACATTTATCAGCGTCAACGCAGGCGCTTTTTCCCGCTCCCGGATTTCGACTTGCAAAGTGGTGATATGGTTCGTCTGACAATCCATGGGCGGGTTGTCGATCCTGCATACAGCCGCCTTCTGATGCAGCAGACCGGACTTGATCTGGTCGACGTTCTGGCCTTGGACCGGGTGCAAAAGGGCCTTCCCATCACCGATGACGCGATCAAGCATTTGCGCCGGAACAAACTGATCGAGGGCCGCAAGCCAAACTTTTATGTGTCTGCTCAGGTGGCGGCCGCGACCTCCACGATGGCCGATTATGTCCGTACACGCGCGCAAGATGACGAGTTCTACGCCAAGCTGCTTACGGACTACCTTGCAGGTGCGGGAACGGCTTCCCGGAAGGATGTGAATCAGCTTCTTCTTGATAAGTTGAGCGACGCTTTGACTGTCGAGCAAAAGCTCAAAAAGGTTGCCAATTTGCTGACGAAACTCAGGCGGCAAGGGGTGATCGTTAACACTGGTCCACGCGCTGCGCCACGATGGCAACTTGCAGAATGAATGCAGAAAGATTTAACCCGTTTTGCAGAAAGAAATGACATAAACCGCCTACTATTCAATTGGTTGAGCGTTTCTGCAAAGTGCAAAATTGAGCTGGAAATCCGGCGGTTGCAGAAAGGGATCGGCTCATGAGCACATCATTGAGAAGGTTGTGGATCCGAAAAATCACCCATCACCTGAAAGTGCTCGGAAGTTGCATAGTTTTCAGTTTCTTTCAGTTTGCCAAGATCGAGATTACGGGTCCTACCTGCCGGATGCGCTAGCGTTAAGCGCTAGCTGACCGCTTTTTCTTCGACTGAGCTGCATCCAGGCATTAGGTTCAGTTAGAAGTTACAGTTTGAGCCACGGCGGCTGGGCTGCTCGGGGGGGCGAATTCCATGGATCGCAGACAACTCGCGGACTTTGGCGAATTTCAATCGCCATTTCAGAACCTTGCCTTTCAATGAGTTGCCTGCGGCTCGGCGCAAACCCGCTCAACTCGTAGGCGGGTGACTTTCGCCCAAACCACTATTCTTCAAAGATTTAAGCGCCTTGCATCCCGAAATCGCGGGGTACGGTGTGCGCGAAGTTGTTCCCCATTTGGACCGTTGTGATCGACCACTTCCCCGCCCGTTTTCCGATGGCAAAGGCCTTGGTTTCACTTGGATTTTGTAGCCCATCCGGCGATTGAAGGATAGGGAATGATTGATCGTTTCGGAATCGGCATGGCCGCTTTTTGTAGCAGATAGCCAGCTCCGGCTCGCGAACTACGACAGTCCACGCAGCCAGACGGAACAAACTATTCGCGCCTCATCTCATTAGGCTCGAAAGCATAGCAACGCCGCCGCTTTCAGCCTCACTCGGCATCCGATTTCGCAAGATTGCGCCGACCACTTCCCGGACACCTTCAATGTCCCCGCTTTCCAAACACTGGCCCCCTTCCTGAACGAGGCGGTCATGGAGATTCTTATCCAGCGCAGAATGCCGTTCGTCGGAAAGTGTCTCGAACATGTGCAGAATGAAGCCAGGTTGTTGGACCAAAGCGCGTTGGAAAACGGTGCGAGCTTGCTGCACCAATTGACGAACTCCAGACCAGTTCTGGTTGCTGATCTCCTCCCGCGCTGACCGCAGCAAGGTGTTCAACCGCTCCACCGTCTCGGGATCAAAACTGTCAACAAGGTCTGCCACACCTTCTTCAATCTGCTCGATCTCTTGCAGCAATACAGCCCGGCGATGTTCCGGCGCTTCCTTGAGACGAGCCAGTTCCTGCTGCACATGAAGTGCCTCTTCGGTCACAGCACGTCGTGCTTCTGCATCACTGGAGTTTGACAAAAGTTCGTGCTGACGAGCAACTCGACGCTGCAAGCCATCCAGCTTAGAATCATCACCAATCGCGGAACGCGCCTCATTGATTGCGGCTTGCGCCTGAACGAGTTTCGCTTCGGCCAAAGATCCCCCTTCTTCCCCATCAAAGCGGTCCTGACGGGCTTGCGGATTGTAGAAATTCTTGCGTTCCGAGTGGACCTGAATCGACGGAATGGAAATCTCGCAACGAATTAGGCCGTTGTCGTCCATATGCCAGTGAACGATAACCTCCGTGCCCGCCGCTAGGGTCTGCCCGGGGTCTAAGATGTCATCTGCGGGAATCTCAAAAATCCCGATCGCCAAATTCAGATCGGGGCTGTCTACCCCTTCGGCATGATCGAAGAGCTCGACTTCGAATTGTCCCGGCATGCCACCAACAAGTTTCTCTCTTAGTTTGAGAGACTCCGAGCCCTCGACTGGAAGAGCGGTCCCCTTCTTTATGAGCGGGTGAAGTACGTTGCGCCGCTCCGAAGCCGGACCCTCTGCCACCTTCACCGACACAGTTCGGGTAGCGTGGATCGCCGCAGCTGTCGCCTCGGTACGGACAATTTCAACCAACTGTTCGTCGCATGCCTTCTTGCCGTCAGCTTGTTCGATCTGCACCTTGAAAATATGTTTGCCTGGCTTGGAAAGCGGCAAGCTGACGGTCGCCGTTTGATCGAGGGACGCCCATCCAGTGTCGAATCCATTTGGACCGCTAACATTGAAGCGATACTCCCCGCCGGAAGTGTCCGCCTTGATCCGAAGGCGAGCATTTTCATCAGCCGATCGAGCTGTAAAGTCGAGCTGAGCTGTCAATTCTCCTGAGGTTGAGACAGAGCCACGAGCTGCCTTCCGTTGACCTTTCTCGACGCTCCAATCCCGGCTTTCGCTAAAGATTGCAGCGCCTCTGGCTACCGCTGTCATCGGATCGGTTTTGTGGTCCGCCGGAATGCCAAGTTCCCGGCTGACGAGATCGCGGATCACGGGTGTTTTTGACGGTCCACCGATGAAAACAATGCGATCAATGTCGTCATTCGAGAGACCATTTTCGCGCAGCATCTTTCGGGAGATTTCGACCGTTTCGAGGATCCTGTCTTTGATCAGCTCCTCATACTGGAAGCGTGAAATCTCGACCTCAACATAGACGTCATTGCCATCAAGGTCTTGGGCGCGCGCGTCGTCTTCGCTCAGGTAAATGACCGCTGTTTCTCGCGTGGAAAGCTCGATCTTCGCCACTTCCGCCTTCATTCGAACGACCGCAAAAAGACGCTTGAACCGGCTATCGCGAGAAGGGTTATCAGGCAGCTTGAACTTTCCAGCGAGCCAAGGGCGGACGACGCTATCGATAATCGTCCGGTCGAAATCCCGTCCGCCCAGCATTTTGATGCCTTCATGGGCGATGACGTTCACCGCGCCTCCGCTCGCCTCGACCAACGCAAGATCGAAAGTTCCTCCACCGAGGTCATATATGAGAAATTGACCGTCTCGGCGCGTTGCCCCTTCAAGCGCCGCCATCGCCGCCGCAACAGGCTCCTGAAGCAAACCAACTTTCGATAAGCCCGCAGCATGTGCGGCACGAATCGTCGCCTCGGACTGCATTTGATCAAATGCAGCCGGGATCGTAATGATAGCACCTGCAAATTCATCTGTCCCTGTCTCCGCCTCCACTTGGCGGAGGAGTTGCCGAATGACTTCGGAGCTTGCTTCTTCGGGGGTGAGAGACTTGTTTGCTCCCTCAAGATCAATCGTGCTGGATGTGCCCATTAGGCGTTTGAAGCCTTGCGCCACGTTGTCGGGTGACAACTCGGCTTGAGCCTGAGCTCTGGTGCCGATTGTCATATGCCCTCTGCGATCGAAGTAGATCACACTTGCAAGAACATCCTTGCCATCGTCGGTCTTGAAGAGCCGTAGGCCGCCATCATCAACGCCTACAACAGCCGAGTTCGAGGTTCCCAGGTCAATTCCCAGATTCATTGTTTTCACTCTCCTTCAGCATGACCTGCGCATTTTGAACCACCTTGCCGTGCATGATAACGGCTGGTTCGATCGCGGATTCAACCAGTAAGTTTTCGGCATTGCCAAAATCATCAGCATTGACTGCAACCGCCGGCAATTCTGGGCCGAACTGCGCGCCCTCAAATGTTAGAAGTTCAATCTCGAGCGCATCCAGGTGGTTCTCTAAACGAGTCGCTGAGAAGCGAACCTGTGCGCCAGCCCGCTTCCGCCGGTCTTCGGGCAGCGACTTCATCATACGTTCGCAGACCTTCAGTAACTTCCAATAGTCCACAGCCAACTCGACTGCTTTCGAATTCTCGGCCTCGTTCTTGTCAGTATCCATCGGCCTCTCCGTAGGGATTCAAAGGATCGGCCGAGCCATCAGGCTCGCTGCTGTCGATGCCGGAGTTATAGCCATCCGATGTGTCATCGTTGCCGGTTCCGATGCCGGGGTAGGTCGGCTGGCGGTAGCTCGGTGTTGCACCGCCAGGGCCGACGATTGCCGCAGCGTCCGTGTTCAACTGATCTCGAACTTGGTCGATTTCTGACCGGACAGTCGCCATATCTCGATGGTCGTATTGAAAACTATCACAGCGAGAATTGTAGTCGGTGACTGCCGCGTTGAACTTTGACTGCTGCTGATAGGTATCAACCATCGAGCGCGCAGCATCCAATCGCTCGCCTTGCCGAATGCAGTATCTCAGCTGAGGAAGGGATAAGGTACCGCCGCCATACGATGGAGCTATTTCCTCCTGCGTATCTGCCAGGGTGTCGGTTGTCGTTGACGGAAGCGGTGGGACCGCCACCGTGCTATCGGCGGGCATCTCGACCGAGTCCGACATTGGTTCGTAACTGTAGTCCGGATCGTAGCTTGAGGGCTCGTCATCGCTTAATACGAGAAAACCAATCACCAAGGCGGCGATGCCGCCCCAGACAAATTGAGACGTCTTCCGCGAACGGATTTTCTCTTCAATGATCTGGTTGACATTCTGCAGATCAGCGACTTCAGACCCCGATGCAAGCGCAAGCAATTCCGAGCAGATTTCCTTGGCCCTTTTCCATTCGCCGCCCTTCATCGCGCTTTGCAAATGCTGCATTCCGAGATTCTTTGCCAGTTCACGATCGTCGGCCGCAATCTGCGCATTCACCTCTTGTGAAAACCAGCGGCCATCAGAAGCCAAATATGCGGTGAGAGACTTTGCGTTGAGGATATCTTGATGCTTGTTGAAAAGCTCCACAGCCAAGCCGCGCAGGATTCGTGCACCATCGTCACGCAGTTCAATGGGAAGGTCAGGTGTCAGGAGGCTTTCGAAACTCCTTCGGATGCTTCCGATTGGGTCAGGTGCGCTGGTCACGAAACCATGCTTCGTTAGGTGCTGGCTCGTCCAAAACAGGTCTTCTCGTGCTTCAGCTATCGCATCGGCAAGGGGAGCGAGAACTTCCGCCTTCGCGCTATGCTCCAGAATTTCCTCGAGCGTTTCGGAATCTTGGCGAAGTTGGCCTTGCGCAGAAGGAAGCTCCGCAAAAATGCTTTCCGCGAGGCGGACTATTCGAGCAGCATCGGAATGGCGGGCTTCTTCATTGGCAAGCGCCAAGGCATGCGAACGAACTTTCTCGTAAAGTTCTTGAGAATTAAGTTCGTCCGCACCTTTGGTTTGGCTCGCCAATTGCAGAGGCTGCGCCAGTCTATCCCAATCCGAGAGCTCCTTTTCAAAGTCATTGAAGGCCTGCTCGGAACTAGAATGAACGAAATCCTCAAGGCATTCCAAACTGCGATCTGCCGCATGAGCAAGGGCACCGCTTGTGCGCTGAGCGTAGGACGAGATTAATGCAGATGCGAACTTTTCCCCTGCCCGATCATTCGGAATGATCTCGGCCTCGAGGAGGTCGGTAAAGACGGCGGGGAGTTCAGAGTTGCCTTCGAGATGTGCGACCGCTTTCTCCGCGTGAGCATGGCGGAGCCGATCGAGGCCTCGCATTATGTCGGTCTCCGCAATGCTACCGAAATCGGAAATCGAACGGGCTTCGTTAATCTGGAGCCAGATTTCATTCGGCGTAATCCCATGCCAGCAGTCTAGCAGTTTCAGAGTGAGTGAACGGCAGGTGTCGGTGTGCGTACAATTGCTCATTGCCTCCACGATCGCATTGGCTCTCGCGACACCATGTGTCGATTCTGCTACTTCAAGCCACTGTTCAAACGACTTCGACGTCAATGCCTTGCGCGCTTCTGCTGGACGCAGTTCAAGGAGATATCCTAATTCAGCTATCATCCTCTCGTTGGGAGTGAAGAGCGCTTGCCTGGCAAGATTCAGGCGTCGCTCGTCGTTGACGTCATGAGCGTCGAGCAAAGCGTCTTCGAACGCCTCATTGACCGCCGCTTTCGTCGAGCGAGGCGTAACACTAAGGACAACAAATGGATTTTCCCGCAAATCAGACATGAGGAACGTTCCCCTCTTCAGGCCGCTCGCAGCCAGACATTGAGTTACCCATTCTCAGTTGTAAAGGGGCGAAAATTTTGTTTGCAGGTAAGCACATCCTTCGACAAAGTCACTTCGTTCCCCATTCAATGGATATCAGCGAGACTGCGTTACATCGATTTTCTTACTAAACGAGGTTTAGAAATGGGCTTGCTTAGCAAATTATTTGGTCAGTCTGAAAAGTCTCCTTCCAGAGAAGCTCAGCAAGTCTTCGAGAAGATGCGACGACTCTTGGACGACGATGCGCCCCAAATTGCTATGGTTGGCGAACCTATCGCCTCAATGATCAATCGAGGGCTCGATTGCGATCAGTTGCCCGATAGCAAAGGCCGTTTCGGTCTGGAGGTCAGCAACCCGGTTCCGGTGAACGGACCCATCGGCGAATTGGCTTATCTCTCCAAATTGAGAAATTCGAATGGCGAACGACTGCTTTTCCATCGCATCGGTTCGCAAGGCACCGTCGATATTTTTGAGGCGGTCGATTTTAGCGGTCAAGAATGGTTCGTCCTGTACTTGGACATGTACCACCCCCGTAAGTCGCGACTTACGCCAACGGGCCTCTCACTGAGCGATGAAACAAGCCAATTTACCGGGTTCACCAGCAACTGTGCGGATTTCCCGCGCGGATTTCCGGCCGAAAAAGCCAAGAACTCTGGAAGTGGTCTGAATATGCTCTATGCTCCTCTCAGCACAATTGAAGAAGCGTTGTCCCGCTCGAGCTTTGACCGGCCAAGCGCCCACATTCAGGAATTGCAGAAGAGCAACTCCGACCTTTCCTTCAAACTGTAAGCTGGCCGAGATCTCGGTCCCGCAGCAGGTTCCTTATCTACGCAACCGCATTCAGCCCATCACGCTTAATGATGGACAGTAGCCGCAGCGCCGGACCTCCGGGTTTCTTCGCGCCGCGCTCCCAATCCGACACAAGGTTCTTCGACACGTTGAGATAGCGTGCGAACACGGGTTGCGACACATGCTCCGCCTCGCGGATCGCTTTGATCTCGCCGGGGGACAGAACGGGCGCTGGCGCGAGGCATGCCTCATCGAACTCGCGCATGGTGCGCTTGTCAATGCTGCCCGCATCGTGGAGGTCTTCCATCATCTCGTGGACGGCGGCCATCGCCTCGCTCTTGTAGGTTTTTGCCCTAGCCTTGCTCATCGTTTTTCACCTCGACCAACCGGCCTGCTTCAACTTCCGTTTCGATCTGGTCCTCGCCTAGTTCCAGCATGATGCTGGCAGCCTTGCGATAGACCTTCAGTTCCGCCGCATTCAGGTTCGCCCTGTCGCTCTTGGCGAAGGCAAACACGAATATGGCCCGCTCGCCCGAGCGGAAGATCAGGATCGAGCGATAGCCGCCCGATTTGCCTCCGCCCTGACGCGCGATGCGCTGCTTGATAAGGCCGCTGCCGAGGTCGGCATCGATCAGGCCGGTTTCGGCCCGATGGACGGCATCAGCAAGCGTGGCATTGCTGATCTTTTCCTTTGCCGCGAACTTGGCAAACCAGCGGTTGGCGTAGATGCGGATGCGCGGGTTGTCAGTCATGCAGCAACTGCCCGCTATCATACTTAGTGTTACGGCTCAATGAATATGAGCCGCTCATGCTTTGCTCGATCCGGTCGCCGATTCGCTGGGCTGCTTCGATGACGTGGCCGTCGTCAAGATGGGCATAGCGGGTATTCCCACGATAGGGCCATTCCCACGGTAGGGCTCGGCCTCGCTCACAGAGCCAACTCCCCAAGCGCCTTGACCGCTGCATCGCTGGCAAGGTGCCCATAGTGGCGCTCGATCATTTCAGCGCTGGTGCCGGAAATCTGCGCGATGGTAAGTAGCGGCAACCCCGCGCTTACAAGGTCTGTGATGGTGCTGTGCCGCAAGGTGTAGGCAGTGGTATCGGCTGGCAGCTCGGCTGCACTCACGGCGGCTGTGATGGGCCGTTTCCAGCTATCCTTGTCCCATGCCTTACCGTTGCCGCGCATGAAAAGCGGCGCACTTGGCAACTTGTTCATGGCCTGCTTTGCGAGCAATCGCGCCGCCTCTTGTGGCAACTGAATCCGGCGTGGCTTCCCGGTCTTATCCTTGCCGATTGTCAGTTCCGCTGTGCGCTTGTCGAAGTCGCCAGCAGTTAGCGCCGCCATAGCGCCGGGACGAAGCGGCAAGAGGCAAAGGGCGCGGACAAAGGGCGCGGCCTCTGCGTCGGTGCTGTCGATCAGCTTCTTGCGCTGTGTGCGGTCCAGATAGAGCGTCCGGCGTCCATTGGCATTGGGAATCGCCTTCAAGGCTTCCTGCCATGCCGCCTCGCTATTCGGTGCGCCGGGAGACAGAACCTTGCTCAATGCCGCTCGCAGCACGGCCATGTCGCGGTTGACGGTCGACGGTGCCCGCTCGCGCTCGACCGGATCGCCCTTCTTGCGTCGGCTCACCAGTGCGGGTTGTGCCTCCAGCCACTCGCGCCATTCCTTGACGTGACGGCGGCGCAGCTTGTCCAGCTTCACCTTGGCGATTGCATCCTCATAGACGTAGCGCTTGAAGCGCTGCTCGGCCTCCGGGCGGTCCTTTGCGTATTCGCGGCAGGCATCGGCAACGGTTTCGATCTTAGCGCGGATTTCGCCACCGGACTCCACAAGCTCGGCAAGCTTCTCGGCTTCCTTCTTGGCCGCTGCGAACATTTCGTTTCCGGGGAGCGTGCCGAAATCGCCAAGCGACTTCACCTGGTAGCGGCTGGTATCCTCATCATAGACGCGGGCAATCCATGTCCCCTTGCCCCCGCGCTTGGAGGGCCGGAAGCCGAGAAAGCATCCGGCGCGAAGCCTCTGCCAGTGCGGCTCGCGTTGCACTTTCAACCGCTCCCGGTTGCCGACTTTGCTCAGGTCCAATGCCATTGCCAATTCCCTCATTCCGTTTCGTATGGAATGCGTATGGAATACATACAGGGATTATCAGAAACAAGAAGAGATAGGAAATAGCGATATTTCAGCTGTTTCGGTGTTTCAGCTTGTCTCGCGTTGCCTGGAAACTCTGCACTCCGAAGGCAGAGGTCACAGGTTCGAATCCTGTCGGGTGCGCCAAGGCCTTGTCCGCCACCCCTTTCGGGATTTTGGTCTTCTCTGCCGCCCAGCCCGCGCACAATCCAAAAAATTCGGGGTGGCCCGCCTTTGCCCCTCTCCCTAAACCTCTCCGCATGACCACCGCCCTCGACACCCTCACCGACAAGGAGCGTCAGACCCTGCGGCTGATCCTGCGCGGGCATGATGCCAAATCCTCGGCGCGAGAATTAGGGTTGTCGGTGCACACGGTCAACGAACGGCTACGCGATGCGCGGCGCAAGCTGGGTGTCACCAGCAGTCGGGAAGCGGCGCGGCGCTTGCTGGCGGAGGAGGATGAGACCCCCGAATTGCTGGGGGACAAGCCTTTGGGGGATGCTTCGGCGACCCCATCCGATGCACCACTAACGGCATCCGCTACCCGGCGGTGGGTGAGGCCCGGCCTCGCCCTTACCTCGATCGGAGTGCTTGCCATGTCGCTGATTCTCGCCGCCCTGTTCCTGCCTGCCTCACCGCTGTCGCTGCTTGCCCCTGCCCCTGTGGTGCCAGCCGCCGCCACCGCCGAACCTTCGGCCAGCGCCGCCGCGCGTGCCGCCGAGGACTTCCTGATGCTGGTCGACGAATCGCGCTGGGCCGAAAGCTACGCCGCCACTGGCGCGCAGTTCCGCCGCCTCAACACGCTTGCAGTTTGGAGCGAAGTGTCCGAGCGCGTGCGCCCACCGCTCGGCAAGCTGTTGACCCGCGATCTGATCGCCAACGAATACGTCCCCGCTCCGCCCGAAGGCTACCGGCTGGTCAAGTTCCGCTCGACCTACGCCAATGGCACCGCGCAGACCGAGAGCCTGTCGTTGGCGTGGGAGGGCGGCGCGTGGAAGGTGGTGGGCGTCGTTGTGTTTGATTGAGGTGAGGGCGGGAGCCGACGGCAAACCCGCCTGCCCGCCTCAATACATATGCTGGCCGCCGTTGATGCTCATGGTCGAGCCGGTCGTGAAGCCGCCGTTTTCGCTCGTCAGAAACGCCACGCCGCGGGCGATTTCTTCGGCCATGCCGAGGCGGCCAACCGGGATTTTCGCCACGATTTTTTCGAGCACCGCAGGCGGCACCGCAGCGACCATGTCGGTGTCGATATAGCCTGGCGCGATCGCGTTGACAGTCACCCCGAACTTCGCGCCTTCCTGCGCCAAGGCTTTGGTAAAGCCATGAATTCCGCTTTTCGCCGCAGCGTAATTGACCTGCCCGTATTGCCCCGCCTGCCCGTTGATTGAGCCGATGTTGACGATCCGCCCCCAGCCCCTTTCGCGCATTCCGGGGAAGGTTGCCTTGGCCATGTTGAAGCACCCGCCAAGGTTGATGCGCATGACATCGTTCCAGTCGTCAAAGCTCATCCTGTGAAGCGTGCCGTCGCGGGTGATCCCGGCGTTGTTGACGACGATATCGACCGGGCCATGATCGGCGGCGACAGCCTCGCAGCCCGCCATCGCCGCTTCGTGATCGCCCACGTCCCATTTGTAGGCGGGGATGCCGGTTTCCGCTGTGAAGGCTCGCGCCTTTTCCTCATTCCCGGCGTAATTGGCGATGACCGTATGGCCCTGGCGTTGCAGGCGTTTGCAGATCGCCGCCCCGATTCCGCGCGTTCCTCCGGTAACGATGGCAACCCGGCCCATGGCATTCTCCCTTGTTTGCAAGTCTTATGACAAGCAACCTAGCGTTGCCGTAGCGTAAGGGGAAGCGGGGAATAGCTATGCGCGAAAACCGGGGTCAAACGGGGGGCAAGAAGGGGTCTGACTGGCACCTGGCCGGGGCAAGCGCGGGTCTGGCAAAGGATCTGAACCGGTCAGCCGCGCTGACCAGCAATTTGCAACCGATCAGAACTTGATCTGGGTGCCGACGTAGACCGCCTGGCTATCCTGCACCGAATTGGTCAGCGGATCGAGCCGTTCGCGTTGCTGCGAATAGCGCACGCCTGCGGTCACGTTGAGATTGGGCGAGAGGCTGAAGCTGCCACCCACATCCACGGTCTGCGTGCCAATCGAATCGAGCGTGTTGGGTGAACGGCCCACGATCGGGCGGTCTTCCAGTTCGATCCGCGGCTGCAGGCGGCTGGGCTTCTCATCCGCTTTGGGGCGTGACGGTTCGAACTGCGCCAGATCGGGCAGGCTCATGCTGTTGACATTCGCGCTCAGATCGACCGTGCGGGCAAAGCTTTTGTAACCGCGCGCCGATCCCAGCTGGAACCGGTTGGTATCGAGCGCGGTCAACCCGATCCCGCGCCCGGGGGTAGCATCAATCGCCTTGCGCACCGAAATCGCCTGCGCGTTTTCATCATCCACCCGTACCGCGACTGTCACCGTGCGTTCGCCCGAGATCGGGGTGGCGCTGGCGGGAGTGAAGCGGATGCCGCGCGCCCGGGCTTTTTCAGCGACGCGGGCGGCAAGGGCAGGATCGACCGAAGCCGGGGTGAACACATCAAGGCCCATCGCCGCCAAAGAAGCAGCGCGGGCTTCCGCACCCGAACCGGCCAGCGCCAGTCCGGCGCTCGGCAAGCCCAACGTCAGCACGCCGCACAGCACAACCAGCGGCAGCGAATGCCGCGCCTTTGCTGTCCTGTTTGCCCGTGCCTTCATAATCTTGCCTGAACCCCGTTTAGTCCCGAACCAGCCTTCACCAGACCATACGCGACATTAACCGCAGCTGAGTCGCATGGAACCCCGTTCTGTTGTGATAGGCTGGCATGGCCATGTTGCAATGGCCTTACCGCAGTGCAGGCGGATTCCCCTGAACACTGTGGCGCGATACACACAGCAGGCAATGCGACGATCAGGTTCAGCGCGGGTAAAGCCGCCGGGGGCCTTTGTCAGCTGGTCTGCGGCGGATGATGCTTGCCGCGCAGGCGTGGAGGGTTATAGAGCGTCACCACGACAGATGATGAGGATTATTCGGCTGTGACACGCGCCAACTCCGCCCTTTTCCGCCCGGCCCTGCGCCGCACCCTTCGCGCCGCGTTGATCGGCGGGACGCTGTTTGCGCTGGCCGCGTGCGGCGGCAGGGATCGTCCGCGCACCGAATTGCAGGCCGCGCAGATCAACACCATCGGGGTCAACGCCTATTTGTGGCGCGCTGCGCTCGAAACGGTCAGCTTTGCACCGTTGTTGCAGGCAGATAGCGCGGGCGGGGTGATTGTGACCGATTGGTATGCCAACCCGGCCAATCCCAATGAACGGGTCAAGATGACGGTGACGATCCTTGATCAGGATCTGCGCGCCGATGCGCTGCGGGTCGCGGCGAGCCGTCAGGTCAATGAAGCCGGCAACTGGGTGGAAGCCCCGGTGCAGGCCGCGACGGTGCAGAAGCTGGAAGACATCATCCTGACCAAGGCGCGCGATTTGCGCCGCCAGGCGCTCGCTTCCTGAACGCCTCCTGAGACCCGCCCATCTGACTGAAAGCCGTTCATGACTGAAACCCGTTTCGACCCTGCCGTCGCCGACGAACGCTGGCAGCGCGCCTGGGACGCGGCGGGGACATTCACCGCCGATTCGGACAGCACAAAGCCCAAAAGCTACATCCTTGAAATGTTCCCCTATCCTTCGGGGCGCATCCACATGGGCCATGTGCGCAATTACACTATGGGCGATGTGTTGGCGCGTTATCAGCGGATGCGCGGTTTTGAAGTGCTGCACCCGATGGGGTGGGATGCCTTCGGGATGCCGGCCGAAAACGCGGCGATGGAAAAGGGCGTGCACCCCGGCGGATGGACGCGCCAGAACATCGCGCAGATGAAGGCACAGTTGCAGCGCATCGGCTTCGCGCTCGACTGGACGCGCGAGTTTGCCACCTGCGATCCCGAATATTACGGCCACGAACAGGCGCTGTTTGCTGATCTGTATGAAGCGGGCCTCGTGTATCGCAAGGAAAGCACGGTCAACTGGGATCCGGTCGATATGACCGTGCTCGCCAATGAGCAGGTGATCGATGGCAAAGGCTGGCGCAGCGGCGCCGAGGTGGAAAAGCGCAAGCTCAACCAGTGGTTCCTCAAAATCACCGATTTTGCCGAGGATTTGCTCGCCGGGCTGGAAAACCTTGAGGATTGGCCCGAAAAAGTGCGGCTGATGCAGGAAAACTGGATCGGCAAGTCACAGGGGCTGGAGTTCAGTTTCGATCTGTCAAACGGGGATCGCGTCCCGGTTTACACCACCCGTCCCGACACGATTTTCGGCGCAAGTTTCGTCGCGGTGGCCGCCGATCATCCGGTGGCGCAGGCGCTGGCGATGAACAATTGCGAGGTCGCCAGCTTCATTGCCCGCTGCAAAAAGGGCGGCACCACGGCGGCGGAACTGGAAACGGCGGAAAAGCTGGGCTTTGACACCGAAATTTCCGCGCGCCACCCACTCACCGGGGCAGACCTGCCGGTCTATATCGCCAATTTCGTGCTGATGGATTACGGCACCGGCGCGATCATGGGCGTGCCGGGGCATGACCAGCGTGATTTCGATTTTGCGACCAAATACGCCCTGCCAATCACTCGCGTGGTGGCGAGCGACCCCGCGCGCGCGGACGACCCGTTCAAGGGTGAGGCGGAAGCCGGCGACGGGGTGATCGTCAATTCCGGTTTCCTCAATGGCATGAGCGTTGACGATGCCATTCAGGCGGTGATTACCCGCGCCGAGGGCGAAGGCTGGGGCACCGGGCGCACCGTGTGGCGGCTGCGCGATTGGGGCGTTTCGCGCCAGCGTTACTGGGGCACGCCGATCCCGTTCATCCATTGCGATGCCTGCGGCGTGGTGCCGGTGCCCAAGGATCAACTGCCGGTAACGCTGCCCGATGATGTCAGCTTTGACATCCCCGGCAACCCGTTGGAACGCCACCCGACATGGAAGCACGTGGACTGCCCCAAATGCGGGCGCGCCGCGCTGCGTGAGACCGATACGCTTGATACCTTTGTGGATTCCTCGTGGTATTTCCTGCGCTTTGCCAGCCAGCCTGCCGACCGTCCGTTCGACCCGGAAGAGGTCGCCAAATGGATGCCGGTGCAGCACTATATCGGCGGGATCGAACACGCGATTTTGCACCTGCTCTACGCCCGGTTCTGGACGCGGGCGCTGGCGCATATCGGCAAGATCACGGCGCAGGAGCCGTTCGCCGCGCTGTTCACGCAGGGGATGGTGACGCATGAGACTTATTCGAAGCTTGTCACCCGCCCTGCCCAAACCCCCGTTCGCCCTGAGCTTGTCGAAGGGCCGTCCTTGTCTTCTAACCACGCTGAAGAAGAAAGCAGTCCTTCGACAAGCTCAGGACGAACGGATGAGGGGGAACTGATCGTCCGCCAATTCCTCGACCCCGGAGAAGTGCGTAAGGATGGCGACAAGGCATTTGAGATCGCTACCGGAGAAGAAATCGAAATCGGTCGCGTCATCAAGATGTCGAAGTCGAAGAAGAACGTCGTCGATCCCGATGCCATCATCGCCCGTCACGGCGCGGATGCGGTGCGGTGGTTCATGCTGTCGGATTCGCCGCCGGAACGCGACCTGCCGTGGTCCGATGCCGGGATCGAAGGCTGTTCGCGCTTCGTCCAGCGGTTGTGGCGGCTGTTTTCGGCCTATGACGCAGGCGCGGTGGGTGAGGACAAGAGCCTCGATCGCAAGACCCACCAGACCATCGCCGCTGTCGCCGCCGATATCGAGGCGTTGGGCTTCAACAAGGCGGTGGCGCGGATTTACGAATTGACCGGTGCGGCTGAGAAGGCCGCGCCCTCGGCCAGCCGCTCCGCCGCGATCCGCGCGCTGGTGCACATGGTCGCGCCGATGATGCCGCACCTGGCCGAGGAGGTCTGGGCGAAGATCGGCGGCGAAGGCCTGATCGCCGATGCGCTGTGGCCCGCAGTCGATCCCGCGCTGCTGGTCGATGACGAAGTCACCATCGCCCTGCAACACATGGGCAAGCTGCGCGATACCATCACCGCGCCCAAGGGGGCATCGAAGGACGCGCTGGAGGCGCTGGCGCTGGCGTCGGCCAATCTGCAACGCTCGATTGATGGCGCGCCAGTGCGCAAAGTGATTGTGGTGCCCGATCGTTTGGTCAATATCGTCACCTGATGCGCGCTGTTATCGCCCTTTCTGCTGCCCTTGCCGTGTCCGCCTGCGGCTTGTCGCCGATGTATGCGGGCGGCGGGACTTCGGCGGTGGCGCAGGGGATTGCTGCGGTTGAAGTGCCCGCGATTGACGGGCGCGACGGGTGGCTGGTCAAGAACGCGCTTGAAGAGCGGCTGGGCGCGGCTGGGCACACCACGCCCGCCTACCGCCTTGACGTGCGGCTTGACGATGCGCTCGAAGCATTGGGTGTGCTCAACGATGACACCGTCAGCCGCGAACGCCGGATCTTGCGCGCGCGTTATCAGCTGATCGATCTGGCTACGGACACGGTGCTGCTGGATGCGACCGCCGAATCGGATGCCGGGATCGACGTGGTGAGTTCTGAATATGCTACCATCGCTGCCGAACAGAAAGCGCTTGAAAACCTTGCCGTCGATGTGGCTGACCGGATCGTGACGCAGGTTGCGCTGACGCTGCGCAATCGCGCCGCCGCGAGCCAGTGAAGGCAACCCAGAAGGATTTCGCCCGCGGCCTGCCGCCCGGCACGCAGGCGGCGCGGATGTTCTTCTTCTGCGGCCCCGATGAAGCCGGGGCGAGCGCGGCTGCCAATCGCATCGCCGCCGCGCTACCCGACGCGGGCGACCGGGTGGAACTGACCGGAGCCGATCTCAAACGCGATCCCGCGCTGCTGGGGGACGAGGCGCGTTCCACGTCGCTGTTCGGCGGGCAGCGCCATATCTGGGTGCGTGCCAGCGGGGACGAAGCGCATGATGCGCTGCAAATCCTGATCGAAACCGCCGATGCAGGGGCGGGCGCGGCGGCTCCGGTGCTGGTGATCGCGACATCGGCGACCGACAAATCGCGCACCGCCAAACTGCTTGAAAAGCGCAAAGATGCGATGGTGGCGATGTTCCATCCGCCCGATCTTGGATCGGTCGCAGGCGCGGTGCGGGGGATGGCGGACGCGGCGGGCCTCAGGCTGGGCGGCGATCTGGCCGAACGGATCGCGCGCGGGGCCGGGCTTGATGTGCGGCTGGCGCAGTCCGAAGTCACCAAGCTGGCGCTCTATTGCGATGCCGATCCGCAGGCCCCCAAGCCCGCCAGCCTCGAAGATCACGCCGCCATCGGCGCGGCGACC
>JGI25321J50212_10001667_pt1 | contig 18239 bp, 18 predicted proteins | sample AutmiccommuBRH23_FD_50212 | JGI IMG/M metagenome (IMG submission 50212)
TCCCTTTTATTTTATTCAATATCATCACCCTTATCATCCTTTCTAATTATGTAAGATACGAGTTGAAGGTATCAGACCTGCAGAAAGCTATTTCCAGGGAACTGGATGAAATGATAGGCAGTAGGGCGGGAGGGAAACAAATTGACCGTTTAAAAGAACAATTGAACATGCTGCGGGCCATTTCATCGAATAAAAGGGGTACCACCAGTGAGAAACTGGATGCCTTGATAAAACTACGGGAGGATTTGCTCAGGGATTCTGAGTTTAATAGTTAGGGCTGCTACTTCCGGAGCCCCTTGCTGGCTTTTTCAATTTCTTCGGTTACTTCGAGGAGCAGCCGCTTGCGCTCTTCATCCTGCCGCTCCCGGATTTTCCTTTCAATAATCGCTTCTATCTCCAGCTGCTTTGCCCGGGGCAGGGCATTGAATTCCAGGAGGGATTCCGGTTTTGGTCCCTTTAGCATAGAACCCTCCCCGGTTAACAGCCAAACTACATTAAGCTGGGGATAGGTTTTTATTATGTTTTCGATGACATCGCTGCCTATGGAGGCATTATTTTTCTCCATCCGTAATATATACCCATTGCTGGCCCCTATAGACATATCGAACTGGCGGGCGCTCAGGCCTGCATAGCGGATAAATTCCATAAGACGGTCGATGGTTTTGATCATACCCGAGAAAATATTCGATGATATTGACCAAATATAAGAGTTATTCTGAAATTCAATAGAACAATATTAATAATTATTTTATTTATGTGGATTATTTTCTAATTTTTTTACTTTTAATATAGAAAATAATCTATATATTTAAACCCATATGAATACGAGATGCCTAAACCGAAAATAAAATATGTATTCCCCCTGGAGGTCCTGGAACAAACAGCCCAGTTCCATTACTTCACCCATCATAGAACCAGCCGAATTATTTATATGGCAATTTTGGTCTTTATCTGCGGGGTTCTGGCGGCCTTACCCATCCTGAAAGTGGAGGTTTACAGTACGGCTAGGGGCATAATAATGCCTGCAAAGGAGCGTGAAAAACTTACTATAATAAATTCCGGAAGGATTGTTTATTCCCGACTGTCTGATAACACAACTGTAAATGCGGGGGATACACTGCTGGTTATCGACAATAACGGTTTAGACGATAAACTGGAACTTTGTGTGCGGCAACTTGCCGAAACCAAGTTAGCCCTAAATGACCTGGAAAGTTTATTGGATACACGGAAGAAGGGGGAACTTCAATTCCAAACAGAAAAATTCAGGAGTTCCTATATGCAGTACCTTATGGAACTTAACGAGTACTATATCAGGTACGGCCAGGCCGTTAAGGAATTTAAGAGATATGAATACCTGTTCGGCAAAGGAGTGGTTTCAAAAGCAGAATATGAAAAATCCCGGCTTGAATTCACTTTAAGTAAAAGTGAAAGGGAGCAGTTCAGAAGTCGACAGCTTGGTCTGTGGCAGGCCGAGTACTCCGGGCTTCTGGAAACCCACAGGGAACTTGTAGCACAGCAACAACAGATAATTAAGTCAATTAGTCAGTTTGTCCTTATAGCGCCTATTAATGGAAATCTGATAAATGTAAAAGAAACAAGTCCGGGAAACCTGGTTGCTGTGGGTACCCAGATAGCCGAAATTTCTCCTGATACNGGCCTGTTGGCTGAATGTTATCTGGATCCTTCGGATATAGGGTTATTAAGAGAAAACTTACAGGTAGTTTTTAGGTTAGATACTTACGATTATAATCAATGGGGAATGCTGCGTGGCGAAATCCAGGAGATTGGAAGGGATCTGGAATATAAGGAAGGCATACCTGTATTTAAGGTTCGTTGCCGTCTACAAGGACAACATTTGCAACTACCGAATGGTGTCAGGGGTGAGATCAAAAAGGGAATGACACTGAGTGCGCAATTCCTGCTAACAAGAAGGACACTTTGGGAACTTTTATACGATAAGACGGATGATTGGCTAAATCCCGCCCGGAATCCCCAGACCTAGTCACAAACCCTAACCCATATATTATGAACAACATCAGGAATATTGAACGGCTCCATCAAATTCACGAACTAATAGAAAGCGAAAAAACCGGAACGCCCCGCGAATTGGCAAGGCGATTACATATTAGTGAGCGACTGGTTTACCATTTGATCGAACAACTCAAGGATTACAACGCCTCCATACGTTATGACCGCAGCCGAAAAACGTATTACTATGAGGAAGAATTTGAATTGCGGGTTAAAATCTCGGTTTCAATTATGAGTAATAATGAAACTACCCAGATATTCGGGGGATTCCGACGATTTCATAGCTTCAAGGGGTTTTCATGGCAGAAAAGCGAAATGCCGGAAACTCATTAGTTTTTCATGCACCTCAGGAAGATGTTATAGGAAAGACAACTTGGGTCAACTGTATCTGTATCTATCAACTCATTATTCGCAATTCCAGGTTAAACTTTTGAAATCCCATAGCTTATGGAAATCAGTTTTGTCATCCCGGTATACAATGGCGCGGATTATATTGAAAAATGCCTGGAATCTATATTATCACAACCCGAAAACAGTTTTGAAGTTCTTGTTATTGATGATTGCTCAACAGATACTACTCCCGATAAACTACACATCTATGAAGAAAAAGATCGAAGGGTTCGGGTTATACGTAATCCGGAGAACAGACTGGTAGGATACTGCCGCAATATAGGAATTAACAATGCTTATGGAACCTATTTATGGTTTGTTGATGCGGACGACTGGATAGACCCAGATTCAGTATCACACATATTAAAAATAATATTAGCTAACAAAGAGCAGGAGGTACTCAGTTTTGGTTATGCCGAACATTATCAGGATAAAACCACCTCCATTATTTATAAGATCCCTGTTCCCGGTCCCCATACTAAAGAACCACCACTTTTGAACTTTATGCTCATTCGCAAAGGTTATACAAGCATGCCTTTTTCGTACTTGTTCCGGCGTGACTTTTTAATTTCAAATTCTCTTTACTTTCCGGAAGGTATCTTTTTTGAGGATTTATTATTTATGGGCAAGGTCTGCTATTTTGCCAAGAGGCTCAAGTTGATTCCAAGGGTATTTTACAATTATAATAGGACCAACATGAATTCAATTACGCTTCACCATAGCAAAAAGAAAATAATGGACTTGCTAACTGTCTACGAGATGCTTTTAAGCTTTCTGAGGAATAGGAGGATTTTAACAAAATACCAAGGTCTGCTGGCATATCGTTTCCTTGTGTATGGCCTGCCCAGATGTTACAGGATGTTCATGCGATTGGCACGAAAGGAACGAAAGGATCAGGCATTACGCGATGTCCTCCTTAAATACAGAAGATCGCATCTGATGCAATTAAAAGCTATCAAACACGCGTATGTACTGGTTTACCGGTATTCCGGGAATGATCCATTTCAAAAAATGGAGCTGATTGCAAACCTTCGTTACCTGACAACAATAAAGTGCGCACTCAGGATTGTTGAATTAAAATGTGATATCCTGTTGATTTTCAGGAAAGTTCAGAAGTTATTATTGGCCACAAGTGTTCACTAAAAATTGAAGAACCTTCTTTGAAAATATTGTAATCATTGGTGTTCAGCGCTTTTTAAGGCGGGGTGATTTGAATTGATATGTTCCACCTTGGNAAATTCAAACCTGCCTGCCGGCAGGCAGGTTCAAACTCAAATTCAAATGCAAACAGGATCGAAATGNCTATCAGGGGGTAAAGATGCTCCCGGAGCTCTGATCGGCTTACCGTGTCTACAAATAAACGACTACACGAATAACCAAGTTCAAGCACAAACCTGCCTGCCGGCAGGCAGGTTCAAATTCAAACTCAAATTCAAAAGCAGGTTCAAAATGGTTATCAGGGGGTAAAGGTGCTCCCGGAGCTCTGAGCGGCTTACCGTGTCTACAAATAAACGACTACACGAATAACCAACTACACCAACTAACGCCCCGCCCATGCAGCTACATTAATTTATCTTCTTCTGCTGCCCGGGGGCGTAGGCCTTGGCCGACTTACTGCCCGTTATTTTTTTAGCCTGCCCGGGGGGGATATGCGTGCCGGAATGCCCCACTGTTTTACAGGATGTTGCAACGAAAGCGGAAATGAGGAGAATGGCAATTACTTTTTTCATAGGATTTGGAGCTTATTTATGGTACTTAAACTGACCAGCTATAATAACGCCTGAAAGATGGAATTGTTATAAGAACGGAACATCCGGCGATACGGATTTAACGCCCCCGGAGATCAGGATGCCGATACCCGCATGATCATCCGGGGCAGAAGGGGCAACAGAAATCAACAAGCAAGCCCCATTTTTACCTCAATGAATTTTAAGTGTGGCTTATCTGACAAAAATCATGTAAAATTTTATGAATATACCTACATTTAAGGAAGGAACCAGGCATACTCTTTCACCGCGCGAATTAAGGTTTTTGCCTGTATGACCCTGATATAACCGGAAACACTTGTGAAATGAAAAAAATACTGCTGGGATCAGCTGTTGTCCTTATAGGATTACTGATCAGCTGTGAAAAAAATACCATCCCCACCGAAGAAACCATGGCCGGAGAAATCCAGGCCGATGAAACTACCGAATTGCCCGAAAGCCTGCCCCTTTACACCGAGTTGCCACCCCGGGCCGGGGAAACAGGCCAGGCCGGTGAAACAGAACAGGCCGGGGATACAGACCAGGCCGGGGAGTCAGACCAGGAAGGGGAGTCAGACCAGGCGGACGTGGCCCCGGGATCCGCACAGTACGGGTATAAGGTTCAGATGGCCGAGTATATGGCCTCCGGGGAGTCGGCCCGGCTTGGACGCATTGTTTTTTTTGACGACAGGGGCAATAAACAGCTCGACGGTGATTTTGTGCCGGAACTGGCCCTGGACGGCACTGCCGACATCAGCTACTATGTAGACAATTCCCGCCCTTCCGGGGATCTGCCCGTGGCTGTTACCGAAGCGGCGATAGACCGGGCTATGGCTACCTGGGATGGGATAAAATGTTCGGAACTGGGGATCACCAAAATTCCCGCAGACAACAGCCCTACAGGGTTCATAGCGTCCCTCTTTGGTTATGGGGGATCCTTTGACTATAAAGCCGATGTAGTCCATGCCGGCTGGTTGCCGCGGGAGTTTTTCGACCTCCTGGATGAAGATGGCGGGGATTATATCCTCGGGGTAACCTTTACCATTGTATTCACCGATCCGGATGGCAACCTGGTTGACACAGACAATAACGGGAAGTATGACGTGGCCTGGAGGGAGATTTATTACAACGACGAATTCAGCTGGCAGGACGGTGATACCTTTGATGTGGAAACCATCGCCCTGCATGAGGCAGGACACGGGTTAAGCCAGGCGCATTTTGGCGCCGCCTTTGTAACGGGGCCTCAGAACAAACTCCATTTTGCCCCCAGGGCAGTCATGAACGCAGCCTATTCCGGTATCCAGACGGGTATTTCGGGTCCGGATCAGGGCGGCCATTGCGGTAACTGGAGTTCCTGGCCCGGCAATTAGCACCCGGGTTTTAAATATGGGGCCATAGGGATATGGCCTTTTTTTATCCCGGAAGACGATCAATTCCGGTTGTGAAGCAGCGGTTCTTCATGCACGGGAAGCCCGGGATCTGCCGGAACCTGGAGGGTGTCGCGATAACGCTTTATGACAAAATTCCGTTCCAGCTTATTAAAGAGCCCTATGTATAGTTGTAAGCTCAGGTGCTTCGCCCCCAGTTTCCGTTTAAATTTAAGGGAAGATTTGTTGAAATAGGCGGTGATGCTGTACAGGCGGTCCCTGCCTTCATCCTTCAATAATTTATAGCTTTTATACCTTAGGTAGGGGGCCAGGTTCATCCCGCGAAAGTCTTCATAAGTATACATGCCCAGTAAATAAGCCTCATTGGGCTTTAAGGTGATGCACCGCTTTTTATAATTATAGGCCCTGGTCTCTATCATCATATAAGCGGCGATTTTGCCGCCGGCATGCCGCAGCCCGATGCATTTCTGGCCACCCTCGATCCCGGAGAGCAGCAAATCCCTGTTGAGGCCATGAATGTGCCCGCTGAGTTCCCTGATTTCTTCCAGACTCAGGTACTCCAGTTTAAAAGCGCCGGGATCTCCCTTGATTTCAGGGGCCGTTGCCAGCTCCAGCCCCTCCAGTTCCCAGTAATAGGGGTCGATGTCCAGTCCGATATTGGCGAGCCTGTTCCTTAGCCCAAACCAGAACAGCCCGTTCCGGAGGATATTCCAGAACCACTTAAGCCTGTAAAACCTTCCCTTGTCCTTTTCCATATTTCTCAGGATTAACACCATTTATACGGCCATAACGTCCGTTCCCGGGCTCCATCCGCATTTTTTCCCTGAAGGTGGCGGGTTTCATGATATCCCTTCCATTGGCTTCTGCGATCGTATGGATCCTGTCGATAAGTTCCGAATTCCGCGCCAGCCGCGTGCGTCCGGTATCATACCAGATATTATCCTCCAGCCCAACCCGGACCCCGCCGCCAATAGCTATGGCAAGTGAATTCATTGGCAGTTGGTCATTGCCTATCCCCGCAAGGCTCCATAAACATCCATCCGGAAGGTCGTTGATCATTACCCCGCAATGCAACAGATTCGCCTGGGCACAGGCTATATTTCCCAGTAGCAGGTTAAAATAGAAGGGGGCCTCCAGTAATCCTTTTTTCTCAAGGTATTTGGCATAGTTGATCATGCCAATATCAAACGCTTCCAATTCCGGGACAATGCCCCTTAGCTGCATTTCCCGGGCAAGATCTGCTATCATAGCCGGGGCGTTCATACTGGCAACCTGGTTAAAATTAAGCGAACTCAGCGTTAAACTGCCCATGTCGGGTTTCAGGTCGCCCTCCAGCATCAGGGCGTCCGTACGCTGTTCCAGGCTGGTGAAATTCCTTCCGCTGAGGGATACACATATTACAAGGGTTGGATCAATTTTCCGTATTCCGGCAATCAGTTCGGCGTATATTTCCTTCTTATAGGACGGGTCTCCGGTTTCGTGGTCGCGGGCATGCAGGTGCACCATGGTAATGCCTTTTTCACAGGCGCGGAACACATCCTCAACGATTTCTGACACGGTCACCGGGACATGGGGTGTNATCTTTTTGGTNGGGATCATCCCGGTAGGGGTAAAATTAATGATCAGTTCTTCCATGGCTAATTCGGTCTGAATGTAAAGTAAGCTTAAAGTACCGGCTAATTGCCCACCTTCCCCAAAAATGTAGTCCTAATGCACAAAAAAAGGATGTGCTGCGTCTCCTGCTAATGTACTATTTATGAGCGGGCGGTACCACGGGAAATCCATTGTGCGGGAAGGTGTCGGGGGCGACTACTTGCCTGGCTATGCCTGCATCACTTTCGTCAGGGCTTTCGAAAAGGCTTCCATCTCGGGGGCACTGCCCGTACTAATTCGGGCCCAGTTAAGCAAAGGGGGGAAAGGCCTTCCGATGAGTAACCCTTCCTGTTGCATGGCTTTTATGAGGTGCTCAACAGGCCGGCCGCTTTGAAAAAAAACAAAATTGGTATGCGATTTAATAAAAGGAAGCTTTAATGCTTCCAGGGTTCCGTAGATGGTGCTTTTGGCTTCCTGGTTCATTGCGATGCTGTACTTGTAAAATTCGTCATCGCTCAGTGCTGCCGTTGCCGCCGCAATGGCCAGGGTATTGGTACCGGCCATGGCGGCATCTTTCAACCGTACGGCAATATCGGGCCTGGCCAGCAGGTACCCGAGCCGAAGTCCGGCTAGCCCGTATACTTTGGAAAAGGTCCTGGAAACTATTACATTCCTGCCTTCCTTTACCAGTTCTGCCATGGAAGGATAGTCCGGCTCCGTTATAAAATCGTAATACGCTTCATCACTGAAGATTACTGCCCGGTTTTCGTGACTCAGGCAGAAATCCCGCAGTTGGGAGGCATCCAGCAGCGTTCCGCTTGGATTATTCGGATTGCAAAGAAAAATCAACCGGGTCTTGCCGCTGACCCTTCTGCTCATGGTTTCCAGGTCGTGTTCCAGTCGCTCATTCAGGGGCACGCGGTGTACATAGGCGCCAAAGGTCTCCGCATAGGTAAGCAGGGCCTGGAAAGTAGGGTCGGCGGCTATGATCTCGCCCCCCTCAAGCCCATACACCAGCCCCGCAGCATTAAGCCCTTCGGTGGAGCCACCTGTAATAACAACACAATCCCGGGAAACCCCCTCTTTCTCTGCAATCAGGTCAACAAGGCCGGGGATGGCGGAAAAGGGGTACCTGCAGGCTTCATCAAAGGATTTCAGGAGTACCTCCCGTACCGCTTTGGAGGGCCCGTATGGGTTCTCATTGGCATTGAGGCGGATCATTCCGCCCTTGGTTAGAGTCCGCGGTGGATGGTTCATGGCCAGGCTCCCGAGCCCGCCCACCAGGGCAAACCCGCCCGATAGGCCTATGGTTTTAAGCCACTGCCTTCTGTCTATTTGATTCATTTCCCTGATTTTCTTAAAGAAAGATACAAAATAGGCGGTTAGGAATTCCGGCGGGCTGAAATTTATGTGAAATAGAAAACCTTAACGGGGTCTGCAGGCTTATAGGAATGGGGCTAACCCCGGTTCGGCATGAACCGGGGAGGAGTTGGGACATCCGGGTTTACCGGTCTTTTAGTATAGGGTGTTCGACACGACGATAGTCAGGATCAGCAACACCATGGCCAGGTTTACCGTAATAGCAATTACCTTTTTCTCGTTAAAGGGCTCATGATAGCCCTTAAACAGGAAATAACACCCGTACAAGCCAAGGATCCCCGAAAGGAGGATAGGCAATCCGAACAAATAACGGGAGACCGCCGGATGAATGTTGATCATAATCGTCAGGGCGGCGAAGGTTAGCAGGAACAGGATGACCTTGCTGACCCGGTAAGAGGTTTCGGTGTAATTTTGTGAAGTATCCATAGGCATTTAGATTTGGGTATTTATACTGCCCGGCTTCTGGCCCTCAGGCCTTCCATGATCCCGAGAACGGCATCTATGGTATCGGGAAGGCATTGCCGGATAAGCATATGGGGGATTCGGATGGTTGTAAAACCTTCCTTAAAGCTGTACATTCTTTCTTCCAGGATATTTAACGCCTGGTCGCAGGTGAACATCTGGTATTCGGTATCTATTTCCAGGTTTAACCTGACCCTGGAAAGTGCAATATCTACAGACCTGTGGCCATCCCACCATTCGAGCATCGGGGCCGCGCCCGCTTCCTTCAGCCCGTAGTACAGCTGAACGGCCTCCAGGGGAGTGGCATGCAGTTTCATAAGCCGGTGAATCAGTTGCTGATGGTGGCCGCACAGCGGAATTCCAANCGATTTAAGTGAAGCTTTTTCCGCAACTGAATCAAGTATTTTCTTACAATCCAAACAACTATTCATAAGTAAGAGTTCGTATTTTTTGAGTTTGTTTAGCAGGATTATAACCCTCTTATCACGGGATTAGTATATTTAATCGATGTATGGCGCCCCACTTTTAGACAAACGGTAAATTTTTAGACGAAATGCACTCCGTTACAACGGAAATCCGCTATTTTCAGCAACGCTTTCTGAGGGGACAAGGAGGTAAACCCAAGGGGCATTCAGCAGCAACACCAACTAAGTATGTTCAATAAGTTCGGGCCGGGCATTCTGATTGCGGCAGCCTTCATAGGCCCGGGAACAGTAACCGTTTGTACCCTGGCCGGGGTGGATTTCGGGTTTGGTCTGCTATGGGCTTTGCTGCTCGCCATCCTGGCTACCATAGTGCTGCAGGAAATGTCGGCCCGCCTGGGGATCATAAGCAGGCTTGGACTGGCCGATACCATCAGGATGCAACTCCACACCCCCTGGCTGAAATACCTGGTGCTGGGGATGGTCTTCGGGGCCATCGTTATCGGCAATGCCGCCTACGAGGCAGGGAATATCGGCGGCGCCAGCCTGGGCCTGGAAGCTGTTTTCGGGAGCGCTTTCAACATGTACTATCCCTGGATAATTGGTGGCTTCGCCTTTGCCCTGCTCTGGATGGGAAATTACCGGCTTTTGGAAAGGGTTTTTGTGGGGCTGGTACTGCTGATGAGCATTTCCTTCCTGATAACCGCCTGGATTACCCTTCCCGACGCGGGACTTATCCTGAGCGGACTTTTCGTTCCCAAATTGCCTCCGGACAGTATCTTAACAATTATAGCCCTTGTGGGAACCACGGTGGTCCCTTACAACCTCTTCCTCCATGCCTCCCTGGTCAGCGAGAAATGGGAATCCGCTTCGGATCTCCGTGCGGCTCGGTGGGATACATACCTGTCTGTTGCCCTGGGAGGGATTGTTTCCATGGCCATTGTGATTTCCGCAGCGGCCATCCCGACGGGGAAGGTTACCGGGGCAGCCGACCTGGCCCGCGGCCTTGAACCGCTATACGGTGTATGGGCACGTTATATAATGGGGATCGGGCTTTTTGCGGCGGGCATTACCTCCGCCATAACCGCCCCGCTGGCAGCAGCATATGTGGCCAACAGTTGTTTTGGATGGAAATCGGGCCTGCAGGACTGGCGGTTCCGGCTGGTATGGATACTGATCCTGTTTATCGGGATCCTGTCTATGAGCCTTGGGATCCACCCCATAGAAGTTATCCGGTTTGCGCAGGTGGCGAACGGACTACTGCTGCCGGTTATTGCCGTCTTCCTTTTATGGGTGGTAAATAAATCATCCCTGCTCGGGAAGTACCGCAATACGGCGACCCAGAATGTACTGGCTTTAATTATTATAATTTTATCCGTCCTGCTTGGAATAAGAAGTATCTTAAAGGCTGTTGGATATCTATAAATGGAGAAGATCAGCATTGATATTAACTGTGATATAGGGGAGGGGACCCCCGATGAAGCCCTGCTCTTTCCCTTTATTTCATCGTGCAATATCGCCTGTGGCGGGCATGCCGGCGATGATGCCAGCATGACGGAGGCCGTCAGGCTTGCAAAAAAACACAGACTGAAGATAGGGGCGCATCCTTCCTATCCGGACCGTGATAATTTTGGAAGGCTTCATATGGTAATGCCCGCCGGGGCATTCAAAGCCGCTATCCGCGAACAACTAGCGGCCCTGGATAGGATACTGCTTCAGGAAAAAGCCCTCATGCATCACATTAAACCTCATGGGGCCCTTTATAACGACCTGGTGGCGGATCCCGCGCTTGCAGCCTTATTTCTGGAAGGAATATCAGCCTATAAAAACCAATGCCGTATCTATATTCCATGGGGATCCGCCATTGCGGCTGAAGCCCAAATCCAGGGGTATAATACGGTTTATGAGGCCTTCGGCGACCGGAGGTATACGGCAGAGGGCAGGCTGGTTTCCAGGAAGCTGTTGGGGGCGGTTATTGAAGACCCCAACGCCGTATTGGAGCAACTGCTGATGATGATCAGGGAACAACGGGTGAAGACCCTGAACGGCACGGTCATACCCATAGAAGCGCATACCTTTTGTATTCATGGGGATACGCCTGCGGCGTTTCAAATTTTAACGTATCTTGCCGGGGAATTACCCAAGCATGGTATCTATTTGAAGGAGTGAGTCGTTTTCCCATCTCCATACAACCCTTTGGTGAGCAGGCTGTACTTATTGAATGGCCCGACAAGGTTGAAGAGCGCATCCTGGATGACATTCTTCAGTTTTCCCAGCATTTGAAAGCGCATTGCCTGGATACCGCAAAGTGGGAATTTGTTCCCGCCTACAATTCGCTTGCCCTCATAGGAAGGGTTGATTCCCTGGATTTNCGCAAGATGAAACGCGAGTTGCTCNCCTGGTATGCACAGGCGGAACAAACGCCAATGCCCCAAAGGTATCTTTGGAAACTACCTGTTTGCTACGATCCGGANTTCGGCATCGATCTTTCCGAAGTGGCTGAGACCCTGAAAAAATCGGTTTGGGATATTATCGGACTTCATACGGCCCGGCCGTATACGGTTTACGGAATGGGTTTCCTGCCGGGGTTTATGTACCTGGGAGGCCTGCCAAAAGAACTGGAGATCCCGAGAAAAGCGATTCCCCGCCAGAAAGTCATTGCCGGAGCCGTTGGCCTTGCCGGGAAACAAACGGGAATTTATCCGCAGGAATCGCCGGGTGGCTGGAACATCATCGGTAATTGCCCCATCCCCCTTTTTGATGCCTCCAAGGAAGAACCCTGTTTCGTGAGGGTGGGGGATAAGGTCCAGTTTTATGGGATTAACCACAAGGAACACGAATTGCACACCATACAGGCAGAAGTTGGTATTTATACAATGGAAAAAGTGATGTTGAATGCTTAAGGTAAAGCGGGCCGGTTTTTTTACTTCCATACAGGATCAGGGGCGATTTGGATTCCGCCATATTGGTGTCCCCGTATCCGGTGTCATGGACGAATATTCGGCCTCCATTGCCAACAACCTGCTCGACAATGCGGAAGATGCCGCGGTGATGGAACTTACCATGACCGGGCCTATGCTCGAGTTCGAAAACCCCACATATATCGCCATCAGCGGTGCCGATCTGTCACCCAAGTTAAATGACCGTCCTATCCGGATCAACCAGGTGCATAAGATTGCGAAAGGAGACATCCTGACTTTCGGGAAGCTCCAATCCGGATTCCGGGCCTACCTGGCCGTTAAAAACGGTTTTGGTACCGGGATGTTTATGAAGAGCCGTTCCTACTTCAGGCCCGTAACCCCTTTGCACACCATTAAAGACCAGATGGAGATCCCCATAGATACGGTAACCGAATATGAGCCCATGATAAGCAGTGTGAGCCCGGAACCTTTTCATAAAGAGCATGAACTGGAGGTTTACCGCGGCCCCGAATACGATATGCTTGTCGACAGGCAGCTTGAAGCTGTTTTTGCAGGAGATTTTACCATTGCGAAGGAGAACAACCGCATGGCCTACCAACTGGAGGAAACTATCCCGGGGCACAGTATTTCCATGCTTACTTCGGCAACCCTTCCGGGTACCGTTCAATATACCCCGGCTGGTAAATTGATCCTGCTTATGAAAGACGGACAAACCACCGGCGGGTATCCCAGGATCCTGCAACTCACCCCTACAGCCATATGCATCCTTTCCCAGAAAAAATTCGGCGATAAGATTAAATTCCATCTAAAGTAAGCGTGTTGCCCCGGAATTGCCATCAATTTAAACATCTTGGATATAATAGGAAACTTCGGGTTATGTTATTGATAATCAATATGATATAAAAATATGCATCCCATTGACTTTAAATCCTTGCCCGCTACTGATGATACGGGCCTTTTCAAACCACTATCTTTGAATCTTGTACCCGCCTGTAAATAAACAAGGGGAATACGATACGCTTTTTTTATGGAATTGAATAAATACAGTAAAGCTGTAACCCAGGACCCGTCCCAGCCCGCGTCCCAGGCCATGTTATATGCCATTGGCCTGGAAGAGCAGGACCTTGCCAAACCGTTTATAGGGATAGGCAGTACCGGCTACGAAGGCAATCCCTGCAACATGCACCTCAATGAACTGGCGCAGTATGTTAAGCAAGGGGTAACGGAAGCCGCTATGGTTGGGCTGGTGTTTAACACTATAGGCGTAAGCGATGGCATCTCGATGGGGACGTATGGAATGCGTTATTCCCTGCCTTCCCGGGATATTATTGCCGATTCCATGGAAACCGTGGTCCAGGCGATGAACTATGACGGCCTTGTTACCGTGGTGGGATGCGACAAAAACATGCCCGGGGCCCTGATGGCGATGATCCGCCTGAACAGGCCTTCCATAATGGTTTATGGAGGTACCATAGCCTCCGGATGCCTTAACGGCCGCAGCCTGGATGTGGTTTCCGCATTCGAGGCCTGGGGCGAGAAGGTGGCCGGGTCCATCAGTGAAAAGGAATTCAAAGATGTTATAAAAAATGCCTGCCCAGGGGCAGGTGCATGTGGCGGGATGTATACGGCAAACACTATGGCTTCCGCAATAGAAGCCCTTGGGATGGCGCTCCCGTTTAACTCGTCAAACCCGGCCATAGGCAAGGAAAAGAAACAGGATTGCATAGATGCCGGAAAGGCCCTGCGCCACCTGATGGAGCACGATATTAAACCTTCGGATATCATCAGTCGCAAATCCCTTGAGAATGCGGTCCGCCTTATTACGGTTCTGGGGGGCTCTACCAATGCCGTTTTGCATTTCCTGGCCATTGCCAAGGCTGCCGGGATTTCATTTACGCTCGATGATTTCCAGAAAATAAGCGATACCACCCCCTTCCTGGCCGACCTCAAGCCAAGCGGCAAGTACCTGATGGAAGATGTGCATAAGGTCGGGGGTACCCCGGCCGTGTTGAAATTCATGCTAAAAAACGGGATGCTTCACGGGGACTGCCTTACGGTGACTGGAAAAACCCTGGCTGAAAACCTTAGCGGGGTGGCCGATCTCACAGAAGGACAGCAGGTTGTAAAACCTCTTAATGCGCCTATAAAGGCTACCGGCCACCTTCGAATCCTCTACGGCAACCTTGCCGAAGAAGGAGCTGTGGCAAAAATCACAGGGAAAGAAGGGCTTCATTTTACCGGACCCGCCAAGGTTTTCGACGATGAGTTTAAGGCCAATGATGGTATTGGCAGAGGGCAGGTGAAAAAAGGAGATGTCGTGGTCATCCGTTATGAAGGGCCTAAAGGCGGCCCGGGGATGCCGGAAATGTTAAAACCTACCTCCGCTATCATGGGGGCTGGCCTTGGGAAACATGTGGCCCTTATCACAGACGGGCGTTTCTCCGGGGGTACCCATGGCTTTGTAGTGGGACATGTTTCCCCCGAGGCACAGGATGGTGGTACCATTGGCCTGCTACGCGATGGCGATATGATTACAATCGACGCGGAGAAAAACAGCCTCAGCGTTGCCCTCAGCAAGGAAGAAATACAAAAGCGCAGGGCAGCCTGGAAACAACCTCCGCTCAAAGTTCAGAAGGGGAGCCTTTATAAGTATGCCAAAACCGTATCCTCTGCCTCCCAGGGATGCGTAACCGATGAAATATGAGGCTTTTGCCGCAGGTGAAACGGGAGTTAACAAGCAGTAGTACCCCAGTTAATATGGAAACGCTAAAAGAGAAAAATATAAAAACAGCACAGAACACCACCTTAAGGATCAGTGGAGCTGAAGCCCTGATCCACTGCCTCCTGGCGGAAGGTGTCGATTTGATTTACGGGTATCCCGGCGGTGCCATCATGCCCGTATACGACGAACTCTATAAGTTTCAGGATCGCCTTAGCCATATCCTTACCCGCCATGAACAGGGGGCCGTACATGCCGCCCAGGGTTATGCACGTGTATCGGGAAAGGTAGGGGTTGCCATGGCGACTTCCGGCCCGGGGGCCACCAACCTGGTAACGGGCATTGCCGATGCCCAGATCGATTCCACACCAATTGTGTGTATCACCGGCCAGGTGTCGCGTCACCTGCTGGGTTCGGATGCCTTCCAGGAAACCGATATCATAGGGATCTCCACCCCGGTGACCAAATGGAATTACCAGATTACAAAGGCATCGGAAATTCCCGAAATCATGGCAAAAGCCTTTTATATTGCCAAATCCGGTCGTCCGGGCCCCGTATTGATCGACATTACGAAAAATGCGCAGTTCGATGAACTCGATTTCAGTTATACCCCCTGTAAGGCCGTACGCAGTTATAAGCCCTACCCGGTACCCGACCCGAAGGCCCTGGACGCCGCCGCTGCCCTTATCAATTCCGCCAAAAAACCCTATATCGTTTTTGGGCAGGGTGTGATCCTTGGCCAGGCCGAAGCACAACTCAGGGCCCTTGTAGAAAAGTCGGGGATCCCTGCCGCCTGGACCATCCTGGGGCTTTCAGCCCTGGATACAGACCATCCACTAAATGTAGGGATGGTTGGCATGCACGGTAATTACGGCCCCAATATCCTTACCAACGAATGCGATCTGCTCATAGCCATCGGCATGCGTTTCGACGACCGGGTAACAGGCGACCTCAANACCTATGCAAAACAGGCGCGCATTATCCATTTTGAAATAGACCCGGCCGAGATCAACAAGAATGTGAAGGTAGATGTTGCCGTTCTTGGCAATGCCAGGGAAAGCCTGGAACTCCTGCTTCCCAAAATCGAGAAAAAAAACCATGANGCATGGGTTGGGGAATTCAGGAAGAAATACCAGGAAGAATTTGAAGCGGTTATAAAGAACGACCTGCACCCCACCAAGGAAGGCCTCACTATGGGCGAAGTGGTGGAAGCCATAAACGTGGCCTCCGATAGCAAAGCGATCGTGGTAACCGATGTGGGCCAGCACCAGATGGTTACCTGCCGCTATGTGAAATTCAACCAGACCAAAAGCAATATCACTTCAGGAGGGCTGGGTACCATGGGGTTTGCCCTGCCGGCGGCCATAGGCGCAAAAATGGCCGCAATGGACCGCGAAGTGGTGGCCATAATCGGCGATGGCGGTTTTCAGATGAACATCCAGGAACTTGCCACGATTTTCCAGAACAAAACCCCCGTTAAAATCGTGGTGCTGAACAATGACCACCTGGGGATGGTGCGCCAATGGCAGGAATTGTTTTTTGAACGGCGTTACGCCTCCACGGTTATGACCAACCCCGATTTTGTTAAAATAGCCGAGGGCTATTACATCAAGGCCAGAAAAGTTGAAAAACGCGAAGACCTGCAGGCGGCCGTGGACGAAATGATGCACTCGCCTGATGCATTTTTCCTGGAAGTCAAGGTGGAGAAGGAAGACAACGTTTTTCCAATGATCCCTTCAGGCGCTTCGGTTTCCGATATCCGATTAAAATAAGCAACATGAAAAAGCAATGGTTTACCATTTCCGTATATTCGGAAAACAATGTTGGTTTGCTCAACCGCATCTCGGGGATATTCCTGAAGCGACACATTAATATAGAGAGCTTAAATGTTTCTAAATCAGAGATAGAAGGCGTATCCAAGTTTACGGTAGTGGTGTTTACCACGGAAGATTGGACCAGGAAGATAGTCATGCAGATTGAGAAACAAATTGAAGTGATCAAAGCTTTCTACCATACAGACGAAGAAACCATCTACCAGGAATCAGCCCTTTTTAAAATCGCGTCCAGCCTCCTCTTTGATGAGCGCAGGATACAGAATATCATCAAGGAGAGCAATGCGCAGATTGTCACCGTTTCCCGCGATTTCTTTGTCCTTGCCAAAACCGGGAAAAGGGAGGAAATAGACGAAATGTACCACCGCCTGGAGCCCTTTGGGATCATGCAGTTTGTACGTTCCGGCCGCATAACGGTAAGCAAGGCGGAGATGCGGATCTCGGCCCTTCTCAAGGAATTTGAACATAAGTAAACGTATCACTAACCATATACAAACGAGAACATTACAATGACAAATTATTTTAACACCCTTTCATTACGAGAACAGTTGCTGCAATTGGGAAAATGCCGTTTTATGGATGCCGGGGAGTTTTCCGACGGGGTTTCGGCGCTGAAGGGCAAGAAGATCGTAATCATAGGATGTGGTGCCCAGGGCCTTAACCAGGGGCTGAACATGCGCGATTCTGGCCTCGATGTCTCCTATACGCTGCGGGAAGCGGCTATTAAGGAACAACGAACTTCATATAAGAATGCCACAGAAAACGGCTTTTCGGTAGGAACATACGAGGAGATGGTTCCTTCTGCCGACCTGCTGATCAACCTTACCCCCGACAAACAGCACACCGGGGTTATAAACGCTGTTATGCCCCTGATGAAAAAGGGGGCCACCCTGTCTTATTCCCATGGTTTCAACATCGTGGAAGAGGGCATGCAGGTGCGCGCAGACCTCACGGTAATCATGGTGGCGCCTAAAAGCCCGGGCTCCGAGGTTCGGGAAGAATACAAAAGGGGCTTCGGGGTTCCGACCCTGATAGCAGTACACCCCGAAAACGATCCGGAGGGCAAAGGGCTTGAGCAGGCCAAGGCCTATGCAGTAGCCACCGGCGGTCACAGGGCAGGGGTCCTGGAATCGTCGTTTGTGGCCGAAGTAAAATCCGACCTGATGGGCGAACAGACCATACTTTGCGGCTTGCTGCAAACAGGTTCCATCCTGTGCTTTAACAAGATGATTGCCGAAGGCGTGGAACCCGGGTTCGCTTCAAAGCTTATTCAGTACGGATGGGAGACCATTACCGAAGGATTGAAATACGGCGGGATCACCAATATGATGGACCGCCTTTCCAACCCTGCAAAAATCA
>JGI25321J50212_10001678_pt1 | contig 18166 bp, 16 predicted proteins | sample AutmiccommuBRH23_FD_50212 | JGI IMG/M metagenome (IMG submission 50212)
CCCACCGCGACCCCGGCGGGCTAGGCCACTTACAACGAACGGGAGGCTGTTCAAGCAGCCTCCCGTTTCCTATGCGACCTCGACGGACGCGCCGATCCCGGCGGACGCGACCTGGGCGGCGCTGCCTTCTCGCACGGCGATCTCTAAATGGCCGTGACTGCCGATCAAGGCCAGCAAGTCGCCTGGCTCGACGGCGGCATAGGTCGTGGCAATCCCCTGGATGCGCGCCTGACCGACGGTTATCCGGCTTGCCTGCCGGTGGGCGAGCATTTGGGCCGGAATGTCCGTGACCAGGTTGCCGAACTGGTCCACGTGGATTACGTGCCCCCGAATCATTCCGTCTTTTGTCTGGACGGGCGCGGACAGAGGCAGCCGCACCAGGTCTTGACCCCGTTCGCCCAGCTCCCTCAAAGGCACGCCGTTGGCCAGATGGGCGGCCACCGGGCCAAAGATGTCTCGCCCGTGAAACGTGTGGCTGACGACGCTGCGCCAGTATTCCCGGCGGGTCAGGTGGACGATCTCCAGGGGATCCTGCTCCTGAAGCGCGTAGGTCAGCACGCCGTTGTCCGGGGCGACGAAAAAGTAGCGAGAGGTGCGTACGGCCACCAGCCTGCGGGCGCTGCCCACGCCGGGGTCTATCACCACCAGGTGGATGGTGTTTTCCGGAAAGTATCCGCAAGCCGTAGCCAGGGTAAACGCTCCGTCCGCCACCGACTGGCGCGGGATGTCATGGGCGATGTCGATCAGGGTGGCTTGCGGGGCAATGCTGAGCAACACCCCTTTCATCGCCCCCACGTACCCGTCGCGGGTGCCGAAATCCGTACACAAGGTGATTATCGTCCCCATGCGTTGCACCTCCACCGATATTGTAAGAGGGACGGTAAAGGGTGGCAAGGGATTGGCGGGAAGTGTACCTCGAAGGCGGCTGATTTTGTGCAATTACGATACGTTTTGATGTAAGTTGTGTTATAAATAGGCTGGCCTTGGGGCAAAGGCCGACGGGCGGGATAGCTATACACCTCACAACGTACCAGGAAAGGATTCGCTATGGACACGCAGCATACCGGCAATGCCCTTGTGGCTTGCCTATCGAGCATTTCCGGCATTCTATTCTACATTTACTCCGCTTACAGCCTCCAGGTTATCGCCAAGAAAACGAACACCGAGAACGCCTGGTTCGCCTGGATTCCTATCCTCAATTTCTATCTGATGCTCAAGATCGCCGGGCAGCCCGGCTGGTGGCTACTCTTGTTCCTCATCCCTTTGGTCAATGTCATCATCGCGATCGTCATCTGGATAAAGATCGCCGAGGCAGTCAACAAGCCGAGCTGGTGGGGAATCTTGATGCTCGTTCCCATCGTCAATTTGATCGTGCCCGGTTACCTTGCTTTCGCGGAATAATCCTCATTGTACCCGCCCGCCGTTGGCCTGTGTGGGGGCAGAACGAACATCGTTTTGCCCCTGCCCCCCTCCCTTGAACGCCAAGTGCGAGCAGCGTGTAGCCGCGTCAGCGGATTTGCGATCCGACAATAGTGCGCCTACCTGTCCATCTCTGAACCCTTGAACGGGTGTTCGAGCATTCCGACCCATCTTTTCAGATGGCCTCCTTTATGGTACAATGCAATACATAAGGAGGTAACCAAGTTGGGAGTCATCGATACACTTACCGCCGGTTTCAACACTGTTGCCAGAAAGCTCTGGCTCATCATCGTGCCGGTCATCCTGGAGGTCTTTCTCTGGTTTGGTCCCAAGCTGTCGGCCGCGCCCGTGATTGCCAGAACTCTGCAGGAACTGCAGCGCTCGCTAAACGGGCTGGCGGTGCCCGCCGAAACGCAGATGGGAGCCCAGCAGATGGTAGAGATGTTGGATGGCATTCAACAAACAGTCGGCAGGACGAACCTGTTCAGCTTGCTCGCCTGGGGGCGGTTGGGTGTGCCGAGCATTATGGGGTTGCAGCCCATTGATCCTCAGATAGATTGGGTCATCGAATTGACGGGCGTTGGCCAGTTATTGGGAGCGCAAATTCTGCTGCTGATGGTAGGCCTGCTCATCGCCTGCTTCTTCCTGGGCATGTTGGGGCAAGAAGTGCGCGGGGAGGGTTTGCGGCTCGGTGAGTTGGTGCGCAGGGTGCCACGCTACTGGTTGTATCTGGTCATCTTGTTTGTGCCACTGGCCGTAATCGTGGTCATGGCCTTTACGATGACCATCTTCCTGGGCTTTCTGTTCTTGCTGGCCCTGGCTCTGCTTCTTTGGGTTCTCCTGTATATGTACTTTGTACCGGAAGCGATTACGATGGGCGAGGCGTCCCCCCTGAGGGCCGTATTTAGCAGCTTTACTGTCGTGAGGATGTTCTTCTGGCCGACAGTTGGCCTGGTTCTGCTGGTGAATGTGATTATCTTGGGGATGGGGATGGTCTGGCAGTTATTGATGGTGAATACCATCGGCACTGCCGCGGCGATCCTGCTCAATGCCTATATCGGCACGAGCCTGACCATCGCCTCGTTCATCTTTTACCGCGACCGCGTGAATATGTGGATTGCAGCGTTAAAGCAGCAACAGCAAAGGAGTGCGTAGTAATTATGGCTGATACTCCGCTCAAGTACACCGCAGCGGATATTCAGGTTCTGGAGGGCCTGGAAGCCGTCAGACGGCGTCCGGGCATGTATATCGGCAGCACCGATGTGCGGGGCCTGCACCATCTGGTCTATGAGGTGGTGGACAACTCGATTGACGAGGCGTTGGCCGGTGTCTGTGACCGCATCAGGATAATCATTCATCAGGATTCCTCCGTGACGGTTCAGGATAACGGGCGTGGCATCCCCGTGGGCGAGGAAAAAACCACCGGCAGGAACACCCTGGAGGTGGTGCATACCGTGCTCCACGCCGGGGGCAAGTTCGGCAGCGGCGGCTACAAGGTCGCCAGTGGTCTGCACGGCGTGGGTGTCTCGGCAGTCAATGCGCTGTCCGACTGGCTGGAGGTACACACCAAGTACGAGGGGCGCGAATACATGCAGCGGTATGAGCATGGCCGCCCCGTCACAGAGGTGACAGAGCTTGGCGCCGTCAAGGAGCATGGGACAACCACCCATTTCCTGCCCGATGAGTCCATCATGCGCACGGTGGACTATAAATTCAAGACGCTGGTTCAGCGGTTCCGCGAGATGGCCTTCCTTACCCGTGGCCTGACGATCCAGTTCATCGACGAGCGCGACGGGTCCGAGCAGACCTTCCATTTCGAGGGGGGTGTGCGATCCTTTGTGCACTATCTCAACCGCCATCGCAAGCGGCTACACGATCCTTTTTATATCGAGGCCGATGTCGAGGGCACCAGGATTGAGGTGGCCCTGCAATATACTGATGGCTTTTCCGAGTCGACTTTTGCGTTCGCCAACAACATCAATACGGTGGATGGCGGCACGCACCTGACCGGCTTTCGCAGCGCGCTGACCCGCTCGTTGAACGATTATGCCCGCGGCCACAGCCTGCTGAAGGACAAGGACGACAACTTTTCCGGGGATGACGTGCGCGAGGGGCTGACGGCCATTATCAGCGTCAAGTTGCCCGATCCCCAGTTCGAGAGCCAGACCAAGGCCAAGCTGGGCAACGCCGAAGTGGCTGGACAGGTGGCCGGAGTGCTCAGCGAGGCGTTCAGCGCCTGGTTGGAGGCCAACTCCAAGGACGCGCGGAACATCATCCAGAAGGCGCTCACGGCGGCGCGCGCGCGGGTGGCGGCGCGGCAGGCGCGTGATCTGGTGGTACGCAAAAGCGTGCTAGAGTCCAGCACCCTGCCCGGCAAGCTGGCGGACTGCTCAGAGCGGTCGGGACAGCGTTCGGAGCTGTACATCGTCGAGGGTGACTCGGCTGGCGGCTCGGCCAAGCAGGGACGTGACCGGCGCTTCCAGGCCATCTTACCCTTGCGCGGCAAGATCCTGAACATCGAAAAGAGCCGTCTGGACCATGCCTTGCGCAGCAACGAGGTCAAGGCGCTGGTGCAGGCGTTGGGCTGCGGCGTGGGCGACCAGTTCAACCTGGACACCCTGCGCTATAGCAAGGTGATTATCATGACCGACGCCGACGTGGACGGTGCGCACATCACCACCTTGCTGCTGACCTTTTTCTTCCGCTACATGGAGCCGTTGATCACCAAGGGGCATTTGTTCCTGGCCAAGCCGCCCCTGTTCAAGATCACCAGCGCGCGCGAGACCTGGTACGCCTACACGGAGGAAGAAAAGGAAGACTTGTTGAAGGATGCCAAGGGGCGGCGGACAGAGTTGCAGCGTTACAAGGGGCTGGGGGAGATGAACCCGGAGCAACTCTGGGAGACGACCATGAACCCCACCCAGCGCACGCTCATCCAGGTGACGCTGGAGGATGCCGCGACGGCCGATCAGACTTTTGACACGCTGATGGGCAGCGCGGTGCCTCCCCGGCGCAAGTTCATCCAGTCCCACGCCAAAGAGGTCGAGGACCTGGACATCTAGTGGATAGCAAGCTCGAACCTCCCGCCGAGTGTAGAACAAGGCGGGAGGTTTTTGTTTGGAGCGCTCACGGGAGACGTCTGCCCTTCTGGAGCAGACGCCTGGTGTTGTCACCGAGTCTACGGATGCGTCACCGGAGAATCACCGGCAGGTAGAGGTGGAACACCCTGTCCGATAGCTTGAGTACAAAGCCATCGCCCTCCAGGTTACTGCTGTGGGGGTGGAGAGGGGTAGCGCCTCCGGCTTCTTACCGTTCAATATGGCACACATTGGAGTCCTGTGCGCGTCCAATTGGGCAGAACCCAGAGTTGCAGGGCCTCTAGCCTGGCAATCGACAGATGAAGGGTATCGAGCTTGATACACCCTGTTTCGATATCTCCTGTCAACGCCTGCCCGCATCCTCGGCTAACCGGCATGATTGTTGGGCGATCTCGGCTACTCCATCGGGTTCAAAGTTGCTGACCAGGTAGCGAAGGGATTGGCGGCGGTCTTGATCTGCCTCTGTCGTCGAAAGGATTTGCTCGCAGAACGCTGCGATATCCTGCACGAGCCGCTCGCAGCGATAGTACGCCAGCGCCAACAGATCGACCTCCGCCGGGCCATATCCCCGGTAGAACCAGGCGGTCGTGTGGGGGTGATTCCATCCAGGACCAAGGCCGGACCCCACGAACATCAGATCGCGCTCTTTTGGCGCAAGGATAGACGTATCCCAGTCCACGATGTAGAGGGAGCCATCCTGACTGAGCAAGAGATTGCCAGCGTGGATGTCGGCATGACACAGCACCCATTCCCGAGATCGCTCCTGGAGCACCTGCCCAAGCCGTTCCGCTCCCTCGACCAGTTCATCAATCCTGGTCGCCTTGGCCTGTAGAAACATCGCCAACTCGGCTGCGAGCGGGTCGCCCCAGTCGCCGTTGAGCATCCGCTTTCGGAAGCCCCGGACCTGCTCACGCCAGTACGGCGAGTAGGTCTCGTGTGGCAGGCTGCATCTGAGCGAGGCTGGCAGGCGGGCTGCATGGATGCGCCTGAGGGCTGCGCCAAACTCTATCCACTGGTGTGGCGATAGTTCCACCTCGTAGGCGTCACGCCCCTCTACAAAGGGGTACAGGATCACCGTGAAGGAATCCAGCCTGGACCACAACTGTCCGTTGGTGGTTCTCAAGGGGGCAATGATTTCTGTGATCCCCTGGTCGCTGAGGAATGCAGGGAGGATCACGCTCATCTCATCCAGTGGGCCTCGCCTGAGCTTGAGGAAATACGTACCGTCGTCGTCTGCGTCGACCTGATAGACCGCCGTGTGGACATCCGCACCGAGCGGCAAGAAAACAAGCTGGTCGACGCACACCCCATACACGTCGACCAGGTGGTTGATCAAGAGTTCGTCTTGAATATCAGGCTTGGTCAGCATAGGCGTGCTATCCTTTCCTTCCGCCGCCCTCGCGCCGCGATAAAGGTCGGGGTAGTGGAGCCGTTGAGCATTTCTCGGAAGCGCGTAAATCGTGCGTACTGTTTGGGCCGCGGGCATGAAAAAACGCTCCTTTTTGCCGAATAAGCATCAGCCTACCGCAAAGGAGCGTATTAGAGGCGGAGAGGGCGGGATTCGAACCCGCGAGGCTTGCGCCTACACGATTTCCAACCACAAGCACTTCCGAAGCCCCTATTTTACGTATTATACCGCATCACGCTGCAAACGCATGGCTGTTAAATGGAAACCAACGCAAAACTTTTTTCTTGCCGAATCATGTGCACTCTGGCAACAGGCGATTTTGAGTACACATGACTACGCTCCCATTATACCACACCCTGTCAAGCGATAGCGGCGACCTCCGGCGCGTATCGGCCCAACGGGCCCATCCCCTGCGAGGTTTCTAATAAATCATGTGTACTCTGCTACTCTGCCCACACCAGCCGTATCCGCTTCCGGAAGCCACCACGCTCCTCCCGCCTCTGCGCCTGCATTCCAGCGACGGTCTCGCGGTCTATATCCATCGCTGCCCTCAAAGCGTCGATCACCTCGTACAAGTCGGCTAGTTCGGTCACCAACCGGTCCCTATCCACCTTGGCTGCTTCCTGAGCCTGTTCCACCAGTTTTTCCTGCAAAGCGACGATATACTCCTTCTCGCCCATGGTCTCGATCTCACACGTCCTGCCATCCTGGCGGATGATCTCAGGGATACGGTCGCGGACCAGCTTGTTATACGTGGGCATACTCCCGTTCCCGCTAGACTGGTTCAGCCTTGGCGGTTCACCTGTTGCCGTGCTGAGCAATTTGTTAGACGATAGCCAGACCGCACAGCCGGCACAACGTCACTCGCGAGTCCAGTTGCTCGGGTGAACACCAAAACTGTTTGGCTCCACGGGCAAAACTCACGAGCCCGATTCGTCTTGATCGGTCAAAGAAGTACTATTCTGTGCTCCGTGAAAGCGTGTATGCTGGACTATTGCACAACCAATCCATGCTCTTGTTTTTGTCAATTCAAAAGGGAACCACTTGACGGTCGAAAAGGGAACCACTTCGGCCATTGAGCTTGTACATTGACAACTGAAAAGGGAACCATTTGATGATCAAAAAGGGAACCACCCCCTCTCCGTTGTTAGGCGTAGGAGTTGGCCATCCAGTGGGGCCATAGCAAGGCGCCCACGGATCCCTCAGTCCGCTGCCTGGCTCTCCCGGGCTTCCCGCTGCAGACGCTCCCGGAAGCGATACGATTCCGCCCCACTGAACTCCAGGATATGGGCCTTGTGCGTCAGCCGGTCCAACAAGGCGGCCGTCAGCCGTTCATCCCCAAAGATCTGCGTCCAATCCGCAAAGCGCAGATTGGTGGTGATGATCAGCGCTACCCGTTGGTACAGGGTCGAACAGAACTGGAAGATCAGGTGCGCCCCCGTGGTCGAGAAGGGAATGAAGCCCAACTCGTCCAATACGATCAGGTGTTGCTTGAGCGCCCCGTTCAGGAGCTTGGGCACGCGGTGCTCTTCCTCGGCCTGCAAAAGATCGTTGACCAGCGCCGCTGCGTTGTAGAACCGCACCTTGTAGCTCTGCCGACAGGCGGCCACTGCCAAGCCCAGCGCGAGATGGGTCTTGCCCAGCCCAGGGTTGCCCACCATCAGGATCGGCTCGGCTTGACGGATGTAGCCTCCTTGGGCCCACTCCAGCACCTGTTGTTTGTTCAGACTGGGAACGCAGCTGAAGTCAAAGTCAGCCAGCTCCTTGAGCACCGGGAAGCGGGCTGCCTTGATCAGCCGAACTTGCCGGTTCTCCCTACGCTGCGCGATCTCTTGTTCGGCCAGAGCCAGCAGATAACGATCATAGCTCAGGTTGGCCTGGGCGGCATCCTCTCCAAACTTGCGGTAGTTGTGCAGGAAGGCTGGCAAGCGTAGTTCCTTGAGATAGCTCTCCAGTAGCAAGTTAGCTTCCATGCTCACCTCCCGCTTCCGGCCAGGAGCTGTTCATATCGCCGTAGGTCTGGCGGAGCCATGTCGCTTCCCAGGCGCGGATGCGCGCTCAGATCCAGGGTCACGACCGCTGGTTCCGGGTGCAATAGTTGCCGCAGACAGAGCAGGACGCCATCGGCGTGCAGGCAACCGTACTCCAGAGCTTGGACTACCGCCTGTTCTACCAGGTGGGCCGGGTACTACTCATGCAGCCGCAGGATGCGCACGAACTCCCGGATCCCCTGTCCTTCTGTCTGCTCCGCCTGGAGCCGGGCCAAGAGCTGTTCGTAGGCTGTAGGCCAGGTCTCGCGCCAACGCCGGATCGGTTTGGCATGCTCGAAGGCTCCAGGCCGTTGCTCCAAGAGAGGCAAGTAGTGCCGCGGGTCAAAGATATCCTGATTCCTGCCGTAGCAGCGCGGATGACTGGCCAGCAGTTGGTCTAGATACAAGATCTCCACCCGGAACGGATAGGCCTTCAGCACCAGTTGGGGCTGCGCCTTGTCCGCTGGCACCGAGTAGCGGTTGCTCTCGAACTCGACCTGGCCGTAGGGCGTCAGAGAGACGGGTCGGGTCACGCAGCAGGGGTAGTCTTTGGCGGGCAACGGATGCAGGGCGGAACGTTCCATTTCCCAGGCTACGCCGATGGTCACCGGCTGGCCCGCTACCTGACGGGCATCATCTTGCTGGCACTGGGCCAACAAGAGCGCATTGAGTTCGGCAAAGGAACTCACTTGCGGGATGGGGACCAGGAAGTTACGCCGCCCAAAGCCCACGGCATGCTCGACACCCCCTTTCTCATGGCCCTGGCCAGGGGTGCAGAAGTGGCTCTCGAACAGGTAATGGCTGCGGAAAGCCACAAACGCTTGTTGCTCCTGGCGGGTACGGCCACTCAGAATCTTGTGCACGGCCGCCTTGAGATTGTCGTAGGTGATCCGCTGGGGCACGCCCTGAAAGAAATGGAAGGCCTGCACATGCCCTTCCAGGAACGCCTCCTGTTTCTGGGTGGGAAAGGCCATCAGGAAGAGCTTGCGAGAGTAGCACAGGCGCATGCAGAAGAGCTGTATGGTCAGACGCTGGCCCGCGATGTCTGCCACGGCTTCGCCCCAATCGACCTGAGCATCCGTGCCGGGATCGAACTCCAGGGGCAGGTAGATCTGGGGACGCTTGTGGGCGCGGCGCCGTTGACCAATGTAGCCACGGACGGTGGATTCGCTGCCCTGGTAGCCCTCCTGGACGATCTGCAGGTAGATTTTGTGGCCAGTGTAGCGCTGCTTGACAGGCAAGCGCTGATTCTCGGCCAACAAGGCATCGATCCATGGCTTGTAAGGACCCAGCACCGGGGCGGAACGCCCCACGGAAAGGGTGTAGGTCTCGGGCTCTGCCGAGGCAATGGCCTTGCGTACGGTCTTGCGGGCCACATGCTGTTCTCTGGCAATCTGGCGCAGGCTCTTCTTCTCCAGGAAGTAAGCCCGCCGGAGCTTCTCACGGTCTTCCACGCTGATCATCCTTTCCTCCGCTACCATGAACTTTTCCTGCTCATGATAGCAGACTTGGGCTCAGGTGGTTCCTTTTTCGATTGTCAAAGTGCCGTCGTCTGGTTCCCTTTCAGAATATCAAAAACATGCTCTCCCTTTTCACGATAGTGAACAGACATCATCACCATCGCTGCTCTGTGACCTGCTAAGGCCGATTGGGTAATCCATTGACAGCGCGTGGCACAGCGCAAGCAACTCGCGACGCGGGAGAACAATGCAAGCGTACCAAAGATACACGCTCCAGTCGGGCATATATCTGGTGTGAGACCCGGGCCTGGTCGGGACAACTAGCTCCTCCAGATTTGCCGCTGACGTGACAAGACGCGGTGAGGTAGTATAGCAATGGCCTCCTACCCCGCCCTGTTGCATCCTTCGTGCTTAACGGATGAATACGTAGTGCAATCGGCAAGTGTTACCCACCAGAGAGCAAGATTGCCGCGATATTCACGAACACGTCAGTGATGTTATCGGGCCTGCCGTACAGGATCCGGCCGCCAGTTGCTTCTGATAGTCGCGTGAGTAGCTCTACATCGGGGTCCGAACCATAGGCTATCGCGAAAAACCTGATGTTATCGCTGCCATCGTCTCGTGCGTGGCGTATCCGCCACATAACCTGTTCGAGAGAGTTGCTGGATGTACTATCACGACCGTCAGTCAGTATAACGACAGCTTGCAGGTGATCGCCGTCACCCCTATCCTCAAGTTCATCATATGCCAGGATCAAGGCATCCAGCAGCTTGGTATCCCCGTTTGCCACGAGGCGAGATAGTTGTTGCGGGAACTCACTCTGTCTTCCGAGTGCTGACGAGAACGGCAACAGTGTGACGGTGTCGCTGAAGACAATAGTCCTAACCTGGCTCCGGGTGCCAAGCAGTTCGGTGAATGTAACCAGACTCGCCCAAAGGGGCTCAAGATCCGATTCCTCTACATCCCCCGGCATGTCAATCGCGAGTGCCACGTCAACTGGTCTCCTTGTCTCCAGCCACAGGGCTCGAATACCAGTCACAACCTCCGCAGACGGTATGCCGAATACCACGCGGGCTTGAGAGGTGCTGATTCCATGCTCAAGGTCAAAGGGAAAACCGGGTGCAGCCACGTCATTCGCCGGACGATATCCGTAATTGGCAGCACGCTGTTGTTGTGGTTCGCGCAGCAGATAATCTCTGAAGTCCTGAGCGGCCTGTATCTGTTCCGGAGTTACCCAAGGTGAGTCAAGAATCGCGTAAGGATAGTCATAGCAGAACGATCCCTCCTTAGGGTAGATTGCCACTACTGGGGGTCTGTCACCTGCAGTGGAGAGGTAAAAACTCCTCTGAATGACAAGGTCTTCGCTGACAACGATCCCACTTAGGGGAGAGGAGCTGATCTCAAGTAGATCAAGAGGATCCGGATCCACGCTACTGTAGTAGCTGGCTGATTCGTTGAAAGCCTTCATAAAGTCTATGGTTTCCAGGTGACTCAAGTCGGCTATCGTCATGCCAAGTTGCTTGTGTGTACTGACGTAGGCTAGACTCACCTGAGTTGCTAGACCTTCGATATCGGCGATAGGAGGCTTAGAACCTAACTTGAAGACGCCCCATTCGGGGTAACCATACTTCCCCCAGCCATTTTCGCTCGTTGCGATTTCTAGGATATCCAACCAGCCAATCGGTCTGTCTGGCCAACCCAATGCCTCGGCTCTGGGCCGCGACATGGCAACAACCAGAGGGTTGTGCAGAAGACTAATGGGCTCCCCTTGAAACAGGTTACGTCCGTGAGTGCTGCGCCAACCCGTATCAGCCATGCGGAGATGCATGGAGGATGCTGGAATCCATGCTGTGGGCATCACTTCATCAATCTCTGAATCGGTGACGAAAGCTGTTGGTTCTACCAAGACTTGGACCAAAATAGTGCTTCCTCCACTTGTCTTATGCTGTTCTCCATTGTATGTCCAGGCCAGGTTCCAAAACAAGGACCAATCGTCTTGGCTACACATCACCCTGACTGTAGTCACAGCAGGCACTGCCGAGGGATTCATCGCCCAACTCACATCACCTGTCTGTACCCATCCGGTGCGCCCATCAGCCATACCCACGTGCATCCACTGCCCATCCATGCTACGGCCATTTGCCACAAGGCACTCATCGCAACTGATGGATGTATAACCCGAAGACGCAAGGGTGGGGTTGTGCCTGAGGAACGTCGATTCCACATTTACAGCGCCTGTCGAACCGGCCCATCGGAGTAGAGAGCATTTTAGGGGAAACATATGAGGTGGTGACAGCCATCCGAACAAAATAGCTACGAATACAGCTATTGTGCCGAACATCACAAGTGCTCGCCTGAGCGTGAATGTTGCGACTAATCGCTCAAAGAAGAGCTTTGTCTGCGTCTCGAGGCTAGGTTCTGTTATGGCATCTGGAGGTAGTAAGTACTCACGTCTAGACAAGGGGGCATTCAGGCTGTCACCAAACGCTGATCTCAAGCCACGTTGGAATCCCCACAGAAAGGGGAATATTGCCAACGTATTAACTAAGACCGAAACTAAATCATTGTAATCAAAATGTGGTAATTGGAAATAACCGTAGTATACGGATGGCTCAAGATTAAAAACTATTCTAAATGTGCTTGCTAACAATGCAATTGTAAGTACCTTGGCCCCATTTGTAAAGTTATAAGTATTTAGAACGGTTATACAGGCAATCAAAGAGCTTATCAGCCAATTAACTGAAATTCTAGAGATATAAGCCAATAAAAACCGAAAATTGTTCGTCCAATCTATATCCATAAATTCCATTAACATGCTGAAATCAGATAGGAGTGTCGCGCAGAAGCCTATCTCAAGGAGATTCAGGAAGGTAATGGATTGCCCGTCATTGACCTGTTTGCGGACGACAACACATAGACCAATACTGAAAACTATCATCATAGAGGGATTTATGGTATCAAGATCGAACTGTGTCAGGTAAGAAATAACCTGCCAGAAAGGCTGGCCTATTAGATAGGTCACCAGAAGTGCAATCGCGAACTCTACGCGATACTGCCAGACCAGATCCCAGTTAGCTCTTAGGAGAATGCGCGTTCGATCCTTGTGTAGAACGTATTTCAGTTCGACACCGGTTCCCGCTACATTGCGAACATGTACAAGAGCTCTGATTAAGCGATCCCTTTGCTTCGAAGGAAGCTCTCGTGAATCGAGAAGTTTGACCAGACTCTGAATCTGGCCGCGCGCTAATATGGTATGAGCTGATTCCTGGCGTACCTGTTTACTTGCGTCTTCTAGAACCAAGCTCTCTAGATTCTTATAGATCCTGAGATCCAGATCTGATCTCGGAACGCAACGCATCGCCGCTGCACCTTTGGCCCGTTCGTCTGCGTGGTCATTACCAAGAAAATCTCTTTCCAGAAAGTCAACAGTTTCCGAGACATCGCCATACTTTGGCAGCCACTCCGCAAGGTCGACCGATCTGTCCGCCAGAATACTGTGGAAGACATAGTCAAGTTCGCTTCTGTTGAAATCTGTCCTCCGCCCTTCTTGAAGCCAGCGTCTAGCTTCCACGAGTGCAAGCCCTGTCAGTAGTGCATCGTCGCTTTTCTGGTGCGTTAGCCACGCCTCCAATCTAGGAGATAGGATAGACTTTCGCCAAGCCAAGAAATCGCGATCTGAATCGATCCACTCTTGCAGGCGTCGCCAATTCCATATTAGTGCTTCGTGGGCTATCTCAACGGTGCTTGCTCCACTAACCGGGTCTCTGCCGATGACGACGAGCCGTGCCCTGGCCAAGTCCTCCACGAGCTGCCAAATACGACCCCTATCGCCGATTCTATTTAAATCGTCCCGCAGCACACGGCACCGAGTATCTTTTGTCTCGATCCCCGGCCTTACCGCGGATGGTATTACTAGGCGGGTGAAAATGCTGCGCAGCAGAACAGCATCGCCTTGCTGCTCCAACTTGCTGTATTCATCCTCTGCGCGCTGAGCGATAGCGCCAGTTACCTTACCAATATCGACATATGCTTGGTGCGTGAGTTCCCCTTGTCCCGTCTGCTTATCCCAGAGCTCTCGCAATGAGAACTCGAGAAGTGGCAAGTTCCCTGGTTCGCCTGCGAGATCGTCCAATATCCGGTCAACTAGTCCATCGGCATATGTCCTGGGAGGCTGCACTGCCTTCGCCGGCACTTCTATCACCTGCCTTAGTTCCTCCCGCGTAAGCGGTGTGATATGCACCAGCCCACTGCGAGTTAACTCAACCAGTCTTTCGTCGTCCCACAAATGGTGGGAAAGGTCAATCCGCATAGAAATAACTACGCGTAACTTGCTGGAATATCCCACTGCTTGTACAAGAGCACCGATGAAAGCTTGGCGGACCGCCGAATCAGCATTGTACACATATAGTTCCTCGAACTGATCTGCCACCAACAGAAAGAGTTTGTCTGGGTAGAACTCTAGCAATTGCTGCCAAACGAGAAGGGTTCTGTTTCCTCCATCTGCCAGTCGCTTCACTAGCCTATCAACTTCATCCATCCGGTCGATTCGAGGTGGGCCTGGCTGTAACCAATCTACTAACGGGGCGGCCAACCGGTGCAAGGGGAGTCTCCCTGGGGTGAATACTGCGGCTTCCCAATTGGGTTCCCTTTCCTGTAATCTACTAACCAGTCCGGCTTGCAGGAGAGATGTCTTGCCGCTTCCAGAGGGCCCAAGTAGGGCAACGAACTGGCAAGTATCTAGTCCACGCACCAAATCGCCAATCATGCGATCGCGACCGCGATAGTATAGGGCATCTTCTACCCGAAACGCCTCCAGACCACGGTAGGGGCAGACTGGACCTACCTGAGTTGACCGGCTTGAGATGCTGGCATGGTACGAGTCGTAGAATCTTTTCAGGAGTGAGTTCTGGGGCTTCTCAGCATAGGCGCCCTCGACTAGCTCTGGTACCTTGCCATTCTCTTCTGCCCAGCTGATCAAGTCATAGGTCATCTCTCTCAGGGGCGCTTGCTTGACAATGCTGTGAAGGTTAAGGTCTAGTTTTCGCCTGACCATAATGTAGAGGTCCTCTGGCTTGCGGAATGCATCCACCAAACCATCCTGAAGCTGGGCGAATTGTGAACTATCCAGTTTCCTTGGCGTGCTGTCAGCAAGCATTAGGGCTTCCTCACTGGTCACAAAGGCTATGATGTCCCAAGAACGTGGCTCAGCCCGCGTTTCTCCAACAGGGCCAGAATCGCGCGAATGGGGATACCTTGGTTATACTCTGGGTTGTGGTTGGCCGAATACTCCGGATCACCTGCATGGTGCAGGGCGATGAGCTCCCAGTTGATCGTGAAACACGGCGACCCTGAAGAGCCTCGCTCTGTATTCGTCCTATAGGTAACTCGTGTACCATTGCTGTTTATATAGCAAATCCCTTCTGTAGAGATTGCCAGCTTCAGTGGCTCGTGCCGGGGGNGCTGCACGATTGATACAGGCATTCCCGGTCTGATATCTGCTGGTTGTGTGGGCAGCCCAACATATCCACGTTTGGGAGCCCCGGGTTCCGCTTTCCCAACTGCCTTGTCTCCGGGAGCTCCGTCTAGCCTGAGTAGCGCATAGTCCAATTCATCGGGCTCGGGGACGGAGTCCTTCGGTTCTGGAATGTCGTCTACAGGACTCATCGGACTCCAATCAATCAGCCAATCGTCTCCCCTCAATCCATACTCACTACCCAAGTCGATAACCTGCCCATCGGCAGTCCGTTTGTAATCGAAGCGCAGGATGACATCACTCGGCTTGGCGTGTGGTTTCCCTGCGGGATTGTTGATAGTATCGATAACTGGTTTCATGACGTGGTGATTGGTTATTACAACATCGGGGGCGACTAGGAAACCTGTGCCAGAAAGAAGGGTCCCGCCTGACTTAAGCTCGATGCAACATACTTTGTTCTCAATCTCTCCTAGCCTGTTGCGCCAAGTAGCCACGTCCAGAAAGGCGTTTGCCTTCTCGATGATTCGCTGCAGCTCAAGTTTGGGAGGGATTGACGGAGCTAGCTCCAATGCTTGGGCAATATCACGCAATAGGGGATTACTCGGATTTGACCTGCAGGCAGCAACAATGAGCTCCGCTGTCCAGCCGCCTGCTTCCGCTTCCTCGATCAGACCGAAGACGATCGATGTAAGGTCATCTCCCATCGAAATAGCTGACAAGTTCATCCCGAGCCTATATCGTACCATGCGCCTGAGTCGTGCTTGGGATGGGAATGCCTGAAGGAGGGCATCTGTGAGTTGCTCATATTGCGATCCTGATAAGTCCATCATCGCCTCCGAAAGCTCGTGAACATTACAACCAAGATGCAATCCTCGCATGAACTATCCAACAGTCCAGCAGCCATGGAAACCATACTGTGGCAGCACTACGGGAACCAAGGTAGACTATCTTGGGCCCAGTGGCGGCGCAACTTGGTCAGAAGATAGACCAGAAGCGATTTCTTGCTGGCAAACTGATATTCGGTTACCGGTGTGGCGGAGGTACAATAGGCATATTAGTCTACTGCTGACGCTGCTGCTTAACCGTTACCTGCTCGACCAACTCGATGCCATTTTCTGCAAGTCGGACACAGCCAAGCCGCTCCAAAAAGCTCAGAGATCTAGCGACCTGCTCTTCTGTCGCTGCTCTGGTCATGCATTCTCCTAGTTTGTCCAAGGTTACCGCTTCCTTCTCGTAGAGAAGTTTGCTGATACTGAGCAGAATCTCGGCTTCACTCGTTCCGACATCTATCGTCGCTAGCTCTCGCATCTTCCTTAGGAAGCGAATAGTCGCTACAAGCAGCTTCAGCGGGTGCTGCGGTGGTATCTCAGCCGACATAGCCATTTCCGCTACTTCGAGAAGGGCTTCACCGAGGTTAAAACGGAGATTGGCAACCTTGGTGGTTGTTGTAGTAGTAGGCTTGCCGTCTTCATCAAGGGTAATCAGTAGAGCCTCGGCGGCCTTACTCGCGTACGCATCACCACTTCCTTCACAGTGACGCTCTAGGAAGGTAACCATTTGTTCGACCTCAACACCCTCCGGCAGTTCGACCGCGGCCAACAATCTCCTAACGTGCTTGTCAAAGCACATTTGAGTCACGGTTTCACGTCCTTTCGACCAAGCAGATGCTTCCGCACTTCTACTAGTACGAAGCTCGTTGTGAAAACACTTAAGAAACCGAGTAACCACGTTTCTGGCCCGTTCTCCGACCTACGCAAGAGCATTACCGCTCCAGGCATTCCAACTCCATAACCTAGAGCAAATAGGATACCACTATCCGCATCCTGAGAGCAAGCCAGAATGAATGCTCCAAGCGCTCCCCCGATCCACGCAACACCCTCGTATGTGTGCGCAGTAAGCTGCCCGAGTAACGGGGTGAATATAGGAATATCGGCATTGCCAACAAGGTAGATAGACAGGCTAGTGAACGCCGCGCCTGATAGGATACCAAGCACTATCTGAGAAGCTCTCCTCCACCTCTTGGTAGACGGGTGCTGGTCACTTGGCATTATGATTACCTCTGATTTAGCTGTAATGGCCCAGTGCGCGATGGAGAATCGAACCATTGTGTTGACTACTCACTATGACTGCCGTCCACATATCAACTTGTGACTATCCATAATCGTGTCTTCAGAAAGCTCCCACAGCGGCCCTGATCTCGGCAGGAAATCTGTCATTCAGTGGGGGAACGTAGGCAGTGATCAGGGAATCCTCTACCTTCTGCAAACTCTCCTCAGGAATAACGGCGAAGCAAAACCAAGTGTGATCTGGCCACTTCCGCAACAGTCGAAGAATCTTGGGTCTCCCATTTCTTTTCTTACGCTCGTTTAGATACTCCCCGAATCTGCGGTTTAGAGCGTTGGTTCTGCCCACGTACATAAGATACGAGCAAGCGGGATGGCTAACAATACCAGGCTGGATTAGTAATGTGTAAATGCCAGGCTCCGAGGGAACTGCTTCTCTTCCCGCCGAATCCAGCTTAACAGTTTGCCAAGACGTGACCTCCGTGCAGTTGCATCGCCCCCAGGTGCTAGGGCACAGGAAGAATTGCTGGCGATACTGTGCCAACTCATCCTGTAACTGATCTCGATCTTGCGTAATGTCCTCAATGTCTCGCCTCTACGCTCCCCCACCTCCATGCAAGCTCTGCCGTGGTCGTACCTGCATATGGATCACCGTCTCCTGCTTATCATCGATCACCAGCGTCTTGCCGGGTCCGGACAACCGCTTGATCTGCGCTCCCAGCCCATCGCCCAGATAGTCCTGGCTAAGCGCGTTGATCGCCTGGAAATCATCCTTCGACGTGATTCGATGCACCACGCGAATGCCACACTGCGTCAGGATCTCGCGATCAATGGCTGCTGGTTGCTGGCTCGCCACGATCAGGGATAAGCCTGGCTGCCGCCCTTCCTTCGCCCACCGAATCAATATCTCCTTGGACAACGTGCTCCGGCCACTCGGGCAAAAGTTGTGCGCCTCATCGATCACCAGCCACACCTTCTGCGTATCCGAGGGCAGCCCCAATGCCTCCCGCCGCCGGGCAATGGTCCGCTTCCGGAAGATGAAATTCGCGAGCACAGCGACCACCAGGTTTCGCAGACCATATCGTCCCTGAGCAATTACGCTCAGATCAAGCACGTTGATCTGATCTGACCGCAGGATCTCTTCAACCTCCCGATAGCCGTTTTCTGCGAATATCTGCCAGTCGCGAGCCATATCCAACTTGCGTTGCACGGCTT
>JGI25321J50212_10001703_pt1 | contig 17955 bp, 10 predicted proteins | sample AutmiccommuBRH23_FD_50212 | JGI IMG/M metagenome (IMG submission 50212)
GCGGGGTTGGGGTTCATCGTTGCCTACCGGATAATCGCCTGGTTGTGCTGGGTCCCCAATCTGCTTCTGGCCGAGTACCTCATCACCGGCAGGTCCTCGCAAGCACTGAAAAAGGGAGGTCATGGGCCGGCAACATGAACAATTGAATAAGCTGCTTCCTGCTTACAAAAATTACGTACCTTCCTTTAAAATCATGGCATGATGAAGCGAATTAGCAGTTTGTTTTTATTAATGTTGGCAAGTATTCCGCAGCTCGGGGCGCAGGAATTCCCTCCAGTTAGCGGCACACGCCTGGAACAGAACCTTTTTGCCCTTGCGGAATTTGGCAAAAAGGCAAACGGGGAATCAAACAGGGTAGCATTCAGCGATGCGGATATTGCCGGGCGTAAATATGTAATCGGCCTGATGGAAGATGCCGGCCTGGAAGTACATATAGATTTTGCAGGGAACATCATAGGACGGAAAAAAGGATCCGGGCCGGAAATGAAACCAATCGCATTCGGATCGCACATAGATATGGTGCCCGATGGCGGTAATTATGACGGGATAGCAGGGTCGCTCGCGGCCATTGAAGTGGTGAAGACCCTGGGTGAAAACAACATCCTTACCCTTCATCCCCTCGAAGTTTTGGTTTTCGCCAATGAAGAAGGCGGGGTAATGGGCAGCAGGGCCCTTGCCGGCACCCTAAGACCGGAAGCACTTGAAGTAAAAAACAGCACAGGCTTCACCATGGCGGAAGGCATAGACCGCATAGGCGGAAATTCCTCAAGGGTTCAGGAGGTGGCAAGGCAAAAAGGCTCCCTTGCCGCATTTCTCGAATTGCACATTGAACAGGGGGCGATCCTGGAGCAGACGGCAACCAATATTGGGGTAGTTGAAGGAATTGTGGGCATCGAATGGTGGGATGTGGAGGTTACGGGCAATGCCAACCATGCGGGTACCACCCCCATGAAAATAAGGCAGGACGCCCTCCTGGCGGCATCGAGGTTTGTAATTTCCGTTAATGATATCGCCCTGGCAAATGAAGGCGACCATGTTGCCACGGTAGGAAGGATAAGCGCTGAACCGGGNGCACCTAATGTGATCCCGGGCCGTGTCCTGCTCAGCCTGGAGATCCGCGACCTGTCGACCGAAAAAATGATGCTCCTTTTTAATCAGATTGAGCAGNCTTCAAAACAGATTGCGACGGCATCCGGGACTTCCTTCAACTTCAGCCCGATTGATGCTACCGGGGCACCCGCCCTGACGGATGAGGCTATCCGAAAGATTATAACCGAACAGGCACATAGCCTGGGCCTGACTACCAGGCTCATGCAAAGTGGCGCCGGGCACGATGCCCAGGAAATGGCGTCCCTTGCCCCGGCGGGCATGATCTTCGTGCCCAGCAAGGGAGGGATCAGCCACTCACCCAGGGAGTTTACTTCAGCCGCCGATATGGCCAACGGGGCGAATGTATTATTACATACGCTGATGGCGATCGACAGCAAATGGGAGTGAAACCAGGCAACAAGAATCCGATTCCCCGCAGCTTTCCTTATATCCTTCGGAAACAAGCCCGATTATTTTTTAAAATTAGGTATCTTCCACCTCCAAACTAACACACATGAATCATATTTATCCTGTGCTAACCCTGGCACTTAGCCTTAGCCTTGGCCTGGCCACCGGCAGCGCCCAGTCTGTCCTGGGATTTGAAAAGGAACATGCCGCCCGGCAACTCGACCTCGAGGCCAGCTATGAATCCAGGCTCAGCTCCGATAACCTGGATACCTGGATGAAGCGGATGGCGGCAAGGCCCCATTATGTGGGAACCGACTTCGGAAAGGAAAATGCGGAATGGATGGCCGCCCAATTCCGGTCATGGGGCTATGAAACACGTATTGAACGATTCGATATCCTTTTTCCATACCCTGTGACCCGGTTGCTGGAGCTTACAGGGCCGGTTAATTACAAGGCTAAGCTCGCGTCAGTTCCCGTGGAAGGAGACCCCTATACCGACCAGGGTGACGAACTGCTCCCCTCCTACAACGCCTTCTCAAAAGACGGGGACGTTGAAGCTGAACTGGTTTANGTGAATTATGGGGTTCCCAAAGATTACGAGGAGCTCGAAAAACTCGGGATCGATGTAAAAGGCAAGATCGTTATTGCGAAGTACTACGGATCCTGGCGGGGGATCAAACCAAAACTGGCCGCCGAAAAAGGAGCAATCGGATGCATTATCTATTCTGATCCGGCAGATGACGGTTTTGTACGGGGCGATGTGTACCCGGAAGGGCCCTTTAAAAATAAAACCGGGGTGCAGCGGGGTTCCGTAATGGATATGCCCCTCTATCCCGGCGATGTGCTGACCCCCGGTTACGGAGCTACGGAAGGTGCAAAACGGCTTGACCGGAACCAAGCCCCTACCATTACCAAAATCCCCGTATTGCCCATTTCATATGAAGATGCACAGCCCTTACTGGAAGCCCTTGAAGGGCCGGTTGCGCCTGCCTCCTGGAGGGGTGGCCTGCCACTTACCTACCATATAGGCCCCGGGCCGGCAAAAGTTCACCTGAAAGTGGCCTTTGAATGGGAGTTAAAACCGGCTTACAATGTAATTGCGACACTAAAAGGAACCCAATATCCCGATCAGTGGATCCTGCGGGGCAACCACCATGATGCCTGGGTACACGGCGCATCCGACCCGGTCAGCGGGATGGTCGCCCTGATGGAGGAAGCCCGGGTGATCGGCGAGCTTGCCAAGGAGGGCAACCCACCCCGGCGAACATTGGTGTATGCCGGCTGGGATGCCGAAGAACCCGGGTTAATAGGGTCTACCGAATGGGTGGAGGCGCACAGGGAAGAACTTAAAAAGAAGGCGGTGGCCTACATAAATACCGATGGCAATGGCAGGGGGTTCCTCAGTGCGGGGGGCTCGCATACCCTGCAGGCGATGGTCGCCGAAGTGGCTGGCGTTGTTACCGACCCCCAAAAAAATGTATCCGTTAAGGAACGAAAACTGGCGCGGCAACTGGTACAGGGCGGGGAGGATGAATTTAAACTGTATGCGCTGGGCTCAGGATCCGATTACACCCCCTTTATACAGCATGCGGGCATTGCCTCCCTCAACCTGGGTTTCGGGGATGAAGACGAAGGCGGGGAATACCATACCATCTTTGACACCTACAACCACTATAAACAATTTAAAGACCCCGGATTCCAGTATGGGATCACCCTGGCCAACACTGCAGGGAGGATTNTACTCAGGCTGGCCAATGCCGATGTGCTCCCCTTCGAATTCGGCCAATGGTTTGAAACCGTCAATACCTACAANGACGAACTGATAAGCCTGCTCGAGACCTCCAGGAAGGAAGTGGAGGAACACAATAAGCTTGTGGAGAAAAACGCCTTCGAACTCGCGGCAGACCCGCGGGAGCCATTTATAAAGCCGTCGATCAGGGAAAAGGTTCCCTTCCTCGACTTTTCGCCCCTGCAAAATTCCCTCGCCCGGCTGAAGGAAAGTACGGAAAAGTATGCTGCCATGAAGAAACAAAGCCTGCCGGTTTCCATCCGGCAACAATTGAATGCACTTTTGATCAAGGCCGAGGAAATGATGACCCTGGAACAGGGCTTACCCCGGCGGGGCTGGTATAAACACCAGTTGTATGCCCCCGGTTTCTACACCGGCTATGGGGTGAAAACCCTCCCCGGGGTGCGGGAAGCCATAGAACAGAAAAACTGGAAGGAGGCACAGGAGCAGATCGGAATCCTGGCCGGCGTATTATCCAAAGTGGATAAGCATATTCAAAGCATGACATCGCTCAATTAAAATTGTAAACATTGCCGTAATCCGGGAATAACCGCATCGGCTTCNGGCCCCGCGATCCCGTCCCGGCTGAAATGACCNAATGAATTTAATGAACCCACTAACAAAACCAAGTGCCCGTAAAACTATGAAAACCTTATCCGGAAAATCCTGTTTACCAATCGCGGCTTACTGCCTGTTCCTTGCGGCTGGTTGCAATACCGCACCCGACATCCCTGTTGAAACCCCCCTGGTGGTTACGGAAGATTCATTGCAGGGCAAAGAAAAGGCGAAACTGGCCATTGAGAATACGGCTGTAAGGCTCGCAGATGGATTGGAAATTAGCCTGTGGGCTTCCGATTCCCTTGTCCCGGACCCCATCGCTATGGACATCGATGATAAGGGAAGGATTTATGTTAGCCGTTCCAACCGTATTAAAAATTCGGAATTCGATATCCGTGGACACCGGGATTGGATGACGCCCTCCATTGCTTTCCAGAGTGTTGAAGACAGGCGGGCATTCCTGAGGGAGACTTTTTCCGAAGAAAAAAGCACGGAAAATGAGTGGCTCCCTGACCTGAATAACGACAGTATACACGACTGGCGCGACCTTGCGGTTGAAAAAGAGGAAGTCTGGATGCTGGAAGACCGGGATGGCAATGGGGTTGCAGACCGTTCTACCCGGATCCTGGAGGATTTTCACGAAGAAATTACCGATGTGGCGGGAGCACTGCACGTAAAGGATAACGAATTGTTTGTTGGCGTCGGGCCCGACCTTTGGCGCGTATGGGACAGTAACGACGACCTTGTTATGGACTCCAAAAAAAGCATCGCAACCGGGTTTGCGGTACATATCGGTTTCGGCGGGCATGGCATGTCAGGGGTCGTGCAGGGTCCAGATGGCAAGATCTATTGGGGCATTGGGGATATAGGCGCGAGTATCACTACAGTTGACGGGGAGAAGCACCACTATCCGAATCAGGGTGTCATCGTCCGGGCCAATCCGGATGGNAGTGATTTTGAAGTTTTCGCGAGGGGCCTCCGCAACACCCATGAATTNGTCTTTGATGCCTATGGCAATATTATTTCTTCCGACAATGACGGGGACCATCAGGGCGAAAGCGAAAGGCTGGTACATATCGTGGAAGGATCGGATGCCGGCTGGAGGGCCAACTGGCAATACGGGAAATATACCGATGAAAAGAACAACGGTTACAATGTCTGGATGGATGAAAAACTGTACATCCCCAGATGGGATGGGCAGGCAGCATATATTATTCCACCGATCACCAATTACCACAACGGCCCTACGGGTATGGCATATAACCCCGGCACGGCACTGGGAAAAGAATGGCTGGATAAGTTTTTCCTGGTAGAGTTCGTGGGCGACCCCGGCTTATCGCATATCTGGTCCTTCTCCCTTGAGGCTGAAGGCGCTTCTTTTCGCCTGGGTGAGGAAACGGACCTGCTCTCGGGTATCCTCCCGACAGGCCTGAGGTTCGGACCGGACGGCGCGCTTTACATGGCCGATTGGATCAATGGCTGGGGTGCCAAGAATGCAGGAAGGATCTGGAAAATAGATGTGGATCCCGGGAAAGATAACCTCAGGCAAGAACGGGAGGAGACGCAGCGGCTGATGACCCTTGATTATTCCGATATGTCTACGGATGAGTTGATCGGGTTGCTCCGGTATCCCGACAAACGAATCCGGCAAAAAGCACAGTTCCAGCTGGCCGAAAGTACCTTCTGGGGCTATCGTGCCCTGAAGGATGTTTTAAAGGAAGAGCAAAACCAGTGGGCCAGGATCCATGCCATTTGGGCTATCGGGCAGATGGGTTCGGATGATCCCGATAAAGCCGCACCGCTAATGGAAATGTTACATGACGGGGACCCGGAGATCATTGCCCAGGCTGCCAAAGTGCTGGGTGATCTGCGTTACCAGGAAGCCGCGGCAGAATTGTTGNCTCTGTTGAAGCACCNACATCCNAGGGTACAGTTTTTTGCAGCCCAGGCATTGGGGAGGATCGCCTATGAGCCTGCCGTTGAGCCCCTGGTGGAACTGCTCGCTCAAAACCGGGACAAGGACCTGTATATAAGACATGCCGCGGTACTGGCGCTNTCCAGNATAGGCGCCGGGGACGCCATGGCGGCCCTTGCTGGAAACCCCGACAGGAGTTTGAGGATCGCTGCNGTGCTGGTTCTGCGCAGGCTGCAGGATGCAAGGGTAGCCGAATTTTTAAAGGATCAGGACGAATATATTGTCACTGAAGCAGCCCGCGCCATCAATGACGATTGGTCTATTGAAGCGGCCCTCCCGGATCTGGCGGCTACTTTAGGGGAAGAGCGTTTTGGCTCCGAAGCACTTATCAGAAGAGCGATCAATGCCGCCCTGAGGGTTGGAAGTGAAAAGGAACTGGATTTACTGATAAATTTTGCCAGGCAAGCCGAAAACCCGCCAGTATTGAGGGGTGAGGCCCTGGCAGCCCTGGGTACCTGGGCTTCCCCCTCGGTACTCGACCGGGTTGACGGCCGTTACCGTGGTGAATTAAGCAGGGATGTGCAGCCCGTCATCCAAAGCATTGAAGAGCATATTCCCGTACTCCTCACAGACAGGGACCCGGAAATACTTTCAGGATTAGCCAAAACCCTGGGATTACTGGGGATTGAATCCTACAATAAGGAAATGCACGCGCTGTTCAGCCAACACGACTCCCCGGAGGTGAGGGCAGCTATGCTCCAGGCCCTGGGCAACCTTGGTTATGCCGAGATTGGTCAGGTGATCGAACAAGGCATGCGNGACAGCCACGCCGATGTACGNTCGACAGCCGTAAGCCTTGTGAGTAAACTGGAGATCGATAAGGCGGATCTGCCCAGGGTGGTCGACCCCATCTTTAGCCGGGGTTCCGTAGGGGAGCAACAAACCATGCTGACCGTACTTGGGGAAATGCCCCTTGATAAAAGCGAAGAGGTGCTTTCAGGCCTAATAACAAAAGCAAGCCGGGGACAACTGCAGCCTGATGTTATTTTAGACCTCATAGAAGCCGCGGAGGCCACCGAATCTGAAAGGCTGATCGGCCGGTTGGAAGAATTAAGGAGCGGGGGCTATACGGCCGATTCCTACCAGGAAACCCTGTATGGCGGACGTTGGTGGCAGGGCCGTGCGGTCTTCAATAGCAACCCGACGGCCCAATGTGTGCGTTGCCATGCCGTAGACGGGGCAGGTGGCAAGGTAGGCCCTCCCATGGATAACATCGGGAGCCTCCTTAGCAGGGAGCAGATCCTGGAATCCCTGATTGAACCAAGTGCCCGGATTGCCCCCGGATATGGGAATGTAACGCTTACCCTGAAAGACGGGCAAGTAGTAACAGGCCTCCTGAAAGAGGAAACGCCGGAATACCTCCTGCTGGGTACCGCCGAGGCCGAACCCATGGAAATTCCGGTATCCAGGATCGCCAAACGCGAAAACGCCATGTCTGCCATGCCGGCTATGGGCCGAATGATATCCAGGCGTGAACTGCGCGACCTTATCCATTACCTCGCGAGTTTAAAAGGAGGGGCCGGGCAATAAGGGCAACTCTTTAAATATTAATGGATTACAGCCATTTAATTATATTAAATCACTATATTTAAGTGGCTGTATATTCCCAGGTATTCAAAAATTTACCTGGCAACTACAGGAGTTCCCCATAGCTTAATCCTCCTGGCCATGCAAAAGTGCCCACCACATTATTTTTTGCTGCTGTTATGCCTTGCATTTTCCATATCGGGCTGTAAAAACGGCAGGAAGCCCAAAGGTGACCCCCTGGCATCGGTAAATGTAACAAGGGGGGAACTCCTGTTATGCGGTTCCGGAGAATTCGGGCAGGTGAACAACAGCCTTAGATGTGGTGACGAAACCAGTGAAACCTTTGGCCTGGCGATGGCCCTTCTCCATTCCTTCGAATACACCGAAGCGGAAAAGGCTTTCGCAAAAGTAATAGATATTAATCCCGATTGTGCCATGGCTTATTGGGGCATTGCCATGTGCAATTTTCACCCTCTTTGGGCACCGCCGGGAAAAGAAGAACTGGAAAAGGGTTCCCGAATCCTTGAAATTGCAAGGGATTTAAACCCTTCTGAACAGGTGGGCGATTACCTCGATGCCATCAGGGCATTTTATACCGATTGGGAACGTACGGATCATGCTACCCGGACAGGCCGCTTCGAAGTTAAAATGGCGGGGCTTTACAATAAATACCCTGAGGATAAGGAGGCTGCTATTTTTTATGCCCTTGCATTGAATGCAGCTGCAGATCCTTCAGACAAGTCCTATTCGAAGCAAAGAAAAGCGGGGGCATTACTTGAAAGCCTGTTCCCGGAACAACCCGACCATCCTGGCATTGCCCACTATATCATCCATAATTACGACTATCCCGAACTGGCTGCACTTGCTTTACCCACGGCGAGGAGGTATGCTCAGATCGCACCTTCCTCCGCGCATGCACAGCACATGCCATCACATATTTTTATCCGGCTTGGCCTCTGGCAAGAATCCATACAATCTAACCTTAATTCGACAGCATCTGCCAGGTGTTATGCGGAAAGTATTGATACAGACACACATTGGGACGAAGAATTCCATGGGATGGATTATCTGGTGTACGCATATCTGCAGCTCGGCGACACGGAAAATGCCCATGGGCAGTACCGCTACATGCAATCATTTAAAAAAATATTCCCGGTCAATTTTAAAGTCGCCTACACGGCAGCTGCTATCCCCTCCCGCCTGGCCCTTGAGAACAGGGATTGGGAGGCTGCCGCTGCCCTTGCCTTGCCATTGGCTGATCAAATCCCGTGGGAGTCGTATCCCTGGCAAAAAGCCATCCTGCACTCGGCCAAAAGCCTTGGTTTCATACGCAGTGGTAACCCGGATCGGGCAGCTGAAGGGATTTTAACCCTCAATACTATTCATAGCCAGCTCACAGAGAAAGGCGACATGTATGCTGCCCTGCAGGTAAAAATCCAAATAACGACGCTGGAAGCCTGGATGGCACTGGCCCGGGGTGAGAAAGCTGAAGCCATTAAACGTATGCAACTGGCAGCCAAAATGGAGGCGGGGACCACCAAGCATCCGGTGACCCCGGGCGAAGTCCTGCCGGCGGGGGAATTACTGGGCGATATGTTCCTTGAAATTAACCAACCTCGGGATGCCCTTGCAGCCTATGAAGCCGATATGAAAATTCACCCCAACAGGTTCAATGGCCTGTTCGGGGCAGGCCTGGCCGCCAGCAAATGTGGTATGGATAGCAAAGCTTATGACTATTATAACAGGCTGATAAGAAATTCTTCCCCGGGAAGCAGCCGGACAGAACTGGCCATGGCGCGGGAATTTCTTGCAAAATATCCCGGCTAGCCCGGCCAATGTTTTGCCTAAACGATACAATTTTAAACCTAATCATAAACACCCATGTCATGAAAACCAAAATTACCCTATTATCCACGGCCATTTTACTGCTGATAGTGGTCTGGTACCTCAGCCCGTCTTCTACCGAACAGGCCAAGCTTGCATCCCAACAGGCTTCCCTCGGTTCCATTAAGTGCACCGTTGCAAAATTCCTCTTATCCGATGTGGATACTACCAGACAGATAGCGCCACTTTTTGATAACCTGGGGCAGCTTCACTTTGGCATCAGCACCGAAAACAAGGAAGCCCAGGCTTTTTTCGACCAGGGAATCCGGCTTACCTATGCCTTCAACCATGCCGAGGCGCACCGCTCTTTTATGGAAGCCGCCAGGCTGGATCCTTCTTCGGCCATGAGCTACTGGGGGCAGGCCTATACGCTGGGGCCAAATATTAATGACCCCATGCCCGATACGCAGCGAAAACTAAAGGCTTATGAAGCCACACAAAAGGCGTTGGAACGGCTGTCTGCCGTGAGCCCCAGGGAGCGGGCCCTTATTGAAGCCCTGAATACGCGCTACAGCGCTGATACCACGGCAGATTTAGCCAGCCTGAATACTGCCTATATGAACGCCATGGCAGAAGTGGCAGCAAAATTTCCAGAAGACGCCGATATACAAACGCTTTACGCTGCAGCCGCGATGAACACCATGCCCTGGAACTATTGGGATAACCAGGGGAACCCCGCCCCCAACACCCCGGCGGCAAAGCTGGCCCTGGAAAAAGCCATGCAGATAAATCCGGACCATCCGGGGGCGCACCATTACTATATCCATATGGTGGAACTCCCCCAGCCTGACCTCGCGGTACCCAGTGCCGATAAACTGGGGGCCCTGATGCCGGCAGCGGGCCACCTGGTTCATATGCCGAGCCACATCTATATCAGGGTTGGCCGGTACCAGGATGCCGTAAAAGCCAATCAGCAAGCCATCCTTGCCGATGAGGACTATATCTCCCAATGTTATGCGCAGGGATTGTATCCCCTGGCTTACTACCCCCATAACGTACATTTCCTTTGGTCGGCCGCAAGCCTTCTCGGGCTGAGCGACCTTGCAATTGACGCTGCCAAGAAAACGGCAGAAAAAGTTCCCGTGGGCGAAATGGCAAACCTGCCTTTCCTCCAGGATTTTGCCTCGGTCCCTTTGCTGGCCTATACCCGTTTTGGAAAATGGAATGAAATTCTTACGATCCCCTATCAGGGGGAGGACTATAAGCACCTGAACCTCATCAGGCACTATGCCCGCGGCCTGGCCTTTGTAAGAAAGGATAACCTGGCAGACGCCAAAGAAGAGTTAGAGGCACTTGCCGGCCTGAAGGAAAACCCCGAACTGGAGATCCAGATCGCCAATAATACCTCCCGGAAAATTGCCGCGGTTGCCTATGAAGTATTGGCAGGCGAAATCGCTGCGGCCGAAGGGAAACTGGAGGAAGGGATACGCCATCTGGAACAGGCGGTTGAATTGGNAGACCAGCTTGTATACAATGAACCATCGGCCTGGCATATCCCGCCAAGGCACAACCTGGGGGCACTCCTGCTCGATGCAGGCAGATATACCGAAGCGGAATCGGTATACAGGAAAGACCTGGAAGACCTGAGGCAGAACGGCTGGTCGCTGATAGGACTGTACCAAAGCCTGTATGCCCAGGGAAAAGATGCGGAAGCGCAGCAGGTAAAACAGGAATTTGACGCTGCCTGGAAAGAGGCCGATATCAGCATTGAACGGTCTGTGTTATAAACCTGGTATCAGGGAGATACTATTGATCACATTACCCTATGGTTTTGATATACTGTTCAAATTCCATTGGAATTGACCAAGAAACCCTATTTTTAGCTGTCCAACATAACCGGTACCATATGATTGTTTCTTTAAGGGCAGCCGCCCTCCTGATCCTGACCTTCCCGATGCTGCAGTGCAAGGGTGAAAAAAAATCTGAACCCTCCGCGGGGGAAAAAGGCCAGGCAGCCGTCTTTCCCATATTGAAAGAAGGGCAGTTGGAAGCTTATGACGAAGGTTTCTGGGAGTTAGTGCCAAAGGATGCCGGGCTTGAAATCCTGGCGGAAGGCCATGAATGGACGGAAGGGCCGCTCTGGGTAGAGGCCGAAGGCATGTTATTGTATACCGATATCCCAAGGAACGCCGTTTACAGCTGGAAACCCGGGGCCGGCGTTTCGCTTTATCTGCAACCTTCGGGTTTCCTTGGCGAAAACTTCAGTGGTGGGGAACCGGGGGCGAACGGGCTCCTGCTCGATGAAAACGGGGCCCTTGTCCTCTGCCAGCACGGGGAACGGCGGGTAGCTAGAATGACCCGGCCATTGCCTGACCCCGCCCCGGAATTCGAAGCCCTGGCCGCATCTTATGAAGGTAAGCGGTTTAATAGCCCCAATGATGCCGTTTTTATGAGCAATGGTGATCTGTACTTTACGGATCCCCCCTATGGCCTTCCGGGTTTAATGGACGACCCTGGTAAGGAACTTACTTTTCAGGGGGTATACCGCCTTTCGGCCAACGGGCAGCTCACCCTGCTTACCAATGAATTCTCCCGTCCTAATGGGATTGCCTTTTCCCCCGATGAGTCGCGCATTTATATAGCCAATTCAGATCCTGAAAATGCGATCTGGAAGGTTTTTGAGGTTAACGCGGGAGGGCTGCTGGAAAACGGACGCGTCTTTTTCGATGCCACAGACCAGGTCTCCGGCCAAAAAGGATTGCCGGATGGGCTGAAAGCCGACGATAAAGGAAACCTCTATGCCACCGGCCCGGGTGGGGTCTGGGTCTTTTCCCCGGCGGGTAAGCCACTTGGACGTATCAATACCGGGCAAGCCACTTCAAACTGTGCCTTTAATGGAGACAAGACTGAATTGTTTATCACAGCCGACAGTTATGTGCTTCGGCTGAAGTTAAAGTAAGCAAGCGCAGCATAATAAAGGGATTATTCCCTTTTCGAAATCTCTGCAATCCTGCCGGGAAACCACCTGCACCTGTTATTTAAATGGATTATAATTTGGATACCAGGCGTTTGGCTTCCTCGAACTCCCGGATGACATCGGCTACGATCTGTGCGGCCGGTTTAATGTCGTGGATGGTAGCGACTACCTGGCCAATCTCGAGCTCCCCCTCCTCCAGGTCGCCCTCAAACATGCCTTTTTTTGCGCGTGACCGGCCCAGCAACCTGCGAAGTTCATCCACCCCTGCCCCGCGTGAATAGGCCATTTCGATATCGCGGTAGAACTTGTTCTTTAACAGGCGTACAGGTGCCAGCTCCTTTAAGGTCAATTGGGTATCACCCTCTCCGGCCTCCACCACTTTCTGTTTAAAAGCAGGGTGTGATGAAGCTTCATCGCTGGCCACAAAGCGGCTCCCGAGCTGTACCCCGTCAGCCCCCAGGACCATAGCGGCAAGCATTGCCCGGCCCGAGGCTATCCCCCCGGCTGCAATCAACGGAATTGAAATTTTTTCACGGACAACAGGAATCAGGGTAAAGGTGGTACTTTCGTCCCTTCCATTATGTCCCCCTGCCTCAAAACCTTCAGCCACAATGGCATCTACCCCCGCGTCCCGTGCTTTCAGGGCGAATTTCAGGCTGCTGACCACATGTACCACGGTGATCCCCTGGTCTTTAAGAAAAGATGTCCATGTATGGGGGTTGCCGGCTGAGGTGAAGACCACCTTTACCCCCATCTCGCTAACAAGGTGCATCAAAACGTCTATTTCCGGATAGAGCATGGGGATATTGACCCCAAAAGGCTTGTCTGTGGCTGCCTGGCACTTGAGGATATGTTCCCTTAATACCTCCGGATACATACTGCCGGCCCCCAATAGGCCGAGGCCGCCGGCATTGGCCACCGCAGATGCCAGCCGCCAGCCGCTTGCCCAGACCATCCCGGCCTGGACCAGGGGGTACTTTGTTCCAAAAAGTTCTGTGATCCTGTTATGCATAATTTATCTGATGCGGCTTCCATGCGGAAATCCGCCGGAGGGAACCAACTAATCGTGAATCAGCAATGGGTACCACCTCGCTGCCAACATTTGAAGGTTTCAGGAGATTACCCCTGAGCCCAGGAGTTCCTCACCTTCATACCAGGCAACAAACTGCCCCTCGGTAATGGCCGATTGCATTTCTTCGAAATCCACATACATCCCGCTGTCGACCCTGTAAAGGGTGGCCTCCTGCAATGCCTGCCTGTAACGGATCCTGGCCCTGACCTTCATAGAGCCATCAACCTGCAGCGCCAGATCGGGCCGTACCCAGTGCAATTCCTCGTTGGAAACGAATAAGGTACGCCGGAACAGGCCGGGATGCGACTTCCCCTGCCCGGTGTAAATGACATTGCTGCTTACATCGGTTTCAATTACAAAAAGCGGTTCCCTGGTACCGCCAACATCGAGCCCTTTCCGCTGGCCTTTGGTAAAATAATGCGCCCCCGTATGTTCGCCCACCACTTTGCCATCGCCAGGGTTATACCGGGGTTTTTGCGAGTAAAAGGAGAGCTCCTCCTCCTTGCTGGTGAATTCAGGGTGGTCCCTAGAGTATTTGGGAGCTGTGGAAGGCACTTCCACTATGACCCCTTTCCTTGGTTTCAGCTGTTGCTGCAGGAAATCGGGCAACCGTACCTTCCCGATAAAACAAAGTCCCTGGGAATCCCTTTTATCGGCAGTGATCAAACCATGGGCCGCGGCAATTTCCCGCACCCTGGGCTTGGTGAGTTCCCCGACCGGGAATAAGGTCCTGGCAAGTTGCTCCTGGGAAAGCTGGCAGAGAAAATAGGATTGGTCCTTATTGGGGTCCTTCCCTGCCAAAAGGCGGTGCACGGTTTGCCCACCGGGGGTTTGGAACGATTCCTTCCGGCAGTAATGCCCGGTTGCCACAAAGTCGGCTCCCAGTTGAAGGGCAATTTTCAGGAAAACATCGAATTTTATTTCGCGGTTACAAAGCACATCCGGATTGGGGGTGCGGCCCCTTTCGTATTCCCGGAACATATAGTCTACTATCCGTTCCTTATATATTGCGCTAAGATCTATTGTCTGAAAAGGGATCCCGAGCTTTTCGGCAACAATCAGGGCATCATTGCTGTCTTCCAGCCAGGGACATTCCCGCGATATCGTCACGGAATCATCGTGCCAGTTCTTCATAAACAGGCCGATAACCTCGTACCCCTGTTCTTTCAGGAGTAAAGCGGCCACGCTCGAATCAACGCCCCCGGAAAGTCCGACTATTACTTTTTTCATGATCTGTCTTCAAATGCAAAAATACAAAATTAGGCACTGCCCTGGCCCTCTTCATAAATTGGGGTTGCGCCCCTGTAGTCGGAACAGGTTATTAAAACTGTCTTAAAATATTTTGGCTTCAAAGGCAACCATTTAAATTTATTGCACCTTTATGCAAACAATTAAACCTATTTATTATGAGTAAAATTAATAAAGTTCAAAACATTTTGTTGCTGATGTTTACCTTCATCGGTCTGGTTTCCTGCAGTACCGATGACGGCGGGGTAGACCCGGCAACCAATACCATAGCCGAAATAGTTGCCAACAGCCCCGACCTGAGTATGCTGCAGGCAGCACTGGAGCGGGCAGACCTGGAATCAAGCCTTCAGGCCTCAGGTTCCATGACGCTGCTTGCACCTACCAATGCGGCCTTCACCATATTTCTTGCAAATGCCGGGTTTGCGAATTTAGATGACGTTCCGGTTCCGGTTCTACAACAATTATTGCTGAACCACGTAATCGGGGCGCGGGTGGATGAAAGTATCCTCAGGGCCGTAGGCAAAAATTATACCGAGACCCTGGCAGACGGGCCTGTAGCAGACACCAACCTCGCGTTATACTTTGATGCAACCGGTTCGACCATTATTTTGAATGGCACTTCTGAGGTTGAAGAGGCCGATGTTCCGGCTACCAATGGGCTGATCCATGTTGTGGATGCCGTTCTCGATTTCCCCACCCTCGCTACCTTCGTACAGGCTAATGATGCCTTTGAGCAACTTACCCTTGCGCTGACCACAGCAACCCCGGGGACCAATTTTATGACTACCCTGTCCGGAACGGCAAATTATACCCTGTTTGCACCGCCGGATTCGGCATTTGAAGAATTGCTCGACAGCAACGCGGCCTGGACTACTGTTGACGACATCGATGAAGCGCTGCTGACCTCTGTCCTGGAGCACCACCTGATAAACGGGGCCGTCGTTTCAGCCGATATAAGCGATAACGAAACAGCCACCTCGCTCGAAGGTGACCTGCTTACCTTCTCCACCTCCGATGGAGAAATTGATATTACCGACGGTTCCGGCAATGCGGATATTACCGTGGCAGTAGGCGATATCATAGCCGTTAACGGGGTTTTACATGCCGTAAATAAAGTCATGTTGCCCGACACCACCAACTGATGCTTTTTTTAAATTTTTTAAAAACTGCCCTGAGGGCAGTTTTTTTTTGCCCGATTTTATGGTTATCTCCGGTAAATTATATTCTATTTTGTTAAACTTATTATAATTTTAATTAAACAAAAGCAACTAATTGCATTTAGCCATATCTTATGGTGTGTCCCATACAATCAATCTTATATCCATTAAACTGATATTGATATTTTATCGGGACCATTGACTTAAATTAATATTGTTTAATTATTAACCCTTTTTATTAAACCTAAAATAGAAGATAATGAAAAGAATACCCAGCCTCAATTTCCTTTTAGTTTTATTACCGGTATGCATGATGGCGGTTTCCTGCAGTTCCGATGACAATGCGCCTGCAGATGAAACAACCCCCAGCAATATCGTGGAAACCGCACAGGTTACCGATGAACTCACCAGCCTGGTAAGTGCCCTGGCCAAAGCCGACGAGCGGGAAGGTTCCGATTTGGTCGGTACCTTAAGCGGCAATGGCCCATTCACCGTTTTTGCCCCCACCAACCAGGCCTTTACCGATCTGTTAGCCGGCCTGGACAATTACAACTCCCTTGATGATTTTGATGACGATGCGGACCGCCAACTATTGTCGGCCATCCTCACCTACCACGTGATCGCAGGCGTAGCGGCGCCCTCAACCGGCCTTACGGATGGACAGGTTCTGGCCACCGTTCAGGGCGAAAACCTGTCGGTAGACCTTGACGGAGGCGTCTTCATTAACGATGCTACAACATCTTCAGCCCGGGTTGTACTGGCTGATGTGGAAACCTCCAACGGTATCGTACACATAGTGGATAAGGTCCTTGTGCCCCAGGCCGTTCTGGATGCCATCAATGATGCGGGGTCAGAAGAAAGTACCCTGGTGGACCTGGTAGTGGCTACAGAATCGCTCTCCATCCTGGAGGCTGCGGTGATCAAGGCCGGGTTGGCTACAACCCTGAGCGGCGAAGGCCCTTTCACCGTGCTCGCACCCACCGACGATGCCTTCATTGCCCTGCTCGACCTCCTGGGCGACGATTATAACAGCCTTGACGATTTTGATACGGATGCGGAGATCCAACTGCTAACAGACGTGCTGTTGTACCATGTGATCCCCTCCGAAGTCCTGGCTCAGGACCTGGCCCCGGGAAGTGTTGGTACGGCCCTGGCAGACAACAGTATTGAAGTGATAGCTTCCGGCGACAGCTTTGTAATAGGAGATGCCTCTGAAACGGATGCGAATATAACCGCAACCGACATCCTGGCTTCCAATGGCGTGGCACATACCATAGATAAGGTGCTTTTGCCACAATCGGCCATAGATTTTGCGGCCAGCCTGAATCTTAAGACCATCGTGGAGATCGCGGTGGAAACCGATGACCTCAGCCTGCTGGTTGGCGCACTGCAACAGGCGGACGCCGGCCTGGTCGAAGCGCTTTCCGGAGAAGGGCCCTTTACCGTATTTGCCCCTACCAACGAAGCCTTTGCAGCCCTGTTGGATGCCCTGGGTGACAGTTATAACAGCCTGGCAGATTTTGATACGGAGGCCGAAAAAGACCTGCTGGTAAAGGTCCTTACCTACCATGTGGTTCCGGATATTGCAGCCTTCTCCGGCGACCTGACCGATGGGCAGGCGATAGCCAGCCTTCAGGGTGAAAACCTTGGGGTTGTGCTGGATATGGATACGGTACGGATTGACGATGCCACGGATACCAACGCCACTGTAGTTATAGCCGATGTGGAGGCAAGTAACGGTGTGGTACACGTAATCGACAAGGTATTACTGCCGCAGGAAGTGCTGGACCTGCTTCCCTAGCGGCATAAAAAATGTTGTTTGGTTGGTTAGTTGATTGCCGTTAACTGATGCTCCCCTGCCCATGCAGGGGAGTTGTTATTTATAAGCCGTGCGGAGGCAGACATCACAATCGATGTAATTAACATACAAAATTTCAAGCTATACAACTATTGTTTTTAAATGGGGTTGGAATTAGCCATTTTTGACATCCCAAATCTTATCAAACCTAACCCACTTATCCAAAAAAGCTCCCGTGACGGGAGCTTTTTATTTTATGGTAACAACCAGGTGGTATTTTACCGTTTACCGGTCTTCTTTTGTTGTTCGGCCTGTTCCATCATTTCGCGCATTTTCTTCTGGAAACGGTTCTCTTTCCGGGGTTTCTTCTTATTCTCCTGGATCTGGGCATGTATCTTTTCCTCGTCGAGAATAAAATGCTTGATAGCCAACATTATGAAGATAGTAATCAGGTTGGATACGAAATAATAAAGGCTCAGCCCACTGGCATAGTTGTTAAAGAAAAACAACATGAGCAAGGGTGAAATATACAT
>JGI25321J50212_10001706_pt1 | contig 17928 bp, 19 predicted proteins | sample AutmiccommuBRH23_FD_50212 | JGI IMG/M metagenome (IMG submission 50212)
GTCTCGCTGGCCATCGGGATTGTGATCGGCGTCATCGGTGGCGCGATTCCGGGGATTTCGGCCACGATGGCGGTGGCGCTGACGCTGCCCTTTACCTTTCCGATGCAGCCGATCAACGGCATCTTGCTGCTCCTTGGCGTCTACAAGGGCGGTATCTTTGGTGGGTCGATTCCGGCCATCCTGATCAAGACGCCGGGCACGCCCGCCTCTTCGGCCACGGTGCTTGACGGACATCCTATGGCCGCCAAAGGTGAGGCGGGGCGCGCGCTCGGCATGGCCCTCTGGGCCTCTTGCACAGCGGATCTGATCTCGAACCTGTCTCTGATCCTGCTTGCAGGCTGGCTGGCCTCTTTCGCGCTCAGCTTTGGCCCGCCAGAGTTCTTTGCTCTGATCCTGTTCTCGCTCACCATCATTGCGGGCGTCTCGGGCGAGAGCCTCTTGCGCGGTGCTCTCGCGGCGCTTTTGGGCCTGCTCCTGGCCACCATCGGGCTTGATCTCGTCTACGGCACAAACCGTTTCACATTCGGCCACCCCAACCTGATGGGCGGGTTGAATTTCATCGCGGTGCTGATCGGCCTCTTTGCCATCCCCGAGGTCATCAACATGGTCTGGCACCCCACCGGGCACATGGGCAAGGTTCAGACCCTGGGCAACAAATGGGTCACGTTTGCCGAGTATAAACGCTGNTTCCGCTCNATCGTGCGCGGCAGCTTCATTGGCGTCTTTCTGGGCTCTATCCCCGGCATCGGCGCGGCCCCCGCGGCCTTCCTGTCTTATTCCGAGGCACGGCGCAAATCCCCCAACAAGGCCAATTTCGGCAAGGGTGAAATCGAGGGCGTCGCCGCCTCTGAGGCTGGCAACAATGGCGTGGCTGGCGCCACACTCATCCCGCTACTGGCACTTGGCGTGCCGGGCGATGTGATCACCGCGATCATCATCGGGGCGTTCATGGTGCATGGGTTACAGCCGGGACCGATGATGTTCGTGATGAATGTCGATATCATCTATGGCCTCTTCATCGGCCTCATCTTTTCCTCNGGCCTGCTCTTTATCGTGGGCGGGCTGGCAATCCGGGGATTCAANCCGGTGGCCGATATTCCCAAGCGCATCTTGATGCCCATCGTTCTCGTGCTCTGCATNTANGGGGTGTTTGCCGTCAACAACAGCATCTTTGACGTGGCGGTGATGTTCGTTATGGGGTGGGTCGGATTTGTGATGACCCGCTACCATATCCCCGCCGCCCCCTTTCTCATTGCCTTCATCCTCGGCCCGCTGCTCGAGGATAATTTCCGCAAATCCATGCTCATGTCCGGGGGAGCGCCGGACATCTTGCTNCGCGGGCCGATCACATGGTTCTTCTGGGCTTTGACCTTGCTTGCCGTGGTGGCGATTGCACGGGGCACTTTGGACAAGGCCCGCGAAAAGAGCTGAGACTCTGTCAAATCAAGCGGCGCATACACGGCAGAACCATACCGCATCTATCCCTGCTCACCCGTCGGGTCAGGCGTGATAAGATTTTCGTGACATACCGCTCAGGGGGTATGAAAAAGAAACACATCTTCATATATTCATAAATGATGATATAATGGAAATCGGCTCCAGAGAGCCGGGTTTTGACGTGAGAGGATACGATATGGTGGGTGTTGAAACAGAGTTTACCCCATTGGCGTCGCTGGCTGGTGGTGTGTTGATCGGTTTATCTGCCGTGCTCCTGATGGTGTTTCAGGGCCGGATTCTGGGGGCCACGGGAATCTTGTCGGGCCTGATGTCCGGTGATGTGCCGGGCGACAAGAGCTGGCGCGCGGCGATGATGGTCGGCATGATCGCGGGGCCGCTGCTGGTCTTGGCGCTGACCGGGCAAATGCCGGTGGTCGAGGTGCCGATCAGCCTGCCGATGATCCTGATTGGCGGGTTCATCGTGGGCATCGGCGTTACCTTTGGCTCAGGCTGCACCTCTGGACACGGGGTCTGCGGCATCGCGCGGCTGTCACCACGCTCGATCGTTGCCACGCTCACCTTCATGGTCGTGGCCTTCTTGACGGTCTATATCATCCGTCACGTTATAGGAGTCTGAACCATGCGCNTCCTGTCCGCTTTGCTCGTAGGCCTTGTGTTTGGTGTGGGAATTGCCATCTCTGGCATGATAAACCCGGCCAAGGTGCTCAATTTCTTTGACGTCGCAGGCACATGGGACCCGAGTCTGATCTTTGTCATGGGGGGCGCTCTGGTTACCACATTCATCGGCTACCGTGTGGTGCTCAAACGCCCCGGACCGATTGTCGAGGCAGAGTTCAAGCTGCCCACCAACACGGTCATCGACGCGCGCCTGATCGGCGGATCAGCGGTCTTTGGCCTCGGGTGGGGCATTGCGGGCTTTTGCCCCGGTGCGGCAATCCCGGCTCTTGGCTCGGGCAAGCCCGACGTGCTGGCCTTTGTCGCAGCCCTGCTTGCCGGGATCTGGGTGGCGCGCGCCATCCAGACGAAACAGGCAGAGAGAAAGGTGACAGCATGACCGATTATCCCGTGGACATGACCGTNACGCCAGAGGTCAAGGCGTTCTTTGACGAGGCGACCAACACCATCAGCTATGTGGTCAAAGACCCCGGATCGCGGGCCTGTGCCGTGGTCGATAGCGTGATGGATATCGACATGGCGGCGGGACGGATCACCTATGATCATGCCGATGCCTTGGTCACCTATATGTTGGATCACGATCTGACGCTGGACTGGATCATCGAGACGCACGTCCATGCCGATCACCTCTCGGCCGCCCCCTATATCCAGCAAANGCTGGGCGGCAAGATCGGCATTGGTGAAAAAATCCTGGTTGTGCAGGACACCTTTGGCAAGATCTTCAATGAAGGTACGGAATTTCAGCGCGACGGTTCGCAGTTTGACGCCCTGTTCAAGGATGGCGACACCTACAAAGTGGGCGGCATGCAGTGCTTTGCCATGCACACGCCCGGCCATACACCCGCCTGCATGGTGCATGTGATGGGCGATGCGGCCTTTGTCGGTGATACGCTCTTCATGCCCGATGGCGGATCGGCCCGCGCTGATTTCCCCGGTGGCGACGCGGGTGAACTCTACGACAGCATCCAAAAGGTGCTGCGATTGCCCGACGATATGCGCCTCTTCATGTGTCACGATTATGGCCCGAATGGCCGTGACATTCAGTGGGAGACGACCGTGGGNGCGGAAAAAGCGCATAACATCCANGTNGGCGGCGGCAGGACNCGCGAGGAGTTCGTGAAATTNCGCACCGAACGCGACGCGACACTGGATATGCCCCGTCTGATCCTGCCCTCCTTGCAGGTGAATATGCGCGCAGGTGAGGTGCCACGCGACAGCGACGGTAATCCGATGCTGAAACTGCCGGTGAACAAGCTCTGAGACATTGCCCCCTCTTACGGGGCGCGGAACAAGTAACATGGATTTGAAATGCCTCGGGCGCGTCCTGCCGGTACTGGATTGGGGCCGCGACTATGACCGGCATGCGCTGACAGATGACGGCATGGCGGCGGTGATCGTGACGATCATGCTGATCCCGCAATCGCTGGCCTACGCCCTCTTGGCCGGTCTGCCGCCCGAGGCGGGGCTCTACGCCTCGATCCTTCCGATCATCCTCTATGCCATTTTCGGCACCAGCCGTGCCTTGGCCGTGGGTCCGGTCGCGGTGGTATCCCTGATGACAGCCGCCGCGATTGGCGATGTGGCCGAGGCGGGCACGGCGGGCTATGCCGTGGCGGCGCTGACCCTTGCCGGGCTGTCCGGCCTNATCCTGCTTGCCATGGGCATTCTGCGCCTTGGGTTTCTGGCGAACTTCCTGTCGCATCCGGTGATCGCCGGGTTCATCACCGCCAGCGGCATCCTGATCGCCGTCAGCCAGTTGAAACATCTCTTGGGCGTCAAGGCGAGCGGTGGNAGCCTGCCGGACATGCTCTGGTCTCTGCTGTGGCATCTGGCGGATATCAACAGTCTCACGCTGCTGATCGGTGTGGCGTCTGCCGCCTTTCTCTTTTGGGTGCGGCGCGGGTTGAAACCCCTGCTGGTGCAGCGCGGGTTCGGTCCGCGTGCGGCCGATATGGGGGCCAAGGCGGGGCCGGTCATCGCGGTGGCCTTCAGCACATTTCTGGTCTGGCTCTTCGGGCTTGATCAGCATGGCGTTGCCGTTGTCGGGGCGGTGCCTCAGGGCTTGCCACCGCTGACGCTTCCGTCGTTTTCACCGGGGCTGGTCGGCGCGCTCTTTGTGCCCGCGCTTTTGATTTCGGTGATCGGCTTTGTGGAATCCATGTCGGTGGCGCAAACGCTGGCCGCCAAGAAGCGCCAACGGATCGACCCGGACCAGGAATTGATCGGCCTCGGCGCGGCCAATATCGGCGCGGCCCTTACTGGCGGCTATCCTGTCACCGGTGGCTTTGCCCGCTCTGTCGTGAATTACGACGCAGGTGCCGCAACGCCCGCCGCGGGGGCCTTCACCGCCGTGGGCTTGGCCATCGCCGCGATATTCCTCACGCCGCTGATCTATTTTCTGCCCATTGCCACGCTGGCCGCCACGATCATCGTGGCCGTGCTCAGCCTCGTGGATTTTGCCATCCTGCGCAGCAGTTGGGGCTATTCCAAGGCGGATTTCGCGGCTGTGGCGGGCACCATCCTGCTCACCCTCGGCTTCGGGGTCGAAACCGGCGTCTCCGCCGGCGTGATCCTCTCGATTGGCCTGCATCTCTATCGCAGTTCACGGCCCCATATTGCCGAAGTGGGCCTTGTTCCCGGCACGCAGCATTTCCGCAATATCCTGCGCCACAGGGTGCTGACCGACCCTGCGATCGTCACCTTTCGCCCGGATCAGAGCCTCTATTTCGCCAATGCCCGCTTTATCGAGGATCACGTGTTCGCGCGCGTGCAGGCCGGGGGGCCGGTGCGTGACGTGGTGCTGATGTGTTCTGCCATCAACGAGATCGACCTGAGCGCGGTGGAAACACTGGAAGAGATCACCAAACGGCTCAAGGAAATGGGCATCCGCCTGCATCTGTCAGAGGTCAAAGGCCCGGTGATGGACCGCCTCTGCCGCGCGCATTTCCTGCGCGATCTCACCGGCAAGGTGTTTCTCGCTCAATACGATGCCTTTGCCGCCCTTGCCCCCGATACCGTGGCGGGCGATCAGGCAAAGCCGGTGATGAGCTGACGCAAGCCAATCGCCGCACCCACAAAAATCGCGGCAAAGGTGATCGGTGCGCTGAACGACAGCACGGAAAATGCGGAAATTCCCTGACCGACCGTGCAGCCAAAGGCCAGCACTGCCCCAAACCCCATGCAGACCGCCCCGAGAATCTGACGCCGCAACTCGCGCGGGTCTTCGCAGGCTTCCCAGCGGAAATGCCCCTTGAACAAACTGCCGCAAAACGCACCCGCAAGCACGCCAAAGACCGAGGCCACGCCAAAGCTGAGACCGCCGCCGCTCGCAGTCATCAGAAAGATGATGGTTTCGCCAAGCGGCGCAGAGAACGTATGGGTCTGTACCGGCTGCGGCATGAATCCATGTGTGGCCACCCAAGAGGTGCCGAGCCAACCCGAGGTGACAGCAAGCCCGACCATCGCCCCCCAAAAGAGCGCCTGTCGGTTCCGCAGGAAATCCCGCGACGCGAGCGCGGCCACCGTGATCAGCGCGGACACCGCCAGCCCGACCCAAATCGTCGGTAACCCGGTGAATGCGCCTAAAACCTGCGCATAGGATTGACTGTCAAGCGCGGGGCTGGTGGCCTCAGTCGCCATGATGCGCAACCGCGCAAACGGCCCGGACATCATGATATAGGCTGAAATTCCCATCACCAACACGATCACAAAGGCCCGCAGATCGCCGCCTCCAAACCGTGCCAATGCACCAAATCCACAGTTACCCGCCAGTGACATGCCATAGCCAAACAACAGCCCACCCAAAACGCTCGCCAAGGGTGACCAGGGCGTGATCCAATAGGCGTTGGCGGCAATATCAAACAGATCCATCCCGGCAAGGCCAAAGGCCGTAAAGCCTGCCACCCCAATCGCCAGCCCCCACATGCGAATTCGCGTATCGCTCTGTTGATAGAGCAGATCCTCGATGGCCCCCAAGGTGCAGAATCGCCCCACGCGCGCCGCCAGCCCAAGGATCGCGCCGCCAGCAAAGCCACAGAGAACTATGAGCAGGGTTTCAGGAATGCCGCCAGGCATGATGCTTCTCCGTTTGACGTGGGCAAGGATCTGACAGGTTGGTCAAGGTTGCTTGCAAAACAGATCGTAGACCACTTCGAGCATCTGTATCGCGCGCCGGTCTGTCAAACGGTAATAGATCGCCTTGCCTTCACGTCGTGGTGTAACCAGCCCCTCCAGCCGCAACCGAGAGAGCTGTTGTGACACCGCCGCCTGCCGCGCAGAGAGCAACTCTTCCAGCTCGGTCACNGTCTTTTCGCCCGTCGCAAGATGGCACAGGATCATCAGCCGCCCCTCATGGCTGATCGCCTTGAGGAACTCCGCCGCCGTATGGGCAAGGGTGAGCATCGCATCGACGCTTTCTTCGGACACGTCCATCCCAGGAGGGGGGGAGCGGCGCAGCATCGCCGGCTACGGCGCCTTGGTGGCATCGGGATGCGCATCCAAGAGCTGTGTCAGCAGAAACCAAAAGAATTCGTCGCCCGCATAGCCCTCGATCCGACCGAGCTCCTCGCCGTTCTTGACCAGAACAAAGGTCGGGGTAAAGACCGGGTGGCTGCGAAAGGCGATGTCTTCGGGCAGCGCGTTGATCTGCACCCGGCGCAGGGGCGCGCGCGTGCCCTCGATGGTCTTGGGATAGGCCGGGGCAATCTCGGCATTCCACTGCTCGCACCAATGGCAACCATGTCGCTCAACCATGACCAGCTCTGCCGCCGACAGCGGACCGATCAGGCCGAATGTCAGCGAGAGGCTGACGAGAAAGGCAACGAGCGTATGCATCGGTGTTCCGATTGACGGACAGACTAAAACATATGATAGTTTGAATATGTTTGCGGATCAACCCGTCTGAGGATGCCCCATGTTCGATGTCTCTCTGCTCAGCGCCTTCGTCGGGGGATTGATCGTCTTTTTTTCGCCCTGTGTGCTGCCTATCGTGCCGTTTTACCTCAGCTATATGGCTGGTGCCTCGATGTCCGAGATCAGCGCCGAGGGTCGTCTTGCCCCCGGCGTACGCCGCCGCGCCTTTGCCGCGTCGGTCATGTTTTCGGCGGGAATCATCACCGTCTTTGTGCTGCTAGGGGCGGCTGCCTTTGGCCTCAGCCAGGCGTTCCGCGGCTTTCAGACCGAATTTCGCCTCTTTGCCGCCCTCGTCGTGCTGGTTCTCGGGCTGCATTTTCTGGGCGTGCTGCGCATNGGCTTTCTCAACCGCGTGTTCCAGATGGANGCGGGCGANACCNNGNANATGTCCGTNCTNGGNGCNTATGTNGTGGGCTTNGCCTTTGCCGCTGGCTGGACGCCNTGCGTGGGCGGTGTGCTGACAGCGGTGGTCTTTACCGCCAGCACCGAGGCCACGGCGATGAAAGGGNTGGTGCTGCTCTTGGTCTTTGGCCTCGCCATGACCACGCCCTTCATGGTNGCCTCGCTCTTTATCGGGCCGTTCCTGCGCTTTGCCTCGAAGTTCCGCCGCCACCTGCCCAAGGTGGAAAAGGCGATGGGGCTGCTTTTGATCGTCTTTGCCGCGCTCATCGCCACCGACAGCGTCAATTACATCGCCCAATGGATGCTGGAGACGTTCCCAGCCTTTCAAAACATCTGATCGAGGAGGACCATGATGACCCGAGTGCTCACCCTTCTGGCCGCCGCCCTGTTCGCCCTGCCCATTGCTGCGGCGGACCTGGGNGATGACGGCCTGCACAAGACCGACTGGATGCGCGACACCTTCAAGGATCTGCGCGAGGATCTGGCGGATGCCAATGCCGAGGGCAAGCGNCTGATGGTGATGGTCGAACAGCGCGGTTGCATCTACTGCACCAAGATGCACGAAGAGGTGTTCCCCCGCCCCGAGATCGCCGATTTCATCCGCGAGAATTATTTCGTCGTGCAACTCAACCTGCATGGCGATCTGGAGGTTGTCGATTTCGACGGTGAGTCGCTGACCGAGAAACAGGCGGCGCGTAAATGGGGCCTCCTGTTCACCCCCTCGATTCTGTTTCTGCCTGAAGAGGTCGCGGAGGATCAGACCGCCGCTCAGGCAGCGGTTGCGATGATGCCCGGAGCCTTTGGGCCGGGCACGACGCTGGACCTGCTGACATGGGTTCACGAGAAACGTTACGCGCTTGATACCGAAGAAGATTTTCAGCGCTATCACGCCCGCCGTATCGCCGAACGCGAGGCCGGAAAATCGCAGTGATCAGGTCCGCGNAATGACATTAAATTCAAGAATACGAATTTAATGTTGTGTGATCGCGGAATTGTGCTCTATGATATACAGAAATCTGAATGTGTTAGGGAGGACGCATGAAACGATCAATTTTCACGGTATCGCTGATCTGCGCGGCACTGAGCGCATCTGCGGCTGAAGTGGCGCCGACGGATGTCAAATTCACCGATGGCGCGATTGCGGACTCGCTCACAGGCGTTGCNGGTGATCCGGTCGCCGGGCGCGACGTGCTGGGGGACCGCGCGTTGGGNAACTGCGTCGCCTGCCATCAAATCACCGACATGAGCGACGTTCCGTTTCATGGCGAAATCGGCCCGATGCTGGATGGCGCCGGCTCCCGGTGGAGCGAGGCCGACCTGCGCGGCATCGTCGTGAATGCCAAGATGATGTTCCCCGAGTCGCTGATGCCCTCCTTCTACCGGACGGATGGCTACACGCGGCCGGGCAACGCCTTTACCGGCGAGGCGGCGGACAGCACGTTCGGCCCCCTTCTGACCGCTCAGCAAGTTGAAGACGTGGTTGCCTATCTGGTGACCCTCAAAGAGTGATCGCGCCCTGAGCGTGACCAAGATCAGGAGTTTGAGAATATGACACTGACACGACGCAACGTGATGATCATGGGAGCAGGGGCCTTTGTTGCCTTTGGTCTGCCCATGCGCGCCACCGCCGCCGCCGAGGACCGTATCGCCGAATTCACCGGCGGCGCTGCCATGGCCGACAGCGGTATCACCTTGACCGCCCCCGAAATTGCCGAGAACGGCAACACCGTCCCGATCGAAGTCGCGGCCCCCGGTGCCGTCGAAATCCTCGTGCTGGCCACGGGCAATCCGACGCCCGGCGTTGCAACCTTCAAATTCGGACCGCTGGCCGCTTCGCAAACCGCGTCCACCCGCATCCGTCTTGCGGGCACGCAGGACGTGGTGGCGATTGCCAAGATGAGCGACGGCTCCTTTGCCAAGGCATCGAGCAACGTCAAGGTTACAATCGGCGGCTGCGGCGGCTGAGGCATAGGTAGGAGAAATCAGAATGGCACAAGACGTCACACCCCGCGTCAAGGTCCCGAAATCCGCAGCCGCAGGCGAAGCGGTCGCGATCAAGACCCTGATCAGCCACCCGATGGAATCCGGTCAGCGCAAGGATAAAGAAGGCAACATCATCCCGCGCTCGATCATCAATCGGTTCACCTGCGAGTTCAACGGTCAGAGCGTCNTCGACGTGACCATGGAGCCCGCAATCTCGACCAACCCTTACATCGAGTTCGCAGCCACGGTGCCCGAAGCGGGTGAATTCAAATTCACTTGGTACGATGACGATGGCTCGGTCTACGAGGACATCAAGCCAATCGCGCTGAAATAAGGGCCAATCGTCAAGGGAGGGACGAGAATGAAAAGAACAGGACGGATTACCAGCCTGATTTGCACAACGGCGCTTTTGGCGGGGGCGGCCTTGGCTGACCCGGTTGATGACACGCTCGTCGTGAACGACGAAATCGAGATCACCACCCGCACCGCGGCACCTGCGCATCTTGCGGATAGGTTCGACGAGGTGCTGTCTGGCTGGCATTTCCGCGAGGCGGATACCCGTGCCATGCAGGCCGACGATTTCGACAATCCCGGCATGATCTTTGTCGAGAATGCCATGACCGCATGGGAAACCGCCGAAGGCACCGAGGGCAAATCCTGCGCAAGCTGTCATGACAATGCCAGTGAGAGCATGAAGGGTGTCCGCGCTGTCTATCCCAAGTGGAACGAGACCGCTGGCGAGGTTCGCACGCTCGAAACGCAGATCAACGCCTGCCGGACAGAGCGGATGGGCGCAGAAAAGTGGAAGTATAGCGGGAGCGATATGGTCAACATGACCGCGCTGCTCGCCTCTGTCTCGCGTGGCATGCCGGTCAACGTGGCGATTGACGGTCCTGGTCAGGCGACTTGGGAAAAGGGCAAGGAAATCTACTACACCCGTTATGGTCAGCTCGAGCTGTCCTGNGCCAACTGTCACGAGCAGAACTATGGCAACATGATCCGCGCGGATCACTTGAGCCAGGGGCAGATCAACGGCTTTCCGGCCTATCGACTCAAGAACACCAAGCTGAATGGCGCGCACGACCGCTTCAAGGGCTGCATTCGCGATACCCGGGCCGAAACCTTTGCCGAAGGCAGCCCCGAGTTCATCGCGCTAGAGCTCTATGTCGCCTCGCGCGGCAATGGTCTGTCGGTCGAAGGACCGTCGATCCGAAACTGATCGGAATGCCCCGCCTGACCGCGTGTCGGCGGGGTTTTCCACACCTCAAAACATTCAAAAATCCGCATGTGATGCGTGCGGGAGTTGGAAAGGTCCACCATGATCTCGCGGCGTGATTTTCTTCAGACAAGCATGGCGGCCTCAGCCATCCTTGGGGCGTCTTCCTTTGGCAATTGGGCCAAGCTGGCGGCGCAACAGGCGCTGACTCAGGACCAACTCTTGCAATTCGACACCTTTGGCAATGTCAGCCTGATCCACATCACTGACATTCACGCACAGCTCAAACCGATCTATTTCCGTGAACCGTCGATCAATATCGGTGTCGGCGGCAACAAGGGTGCTGTGCCCCATGTCACCGGCGCCGATTTCCGCAAGCTCTATGGCATCGACGATGGCAGCCCCTCGCACTACGCCCTGTCCGCTGACGATTTCAGTGCCCTCGCGCAGTCTTACGGCAAAGTCGGCGGGCTTGATCGCGTCGCGACCGTGATCAACGCCATCCGCGCCGATCGNCCCGATGCAATCCTGCTGGATGGCGGCGACACATGGCATGGCTCTTATACCTGCTACAAAACCGCCGGTCAGGACATGGTCAACGTGATGAACGCGCTGAAACCCGACGCGATGACCTTTCACTGGGAATTCACCCTCGGGTCAGAACGAGTGCAAGAGATCGTTGAAAGCCTGCCGTTCGCTGCTCTTGGTCAGAACATTTTTGATGCTGAATGGGATGAACCGGCAGAACTGTTTCCGCCCTACACCTTCTTCGAGCGAGGTGGAGTCAAGATCGCGGTTATCGGACAGGCATTTCCTTATATGCCCATTGCCAACCCCGGCTGGATGTTTCCCGAATACAGCTTTGGCATCCGTGACGAAAACATGCAGGCCATGGTCGATGAGGTGCGGGGGCAGGGCGCTCAGCTTGTCGTCGTGCTGAGCCACAACGGCTTTGACGTAGACAAAAAGATGGCTGGTATTGTCANNGGTATCGACGTGATCCTGTCGGGTCATACCCATGACGCCCTGCCCGAGCCCGCGCTCGTCGGCGAGACGATCATNGTCGCCTCCGGCTCCAACGGCAAATTCGTCAGCCGCGTTGATCTTGATGTGCGCGACGGCCGGATGATGGGCTTTCGGCACAAGCTGATCCCGATTTTCTCGGACGTGATCGAGCCCGACAAAGAGGTGGCCGCCCTCATCGACGCAGAACGAGCACCTTTCAAAAGCGACCTCGAAGAAGTCATCGGCAAGACCGACAGCCTGCTCTACCGGCGCGGCAATTTCAACGGCACTTGGGATGACCTGATCTGCGACGCGCTGATCTCGGAGCGCGAGGCCGATATCGCCATGTCCCCCGGCGTCCGCTGGGGGCCAAGCCTGATCCCCGGTCAGGACATCACCCGCGAGGATATCTTCAACGTCACCTCCATGACCTATGGCAAGGCCTATCGCTCCGAGATGACCGGCGAGTTCATCAAGGTCATTCTCGAAGACGTGGCCGACAATATCTTCAACCCCGACCCCTATTACCAACAGGGCGGCGACATGGTGCGTATCGGCGGCATGGGCTATCGGATCGACATCAACCAGCCGCAGGGCAGCCGGATCAGCGACATGACCCTGCTCAAGACCGGCGAGGCGATTGATCCCGCGAAATCCTACGTCGTCGCCGGTTGGGCCTCGGTCAATGAAAACACCGAAGGCCCGGAAATCTGGGACGTTGTCGAAAACCACATCCGCAAACTCGGCACGGTCAGTGTCACCCCCAATAACAGCGTCCAAGTGATTGGCGCGTAACGACTTGCTGAAAGGAGGCATTTGAGATGTCAGGGACATTCAAAGGCAAACCCACCTCCCGCCGCGCCTTTCTGCGCGGTGGCGTGGCAGCGGCGGCCGGGGCCGTCGCGGCGGGCGCGGCACAGGCCGCCACCCCCGATCCGCTGATCACCGAAGTGCAGGACTGGGCCATCAGTCTGGGCGACGGTGTGGATGCCACCCCCTACGGTCTGCCCATCGACTATGAGGCGGACGTGGTGCGGCGCAATGTGCCTTGGCTCACCGCCGATCCGATCAGCTCGATCAACTTTACCCCCATTCACGCGCTCGACGGCACNATCACGCCGCAGGGNTGCGCGTTCGAGCGGCACCATTCCGGCGCGATCGACCTCAAGAAAGAGGACTATCGCCTGATGATCAACGGCCTCGTCGATACGCCGCTGGTCTTTACCTACGAAGATCTCGAGCGTTTTCCGCGCGAAAACCACATTTACTTCTGCGAATGTGCGGCCAACACCGGCATGGAATGGGCCGGCGCGCAATTGAACGGCGCGCAGTTCACCCATGGCATGATTCACAACATGGAATACACCGGCGTGTCCCTGCGTACCCTGCTGGAAGAGGCGGGATTGGACGCAGCGGGTGAGCTCAAGGATAAATGGGTCTATGTCGAAGGGGCCGATGCCTCGTCCAACGGCCGCTCGATCCCGATGGCCAAGGCGCTTGGCGACTGCCTTGTCGCGTTCAAGGCCAATGGAGAGGCGCTGCGCAAGGAACACGGTTACCCCGTGCGCCTTGTCGTGCCCGGCTGGGAAGGCAACATGTGGGTCAAATGGCTGCGCCGCATCGAAGTGACCGACGCCGCCGTCGAGAGCCGCGAAGAGACCAGCAAATACACCGACACGCTGGCGGATGGCACCAGCCGCAAATGGACTTGGGTGATGGATGCCAAATCGGTCATCACCGCGCCCAGCCCGCAATCGCCCATCAAGCATGGCAAGGGCCCGCTGGTGATCACNGGCCTCGCATGGTCCGGTCATGGCGCAATCACCCGCGTGGATGTGTCCAAGGACGGTGGCAAGACATGGGAAACCGCCCGTCTTGCCAAACCGGGCGAGGCCAAGGCGCTGACCCGCTTCTACCTCGACACAACATGGGACGGCGAAGAGATGCTGCTTCAGAGCCGCGCTATGGACGAGACCGGCTATATTCAGCCCACCAAGGCGCAACTGCGNGAGGTGCGCGGCNTGAACTCGGTCTATCACAACAACTGTATTCAGACATGGTGGGTGCGGCCCAACGGGGAGGCAGAAAATGTCGAAGTTTCTTAAGTTTACGCTGATCACAGGCTTTGCTCTCAGCGCTACCGCAACCGCGCTTTGGGCTGGCGACTACGGCCTTGGCCGCCCCGCCCTGCCCGAGGAGATCGCCGCGTGGGATGTCAAGGTGATGCCCGATGGGCGCGGCCTCCCCGAAGGATCGGGCGATGTCTGGACCGGGGATGAGGTCTTTGGCGAGCATTGCGCGGTCTGCCATGGCGATTTCGCCGAAGGCATCGGCAACTGGCCCAAACTGGCCGGCGGCGCCGACACGCTCGACCGTGACGACCCGCTCAAGACGGTGGGGTCCTACTGGCCCCATCTCTCGACGGTGTTCGACTACGTCAACCGCTCGATGCCCTTTGGCAACGCCCAAAGCCTGACGCCGGACGATGTCTATGCCATCGTCGCCTATATCCTCTATTCCAACAATCTCGTGGAGGACGATTTCGAGCTGAGCNATGAGAACTTCATGGACGTGGTNTTGCCCAATGCGGGTGGCTTCATCGTCGATGACCGCGCCGTGACCGAATATGCNATCTGGCATGGCGAGCCCTGCATGGAAAATTGCAAGGACAGCGTCGAGATCACGATGCACGCCACCGTTCTCGATGTGACGCCAGACGAACAGACCGCCACCGAAGAGGCGAGCGCGGCAGAGCCTGTCGATGTGGCCGTGGCCGCGCCTGAACCGGCCGCAGAACCGAAAGCGGCCCCCGCCGCAGAGGTGGCGGCGATTGATCCGGCCCTGATCGCCGCTGGCGAAAAGGTGTTCAAGAAATGCAGCGCCTGCCATCAGGTCGGCGAAGGGGCCACAAACCGTGTTGGCCCGGTACTCAACGGGGTGATGGGGCGCGCGGCGGGATCGGCTGAGGGCTTCAAATATTCCGACGCTCTGCAAGCCATGGCCGGCGATGGTCTGGTCTGGACCGACGAAACTCTGAAAGANTTCCTCGCCAATCCGCGCGGCTTTATGAAGGGCACTAAGATGAGTTTTGCAGGCCTCAAAAAGGATGAGGATCTCACGGCAATTTCAGCTTATCTTTCAAACTTCAGCCAGTAAGATGCGGCCATGACAGCGCGCCTCCTCTTGCCGATTGCCCTGACCGCGATACTGGCGGCAGGTGCCGTGCGCGCCGAACTGGCAGGCGACACAGCGGCAGGCGAGGCGCTCTATGGGCAGTGCAAGGGCTGTCACGAGATTGGACAGGGGGCCGAGGACCGTATTGGCCCCCATCTCAATGGCCTCTTCGGGCGGCGAGCCGCATCGCATACGGGCTTTGCCTATTCCGACTCGATGCAGCGCGCCGGGGTCGATGGCCTGATCTGGGGCTTTGATACGCTCGACGCCTATATCGAAAATCCCCGCGCCCTCGTGTCCAAAACCCGCATGAGTTTTCGGGGCATCAAGGACGTGCAGGACCGTGCGGACCTCTTGGCCTATCTGCGCCGCTTTTCCGCCAACCCCGCGAATATCCCCGAGGCCGCGCCAACCGCGCGCGGCACCGATCACACCGTCGATCCCGCAATTCTGGCGATCCAGGGTGATCCCGAATATGGCGAATACCTCTCGAGTGAATGCGTAAGCTGTCATCAGGNAGANGGTTCGACCGAAGGTATCCCCTCGATCACCCGCTGGCCCCAAGAGGATTTCGTGGTCGCCATGCACGCTTACAAAGACAAACTGCGTCCCCATCCGGTGATGCAGATGATGGCCGGACGCCTGTCGAACGAGGAGATTGCGGCATTGGCGGCCTATTTCAAGGACCTCGACTGAACCGGGGTCCATCCAGGGAGGACGGAAAATGACATTCAACCGACGCAAGTTTATTGCCGTGGGCGCGGCTACGGCTGCGACCCTTTCGGCACCGCGCGTGCTGGCCGATAACCACGGCAAACCCCGTGTCGTGGTGATTGGTGGCGGATCGGGCGGGGCCACCGCCGCGCGCTATATCGCCAAGGACAGCAAGGGCGCGATTGACGTGACTCTGGTCGAGCCCTCGCGCACCTATTTCACCTGCTACTTTTCCAACCTCTATATCGCCGGTTTCACCGAGTTAGNCGATATTTCCCATACCTATGGCACACTTGCGGCCAAATACGGGATCAACGTCGTGCATGACTGGGCCGTCGACGTGGACCGCGACGCCAAGACCGTCAGCCTCGCAGGTGGTTCCGTGCTGCCCTATGACAAGCTGATCCTCAGCCCCGGCATTGATTTCGTCGAGGGGGCTGTGCCCGGCTGGTCTGTCGCCGCGCAGAACAAGATGCCCCANGCCTACAAGGCCGGATCGCAGAGCGAACTTCTCAAGGCGCAGATCATGGCGATGCCGCAGGGCGGACGCTTTGCCATGGTGGCCCCGCCCGACCCATTCCGCTGCCCGCCGGGGCCCTACGAGCGGATTTCCATGGTGGCGCATGTGCTCAAGCAGACCAACCCGACCGCCAAGATTTTGCTGGTCGACCCCAAGGAGACATTCTCGAAACAGGGTCTGTTCGAGGAAGGTTGGGAACGCCATTACAGCGGCATGATAGAACGGGTCGGCCCGGATTTCGGGGCAACAAACGTGACCGTCGATCCCGAGGCGATGACCGTGGACATCGACGGATCGGTCGAGAATGTTGATGTCTGTAACGTCATCCCCGCGCAAAAGGCCGGGCGCATCGCCGATATGGCGGGCGTCACCGATGGCAATTGGGCGCCGGTCAATGCCGCCGATATGTCGTCCAAGGCTGACCCGGATGTGCATGTTCTGGGCGATGCGGCGCAACAGGGCGATATGCCCAAATCCGGCTTTGCCGCCAATTCACAGGCCAAGGTCTGCGCCATGGCGGTGCGCGGTGCGCTGACCGATTCCAAGGTCTTTCCGGCCAAGTTCACCAACACCTGCTGGTCGCTCATCGCCCCCGACGATGGCGTCAAGGTGGGGGCCACCTACGAGGCCACGGCGGAAAAGATCGCCAAGGTNGACGGCTTTGTCTCGCAGACCGGCGAAGACGCCGCAACCCGCAAGGCGACCTATGAGGAATCCGTCGGCTGGTANGCCGGAATCANCGCGGACATGTTCAATTGAAAACGCGCACCACCCAGTCTGAAAGAGGAGATTTCCAGTGAAACGCACAGTTCTGGCCGGTGCTCTGGCCCTGATGGCCCTGCCTGTTGCGGCGGCAGAGCAGGCCACCACCTACCCCTATGACGGCAGCTTTGACGACGCCACCTTTGCCGTCGAGAGCGCGATTGTCGGTCGCGGTCTGGTGATCGACCTGCAAAGCCATGTCGGCGAGATGTTGAACCGCACCGGCGCGGATGTTGGCAGCGATGTCAAAATCTTCGACGCGGCGGATATCTTTCTGTTCTGCTCCGCCACCCTCTCGCGCGAGGTGATGGAGGCAGATCCCATGAACATCGCCCACTGCCCCTATGGTATCTTCGTTGCCGATCAAGGCGGTGAGGTCTTGATCGGCTATCGCAATTACCCCGAGGGCGAGATGCAGAAAGTGCAGGCNATGCTGGACGAGATCGTTCAAGAGGCNTTGCAATAAACCNGTGCAACCGGGCCGCTGCGGTGGCCCGGTTGACCCATATCAAGGCGCTCAAACCCTTGCCTTGATATCCAGTCGCATCTTTCATCGCGGGGCGGCGTATGCTTGAATCCTTGATAGACAGATTTGGCGATGGGGCGGTTCTGGCCATGGCGGGTGCCCTTGTCGGCGTGCTCTTTGGGGCCGCCGCCCAACATTCCCGCTTTTGTCTGCGTGCCGCCACGATCGAAGTGGCTGAACGGGGCTTTGGCCCGCGCCTCTCGATCTGGCTCATCGCCTTTTCCGCCGGTGTCGCCTCGGTTCAGGGCGCCATTGCCCTGGGCCTACTCGATGTGTCCGAGGCGCGCCCATTGGCGGCCACAGGCAGCCTGTCGGGGGCCATAATCGGCGGGCTGATGTTCGGGGCCGGCATGATCCTTGCGCGCGGCTGTGCCAGCCGCCTGCTCGTGCTCTCGGCCACCGGCAACCTACGCGCCATCGTGACCGGGCTTGTCCTGACGCTTGTGGCGCAATCGGCGCTGCGCGGTGTTCTGGCCCCCTCGCGTGAGGGATTGGCAAGCCTCTGGCTCCTCCCGGGGGGCGAGGCACGCAATATCCTGTCCTATCTCGGCATGGGGCCGGGCATGGCGGCGCTGATCGCCG
>JGI25321J50212_10001713_pt1 | contig 17871 bp, 15 predicted proteins | sample AutmiccommuBRH23_FD_50212 | JGI IMG/M metagenome (IMG submission 50212)
GATCATGATGGGCGTGGTCGACGACTCCGGGCATGTCCTTCGTTCCGTCGGCGTCGACCCGTGGCTCTACCCGGCGCTCGAGGACAACATCGAGAACATGCTGGTGTCGCTCGAGGAGCTGATCTCTGCCTACGACCGCTCCCGTCTCAACGACATCGGCGTCGGGTTGCCGGGCACCGTCGACGAGGAGCGCGGAGTGGTCGTCTACACACCCAACCTGCGCTGGAACGACCTGCCCCTCGCGGGAATCCTGCGCGACCGCGTCGGGCTGGACGTCCACCTGATCCAGGACACCGCAGCCGCGGCGTGGGGCGAGTACCTGTTCGGTGCCGGGGTCGGTCTCAACAACGTGGTCTGTGTGACGATCGGCAGTGGTGTCGCGTGCGGCGTGATCATCGAGGGCAGGCTCTACGGAGGAGCGCGGCACACGGCCGGCGAGATCGGGCACATTCGCGTCGCCGACGAGTCGCTGGTGTGCGGCTGCGGGCGTAGAGGATGCCTCGAGGCAGGCGGGTCCGGCCTCGGGCTGGTGAAGGTCTTCCAACGCGATGTCGGCCGCGGCGCGCGGACGCAGCTGCCCACCAGCGGCATCGACGCTCGGATGATCTTCGACGGAGCGAGGGAGGGCGACGAGACCTGCAGGGCCGCGATCGACGAGATGGTGTCCTACCTGGCGCTCGGCCTGTCGGCCGTCGCGACGGTCCTGACGCCGGACGTGCTGATAATCTCAGGAGGTCTTTCGCGGGAGCAGGAGCTCCTCGTCACTCCCCTGACGGAGAGGATCTACGAGGTCTCCTACCGCACCGTCATCGAGAACGTCCGGATCACCCCCGCCGTGCTGGGGTCTGACGCCCCGCTCGTCGGGGCAGCGGCACTCCACCGTGCGCCGGGGTACGGCGGTAGAGCCATGACGAGTCGGACCTGACGTCAGGGCCTCGCCCGAGGAGCCGTGCAGAGATGCGTCCGACGATCAAGGACATCGCCCGCGAGGTGGGGGTCAGCCCCAACACGGTCTCCAAGGCGCTGAACGGCCAAGGCAGAATGAGCGCCGACACGAGGCGGCGCATCCTCGAGACCGCCGAGCGGCTGGGCTACAAGCGCAACCGCTCGGCGAGCGCCCTCTCTCGACGTGAGCGGCGCCTGGCCGCCGTGTTTCCGGTTGAGCCGGCCGAGTTCTACTCGCACATCGCACGCGGGTTCGCTGACCAGGCGCACGCGATGGCGGACCATCGCTGCGTGGTCACGATGCACCCCTATCCCTCGATCGAGACTCCCGTTGCCCTGCGCGAGGTGCTGCGTTCCGTCCTTGCGGAGCGGCCCGACGGCCTCGTGCTGACGTGCTCGCACCGGTTCGAGGAGTACGCCGATGTCATCGAGCAGTTCGCCGCAGCCGAGATCCCCATCGTCTACGCGACGATCTTCGGTGAGCTTGTCCCCGGCGTGGTCGGCGGGGTCCGGACGAACACCTACGTCGCCGGTCAGATGGCCGCCGAGTTCCTCGGTCTCGTCATGCCGTGGGCCGAGAGGCGGAGGGTCGCCCTCATGGTCGGGGCCAAGCACCTGCTGGTGTACCAGGAGTGCATCGACGGATTCGAGGCCCAGACGGTCGGCTCCGGTGTCGAGATCGTCGACGTCCACGAGACGTTCGGACGGGCGGACCTGGCGTATGAGGCGACGGCGGAGCTGTTCGCGCGGCACGGCGGGGTAGACGGCATCTACGTCACCTCTCACAACTCGGTGGGTGTCTGCGACTACCTCGCGGACCACGACCTGGTGGGCGAGGTCGCTGTCATCGGGCACGACCTCTATCCGCGACTCAACGACCGGCTCCGGTCGGGTGCCCTGACGGCGACGATCTTCCAGTCCCAGTACGAGCAAGGCCGGGACGCGGTACGGCTCCTCGCGGAGCACCTCGACACCGGGGCCGGCCCGGACCGCCTGGTGCGGCTGGTGAACCCGTCACTCGTGCTGCCGAGCATGATCGACCTGTTCCCTGAGTACGGCTGAGCTCGTTGGTCGGGTGGCTCGGCGGGGGTAGCGCCAGCCATCCCTGAGGGTTAACGTTTAGTCACTGCTCGCGGGGGGTGACCGGCGCCCTCGAACGAAAGGTGGATCCAGTGCTCGACTACGGCGAGGTTCGTGGCTTCAACTACCAGCAGTCCAGTGGGACGACGAGCCTGGAGAACTGGTTGTACTTCGATCCCCACCTGTTCGAGGTCGAGCTGCGGCGCGGCAAGGAGTACTTCCCGCGGTTCAACACGGTCCGGTTGTGGCTGTCGGCGGACGCGTACGAGCGGGGGCCGGCGAAGTTCCTCGACACGTTCGAGACGATGCTGTCGATCGCCGACCGGCTGGGCCTGAAGGTGATCGCGTGCCTGTTCAACCGCTGGCACGATCGCGCCGCCTACGACAACGGCGGCGTCTACCTCGACCACTTCCTGACCCCCAAGGAGTGGTGCTACTACGTGCCGCGCTACGAGGCGTACGTGCGCGACGTCGTCGGGCATCACAGCGGTGACCCGCGGGTGCTGATCTGGGACATCTGCAACGAGCCGATGCCGTACGACGTCTTCGACGACGAGATCATGGCGCTGGTCGAGCCGGAGCTGCGCTGGCTGCGTGCGATGCATGCCGCGCTCAAGGCGGCGGATCCGACGACACCGGTGGGGGTCTCGACGCACAACCACCTCGGCATCGAGGGCCTGTCGTGGCTGGAGCCGCTCTCGGACGTGCTGCTCATCCACCCGTACTTCATCTACGCCGACACCGCCGAGCTCCATGACGCGGAGCTCCGCGCCGCGTTCGAGGAGTGGGTCGTGCAGAACGTCGAGTACGGCGCCAGCGTCGGAAAGCCGTTGCTGGTCACCGAGACGGCGTGGGGGCACGACGACGACGCCGAGCGCGTGGAGTGCCTGAGGTTCACGCTCGGCACACTGGCCAAGCACGGGCTCGGCTTCCTGCCGCACGCGCTGCACTACAGCGGCGTGGCCGACCTGCACCACCCCATCCCGGGGACCGAGGGCGACCTGTACATGGCGTTCGTGTCGGAGGACGGCACCCTGCGGCCCGGCCACGAGGCCTTCAACGAGTTCTGAGCACCGCCACACTCCCGGCGTTTCGGGCTGACGCGCCGCGGGCGCTGCCCTGAGCGCCCGCGCCGCGGGCTACGGTCGATGGAGCGACCGCCCCCTCGGCGGTCACATCGGGGAGGGCCGGTGCCAAGGAAGCGTGACGGCCACGTGGATGGCCGGACCGAGAGCGAGCGGTCCGCCCTGGAGCGGATGCGACAGCTCGCGGCCGCCACGCCCGCGCACCGCGACCGCTACGTCGACCTGCTGCGCGCGGTCGCCATCCTCATGGTGATCCTCGGGCACTGGTTGACCAGCGCGGTCACCGTCACCGACGGGCGCCTCGGCGGCGTCAACCTGCTCTACGTGGTCCCGTGGGCACAGCCGGCGACCTGGCTCTTCCAGGTGATGCCCGTGTTCTTCCTCGTCGGCGGCTACGCCAACGCGGCCTCGCTCGCCAAGCACCGCGACGCCGGTGGCACGGCGGCCGCCTGGGTGCAGTCCCGGGCCCTGCGGCTGCTGCGCCCGACCGCGGTCTTCGTCGTCGTGCTCATCGTGGGGTACGCCTCGGCGCTGGCGCTCGGCGCCGACCAGCGGGTCACCCGCACCGCGGTCTGGCTCGCCGGGATCGCCCTGTGGTTCCTCGTCGTCTACGTGGCGGTCGTGGCCCTCGCCCCCGCGACGATCGCCTGGCAGCGGCGCTGGGGCGTGGGCGTGTTCCTGACGCTGATCGCCGTCGTCGCCGCCGGTGACGTGGCGCGTGTGGCCACCGGGTCCGACGTCCCCGCCACCGGGAACTACATCGTGGGCTGGCTCGCGGTGCACCAGCTGGGCGTGGCGTGGCGCGACGGTGCCCTCACCCGCACCCGCCGGCCGGCCTACGCCCTCGCGGTCGGGGGTGCCGCGGTGGCCGTCGCCCTCATCGCCGTCGGTCCGTACGGCGTGACCATGGTCGGGGCGGCCCCGCCCCCCGAGCTCGGCAACGCCGACCCGCCCACGCTCGCCCTGCTTGCGCTCGCCGCCATGCAGGCCGGGATCGCGCTGCTGCTGCGCCCGGTCGTGGGCCCGTGGCTTCAGCGGCCACGGGTGTGGCAGGTGGTCGTGGTGCTGAACGCGGTGATCCTGACCATCTTCCTGTGGCACATGGTGCCCGTCGTCATCGCGGGCGTGGCGCTGATGACCACCGGGATCTTCCCGCAGCCGGAGCTGGCGTCCGGTGAATGGTTCGCCCTGCGGATCCCGTGGCTGGCGGTCCTCGCCGTGCTGCTGGCCGGGTTGGTCGCCGTCTTCGCGCGGTTCGAGACCGCGGCCGTGCGACGGCGGGGCGGGGATGCGTCGCCCGTCGTCGTCGGCGTGGGGATCGTCACCTGCGTCGCCGCGCTCGCCGGGATCGGCGTCACGGGCACGGAGGGGGTGCTTCCGGCGGTCGGGGGGCTGCCCGTCGGTGAGCTGGCGATCTTCGGGGTGGGCCTGGCCGTGGTGTGGCGGGCCGGCGGGACGACCGCTGCCGCCATCGATGGGGAAGGCGGTCCCCGGGACGGCACCCCTCGGCGCGACTCGACGCCTGGTCAGTAGACGAAGATCGCGAACATCTCCGGGTTGTGCGCGTGCACGATGGCCAGGAAGACTATCGCGTCGAACAGCAGGTGCACGATGATCACGTAGGTCAGCGACCCGGTGCGGTTGAAGATGTACCCCTGGAGCAGGGCGAACGGCACGGTCAGGAACGGCCCCCACTCCCGGTACCCGAGCTCCCACAGGAACGAGACGAAGATCACCGCCTGCAGCACGTTGGCCAGCCACATCGGGAAGTGGCGCCGCAGCAGCGCGAAGCAGGTGCAGATGAAGAACAGCTCGTCCCAGGTGCCCACCGCGTTCACGCCCACGAAGAAGCGGGCCAGCTCGCTGCCGTCGGTGATGTTCGGCCAGTTCAGGTACGCGCCGGAGTTGATGAAGTAGAACGGCAGGATCAACCAGCCGAGCAGCGGGACGGCCGCCATGTAGACCTTCTCCGCCCGCGGCCAGCGCTTGCCCGTGCGCCACGGGAACCGGATGGCCCGGCGGCGGTAGATCACGCGGTCGATGACGAACGGCGTGACGACGGCGAAGGTCAGCGCGGCGCCGATCGCGATGAAGCGGTCCCAGCTGACGTCGGCCTCGACGGACGTGGTGCTGACGATCGAGATGCCGACGCCGATGAGGAGCAGGTCGCGGGCGAGCGGGCGGTCCAGCACGTACGCCGCGCCCAGGCTCACGAGCAGGACGACGTAGCCCAGCGGGCGCAGGTGGGCGCCGAAGAGCAGGAACGCCGAGAGGGAGACGCCGGCTGCGGGGGCAAGGGTGCGCACCGAGAGCGGGCGGGCGGGGCGGTCGGCGGGGGCCTCGGTGGGCCCTGCCGTGGGCTGCTCCTCGGCGAGGCTCGCGGTGCCGTCCGCCGTGCTGCCAGCCTGCTCGTCCCGGGTCGACATCGGCCCAGGATGCCCTGCCCGGCACGACGACGCCCAACCGAGGACGAGCAGAGGCGGGATCTTGCGGCTCCGGCATCGTGCGTGCCCCATGATCAGTGTGCGGCGAACCGGTACGCTGGATGCGGCGTCGTCGACGCCAGAAATGGGGGGACTCGAGTGGCCACGATCGGCGATGTCGCGCGCGAGGCCGGCGTCGCGCGGAGCACCGTCTCCGCAGTGCTGACGGGACGCAAGCTGGTGATGCCCGACACCCGAGCGCGGGTCGAGGCGGCGATCGTCAAGCTCAACTACTCGGTCAACTCCGGGGCGCGCGCGCTGGCCACGAACCGCACGATGAACCTCGGCCTGGTGGTGAGGTTTCACGAGGCCGAGTTCAGCCCCGCCCTCGCGACCTACATCGTCGCGGTGACGGACGCCGCGCGTGAGCACGGCTACGGCGTGCTGCTGCTCACCGAGGCGGATGGCACCGCGGCCATCCGGTCGGCGCTCGCGGCGCGGCAGATCGACGGGCTGGTGCTGCTGAGCGTGGTGCAGGACGACCCGAGGATCGCGCCGATCGCCGCCGCCGGCTTCCCAGCCGTCCTGGTCGGCATGCCCCGGGACAGCCAGGGCCTCGACGCCGTCGACCTCGACTTCGCGGCCGGGGCCCGAATGCTCGTGGATCACCTGGCCGACGCGGGGCATCGCGAGGCGATCTTCGTGACCTGGCCGGAGGAGATCTTCCGTTCTGGTCGAACCTATGCCGAGCGGTTCCGCGACTCGACGCTCGCCGAGGCGAGCCGCCGTGGCCTGCGGCTCGAGGAGATCGCGTGCCCCACCGGGCCCGATCACGTGCGCGAGGCTCTGCGCGCTGCGCTGGGCCGTGCGGGCGCACCGCGGACGATCCTGGTGCACAACGACGCCGCGGTGGCGATGCTGCCGATGGTCCTGCACGACCTCGACCTGCAGGTGCCGCGGGACCGATCCGTCGTGAGTCTGCACTCGGCCGAGCTCGGGCGCCTCTACGCCCTGCCCTACACGGCCGTGGAGTCGGAGCCCGAGCGGGTCTCGAGCCTCGCCGTCGAGATGCTCGTGCGTCGCATCGCGGAGCCCGGCGACCGAGCAGCCGTCTCGACGCTCGTGACGCCGCGTCTGATGCTGCGGGACAGCGTTCTCCGCGTAGGGGACTGAGCCAGCGCGCGGCCCGGCGTCGGTTCAGCACAGCGCTCGCTTGGCACCTCCACCGCGTGGCCACGCCCTCGGGAAGCCCGCCCGGCATCGTGACCGAACCGTGACCGGTCTGGCGAACCGGTTCGCTTGACGGGTCACTTGGAGGGGTGCAATCGTGTAGCGAACCGGTTCGCTGGCAACCGGGGAGCGCTTCGGTCAGCCGAGACGCGATACGTGCGGTCCTCATTCGCCACGGCGCTGATTCCGTACCCGCGACTGAAGGCGGCTTGCTGGCCGATCACGTTCACCTCAACGATGAGAGGACTCACGATGGAAAGGATCAGCCCGCGCTTCGCGGCTGGCATGGGAATGGTGGCAGCGGCGGGGTTCGTCCTCGCGGGCTGCGCGGGCGCGGAGGTTGACACTCCCGACCCCGGTTCGACGGGCGCGGCCGCGGAGGGCACGACGACGTCCGAGATCACGTTCTGGGACCCGTACCCCCAGCGCGAGGCGGGTTCGGACTGGGACAACCTGGTCCTGGACTGCGCGCCTGAGGGCTCGACGATCGTCCGGTCGAGCGCGCCCCAGACGGACCTCTTCAACCAGCTGACCACCGCGGTCAAGGAGGGCAACGCGCCCGACGTCGTGCTGCTGGACAACCCGATGATGCCCGAGGCCGCGAGCGCGGGACTCCTGGCGACCGCCGAGCAGGCCGGCATCGACACCGCCGGGATCGACGAGAACCTGCTCGGACCGGGCGTGGTGGACGGCGTCACGTACGGCGTCCCGATGGGTTCGAACGCCCTCGGCCTGTACTACAACCAGGACGTGCTCGACGCAGCAGGCGTCGACCCCGCGAGCATCAAGGACTGGGACTCGCTCAACGCGGCGATCGAGACGATCGTCGACAGCGGCGCCAAGGGCATCACCTTCTCCGGCATCGCCGGGGAAGAGGGTGTCTTCCAGTTCGAGCCGTGGTTCTGGGGTGCCGGGGCGGACTTCGCCGACATCGCATCGCCCGAGGCGATCAGCGCCGGCCAGCTGCTCTCGGACTGGGTCGGCAAGGGCTGGGCACCGCGCTCCGCGCTGACCGACAACCAGTCGGCGTCGTGGGACCTGTTCCTCACGGGTGAGTACGGATTCGCCGAGAACGGCTCGTGGTTCGCCGCGAGTGCGGCCGAGAACGAGTCCTTCCCGATCGCGATGATGCCGATCCCGGGCAAGTCGTCAGCCGTGGCTCCCGTGCCGACCGGCGGCGAGTTCGCCGTCGCGCCGCTCCAGTCGGGCGACGACGCCTCCGACCACTACGCGAACGCCGCAGCGGTCATCGACTGCCTCGTGGGTGGCGGCAACGCGGCCCAGAGCAGTGAGGCGCTCGGCTACCTGTCGGCGAACCCGGACATCCGGACCAGCCAGGTCGAGTCCAACGAGCTGTGGACGCCGTGGGTCGACATCATCGAGGGCGCGCAGGGTCGCACCACCGACCTCGGGGCCGACTACCCGGCCGTCTCGGGCATGTTGTCCGAGGCCATCCAGGGCGCGCTGAACGCGGCCGGCGACGCCTCCGGCGTCGAGATGGCATTCCGGGACGCCGCAGGCAGCTGACCATCGCCGTGGTGGGGCGTCGCTCCTCGTGCGCCCCACCACGGCACCCACGCACGAGACACGTCGCGCCACACCGCACGCGACACGTCGCGCCACACCGCGCGCGACACGTCGCGCCACACCGCGCGCGACACGTCGCGCCACACGTCAGGACATGAGATGAGCAACGCAGCGGGCGTCGTGACGTCCAAGGTGCTCACGCCCAAGGGCGGCGCACCCGCAGACCCACGCGGCACCAGGCAGCGTCGCCACGGGCAGNNTGCCCGCGGGCGGGTCTCCAGAGCTCTCGGGCGTCGCACCACNTGGGTGGCGATCGCCTTCGTCGCCCCGGTCGTCGTCTACCTCGTGGCGTTCTACGCCTACCCGCTGGTGCAGAACACCGCGATGAGCATGCACCGGTACGACCGTGCCTCGTTCGTCACCGGCGACGCGCCGTTCGTCGGGTTCGACGTCTTCGGCGAAGTGATCGGGCAGGCGAGGTTCTGGCGCGTCGTCGGGCAGACCGCGACGTTCACCCTGGTGTCGATCTCCGTGCAGTTCCTGGTGGGGCTCGCGCTCGCGGTGTTCTTCCAGAACAACTTCAAGCTCTCGGCCACGCTGCGCGCGTTGTTCCTTGTGCCGTGGCTGCTGCCGGTGATCGTCTCGGGGACCACGTGGCAGTGGATGATGAATCCGGACAACGGCGCGATGAACACCCTTGTCGGGTGGTTCGGCGTCGAGCCGGTCTGGTGGCTGAACGCCGAGAACGCGCTGATGTCGGTCACGATCGCCAACATCTGGCTCGGCATCCCGTTCAACCTGGTGATCCTGTACTCGGGCCTGCAGGCCATTCCGCAGACCCTCTACGAGGCGGCCGCGATCGACGGCGCCGGTCCCTGGCGCCGCTTCTGGAGCATCACCATGCCCCTGCTGCGCCCGGTCACGCTGATCACGCTCCTGCTCGGCCTGGTCTACACGCTCAAGGTCGTCGACATCATCTGGATCATGACGATGGGCACCGGGACGTCGCAGACGTTGGCGACCTGGTCGTACGGGATGGCGTTCGGCAAGGGGACCTCCGGGGTCATCCAGTACTCCGAGGCCTCCGCGGTCGGCAGCATCCTGCTGATCGTCGCCCTCCTCTTCGGCCTGGTCTACGTCGCGATCCAGCAGCGAGAGGAGAAGTGACCGTGGCCCGCGCATGGAACGCATGGAAGACGACCCTCGCCCTCGGGTTGACCGCGATCATGCTCTTCCCGATCTACTGGATGGTGAACGTCTCGTTCACCGCCCGTGAGTCGATCCGCAAGAGCCAGCTGTTCCCGTTCGACTTCACCACCGAGCACTACGGGGTGGTGCTGAACGAGCAGCTTCCGTTCCTGACGACCAGCTTCGTGGTGGGGATCGGCGCCGTCCTGCTCACCCTGGCCATCGCCGCGCCGGCAGGCTACGGCCTGGCCAAGCTGCCCGTCCCCGGTGGCCGGTACCTGAGCTTCGTCCTCATCGTCGCCCAGATGATCCCGGCGGTGGTGATGGCACTCGGCTTCTACTCGATCTACAACCGGCTCGGCATCCTGAACACGATCCCCGGCCTGATCCTGGCCGACTCGACGCTCGCCGTGCCGTTCGCCGTCATGCTCTTCACCGCGTTCATGCGCGGCGTCCCCAACGAGCTGCTCGACGCGGCCCAGATCGACGGCGCCTCGGCCTGGCGGACCTTCCGGTCCGTGCTCATGCCGATCTCCCGCAACGCGGCGATCACCGTCGCCCTCTTCACGTTCCTGTGGGCGTGGTCGGACTTCTTGTTCGCCTCGACGCTCGACCGCGAGGGGGGCGCACTGCGGCCGATCACGCTCGGCATCTACAGCTACATCGGCGCCCAGAACCAGGAGTGGGGACCGATGATGGCCACCGCCGTGGTGGCCTCGATCCCCACCGCCGTCCTGCTCATCGTTGCGCAGAAGTACATGGCCGCCGGAGTCACCGCAGGTGCCGTGAAGGACTGACCCACCACCCACCGCGCTGCGTCGAGACGAGGCAGCGCACGTCCACAGAGAGACCACTCATGCAGATCGCGACCATCTTCGAGACCCTCGCCGACGGGGTCGTCTGGCGCGGGGACGGGCAGACGCTCCAGGTCCAGGCCTGGGGCCGCGACAGCCTTCGGGTCCGCGCCACCCGGGCCGGCGCGATCGTGGACACCGACTACGCCCTGCTCGCGCCCGAGCCCGCGCCGGTGGAGGTCTCGATCGACGACGACGTCGCAACCCTCCGCAACGGGCAGATCACCGCCGTCCTGCGCTCCCGGTGGTTCTTCGACGTCCAGCTCGGCTACGACGTGGGCCGGTGCACCATCGAGTTCCGCGATGCCGCCGGGACCACGCTGCTGCGCGAGCTCGACGAGGGTGGCTCCCTGAAGCTCAAGGCCCGCGACCTCCAGCCGATCGTCGGCGGCGACCACAAGGTCACGGCGACGTTCGAGCCGAACCCCGGCGAGAGGCTCGCCGGGATGGGCGGCTACCAGCAGCAGATCCTGGACCTCAACGGCAGCACGCTCGAGCTGGCTCACCGCAACTCGCAGGCGAGCGTCCCGTTCGTCGTGTCCAGCGCCGGGTACGGGTTCCTCTGGCACAACCCGGCGATCGGCCGTGCGACGTTCGCCGCCAACCGCATCGAGTGGGTGGCCGAGTCGGCGCTGCAGCTCGACTACTGGATCACCGCGGGCGGGACGCCGGCCGAGATCTCGGCCGCCTACGCCGACGCGACGGGGCACGTGCCGATGATGCCCGAGTACGGCCTGGGCTACTGGCAGTCCAAGCTGCGCTACTGGAACTCCGAGCAGCTGCTCGAGGTCGCGCGCGAGCACAAGCGCCGCGGCCTGCCGATGGACGTCATCGTCGCCGACTTCTTCCACTGGCCGAAGATGGGCGACTTCCGGTTCGAGGAGGAGTTCTGGCCCGACCCGGCCGCCATGGTCGCCGAGCTGGCCGACCTGGGCATCGAGCTGATGGTCTCGGTCTGGCCGCAGGTGTCGCTGGAGTCGGAGAACTTCGCCGAGTTCAAGCGACGCAACTTCCTGGTCCGCACGGAGCGGGGCATCGACGTCCAGATGAGCTTCGAGGGCCCCAGCGTGTTCCTCGACGTCACCAGCCCCGAGGCCCGCGCCGCGGTGTGGGACCTGTGCCGCAAGAGCTACCACGACCACGGCATCAAGGTCTTCTGGCTGGACGAGGCCGAGCCGGAGTACGGGGCCTACGACTTCGACAACTACCGCTACCACCTGGGGTCCAACCTCCAGGTCGGCAACCTCTACCCCCAGGCGTTCGCCCGTGCCTTCTACGAGGGCCAGACCGAGGCGGGCCAGCGTGGAGTGGTCAACCTGTTGCGGTGCGCCTGGGCGGGCAGCCAACGCTTCGGGGCCCTGGTCTGGTCGGGGGACATCCACTCCACCTGGACGGACTTCCGGCGGCAGATCACCGTCGGCATCCACATGGGTGTGGCCGGGATCCCGTGGTTCACCACCGACATCGGCGGCTTCCACGACGGCGACATCACCGACCCGGGCTTCCACGAGCTGCTGGTGCGCTGGTTCCAGTTCGCCACGTTCTGCCCGGTCATGCGGATGCACGGCGACCGGAAGCCCGTCGAGGACGTGGCGGCCGCCGACGGCAGCAGGCGCTGCCCCAGCGGTGCGCCCAGCGAGCTCTGGAGCTTCGGCGACGACGTCTACCGGGTGCTGAGCCATTACGTGCACCTTCGCGAGCACCTGCGCGACTACTCCCGTTCGCTGATGCGGTCCGCCCACGAGGACGGGCAGCCGGTGCTGCGCGGCATGTTCCACGAGTTCCCCGACGACCCCACGTGCTGGGAGGTCCCTGACCAGTACATGTACGGGCCGGACCTGCTCGTCGCCCCCGTCGTCGAGCCGCACGTCACCTCGCGCACGGTCTACCTCCCCGGCGGCAGCGCCTGGACGGACCTCGCCACCGGCGAGGTGACCCAAGGCGGGCGGACCATCACGGTCGACGCTCCGATCGACGTGATCCCCGTCTTCGCCAGGGACGGTGCCCTGCCGGAGCTGGTCGGGCGGATCGGAGTGGCCGACACCCTGGGGTGACGACGCCGCGGGCCCTATCTCGCCGAAGCCGTTGGGGGTGCGGGGAGGTCACGAGCCGACGCTTCGCGTCCCACCAGCCGAGACATTCGCGCCCGGCTCTTGGATTTTACTCGGACCACACCGGTAATATCCGACCCGTGCAGACGACAGGAGTGACTCGCGTCCGTCCCGACGCCTCCCTGTCCGCTGTCTGCCGCCCGGCATGTCCGGGCCACCGAATGCCCTCCTGAGTCCCGCACTGCGGGCCGCGCGCGACCGCTCCGAGCCGTCGAGCGCGCCACGGCTCCCCTGAGGACGTCGAGGCTCCNTTTGAGGATCCCACGGCTCCCCTGAGGATCGAGAGCCCCGGGCGCCACGCTGCGCCCACCCCTGACGGCCGATCGCCGTCTCCCAGCACTCACCCGCCCACGCCGGCCGACCGCCGGCGCGCGGCGTCGTCCCCCCGGCTGATCGCCGTGGGACCTCCCACCGCACCGCCACCCACGTTCAAGGAAGACAGCCATGACCATCGACGCACTGACCCGCACGGATGCCTCGCGCCGCATCACGCCGCTCGAGCCCGTCCCCCTCGATCCCGACACGCTCGGCTTCCCGCCCAGCAATGTCGGCGCGATCCCGCCCCTGGCGGAGCAGTGGCGCGGCCTCGACCTGCGCGAGATCCTCGCCCGGCCCGCCGCGTTCCTCTCCGTGAGCCAGTCCAACTCCCTCTATCGGCCCGGCGGCGTGCAGTACGCCGAGGGCCATGCCTTCCGCGGCAGCCTCCCGGCGACCGTGCGCGTGGTCGAGGCGGCTCGTCGGGCGCCCAACTTCGTGTCGTTCAACTGGGTCGGCTACTCGGTCTTCCGGCACTCCTACCCGCAGACGGACTTCGACCGCGCGCAGTACGCGGCGTGGACCGGCCACCTCGACGCGACGCCCGAGCAGATCGCCTGGGACGACGCCCTGGTCGACGACCTGCGCGACCTGGTGCGTCCCGGTGACAACGAGCTCTACGAGAAGGCGCTGCAGACCGCCTTCACGGGCACGGATCTGCCGCTGGAGCTCGCGCGCAAGAAGGTCGAGGTGCTGGTCATCGCCGGCATCCACCTCGACTGGTGCATCGAGGGCAACGCCCGGGCGGCGCGTGACAACGGCTACCTGCCGATCGTCATCGGGGACGCGACGGGTACCCAGCACCCCAGCCAGGAGCCGGAGGCCTTCCGCCGGATCAACGAGTTCTTCGCGCCGGTGATCACCTCGGAGCAGTTCGCCGAGCTGGTGGCCCGCTGATGGGCAACGTCGGTCTGCTCCTCGTGGGCGTCGTGCTGCTGGTGAACGGTCTGGCGTCGCTCGGCGTCGTGCCCGCCCGCAGCGCCGCGCCGCTNAACCTCTTCGTCGGCGGCGCNCAGGTGGTGCTGCCGACCATCATCCTGATCCAGTCGGGCTCCGATCCGGCGGTGCTGGCCGCGACCTGGCCCAGCTACCTGTTCGGGTTCACCTACCTGTGGTTCGGGTTCCAGATCATCTTCGGCCTGGAGCCGGAGGGGTTCGGCTGGTACAGCGCCTTCGTCTCGGCGATCGCGGCCTATCACGCCGTGACCACGCTGGGCAGTGACCCCGTGTTCGCCGTGATCTGGGCGACGTGGGCGATCATGTGGGCCTTGTTCTTCGTGCTCCTCGGCCTCGGCCGCACGCGCGTCGGCGGCTTCGACCTCGGTCGCTTCACCGGCTGGTTCCTGGTGTGGCTCGGGGTGCCGACCTGCACCGTCTCCGCCCTGTTCCTCCTCGAGGGGCGGTGGAGCACGAGCCCGGGTGCGGGCCTCGCGGCGCTGGTCGGCCTCGCGGCGGCGACGGCGCTGTCAGTCGCCCTGACCCGGGCAGGGCTGCCGGGACGCCGGGCGGTCCTGGAAGCCCAGGCGGCTGCCGGGGGCGAGCCGACCGACAGCGAGTCGACCGGGGGCGAGTCGACCGACCGCACTCCGGCCGACGCGCGGCGCGCGGACAGCGAGCTCGCCACGGTGTGATCGTCGGTCCGGGCGCCTGGGCTGGGGGCTGGCGCCCGGACCGACAACCGAGCACGTCAAGCGGGCACGACGATGGGGAACTGGATCTCCGTCAGGTAGTCCGCAGGGTCCGGGGTGTCGGCAGGCGATGTCAGGTAGACCTCGCGTGGCGCCCCGGCACCCGAGTGCCCGTGCTGCTGGATCCACTCCTCCACCGCGGCGTAGGCCGGCCCCTCCTCGTCGTACCGACCGCGGTGCATGGTGGCCGCGACGAGGTGCGTCGGCCACTCCTCACCGGTCACCTCGCCGAGCCCAGCGAACCGCTCCTCGACTGGGACGCCCACCTCGATGGCGCCCTCGCCGCTCCCGTCGGTGTCGACCACCTCGGTCATGACCAGGAACGGTGGTCCGGCGAAGCCCGCACCGGACTGCCCCACCGCGCCCATGAGCGTGCCGAACGCGCGGCCGACGTCGTCGCCGATGGTCTGTGCCGTCACCCGGCAACGCACCACGGCGACGTGCTGGGCGGGGATCTCCTTGACTGTCACCTCGTAGGGCATGGGTCGTCCTTCCTCCTCGATCAATCGGCGGAGGAACGCCAGCATCCGGCTGTGGTGGTCAAGCCGAGCCCCGAGTCGCGCGTAGTGCCGGTCCATGAGCTTGGCGACGACGTCGTCGTCGGCCGCGAGGACCTCGCCGATCTCGTCGAGCGGCATGTCCAGCGATCGCAGCACCCGGATCACCTCGGCCTGGGTCGCCTGGGCGTACGTGTAGTACCGGTAGCCCGACGACGGGTCGACCCACGCCGGGACGAGCAGCCCGGCGTCGGCGTAGTGCCGCAGTGCCTTGATCGACAGCCGGCTCACGCGGGAGAAGCGGCCGATCGGGATCAGATTGTCCATGGTTCCTCCGCTGGCCACCGTCTGCTCTCCCCCCGAGGGAGAGTCAACTCCTCGCGCCGAGTGGACGCGCAGCAATCCAGGTTCGGGTCGCGCCGCACGGCGGTCGCCGAGGTGCCGGTGCGTCCCGACCGACCTACCGTCGAAGCGACGACTTCACGACGCGTGAAGGCACTCGACGAGGAGGACGACGATGGCGCACCTGACCGGCAAGACCGTGGCGTTCCTGGCCACCGACGGCTTCGAGGACTCCGAGCTCACCAGCCCGTGGGAGGCGGTCACCGAGCACGGCGCGCAGGCGGTGCTCGTCTCGCCGCAGTCGGAGACCATCACCGGCAAGAAGGGCCACGAGGCGCAGGTCGACGAGGCGGTGGCCGACGCCGACGCGAGCCGCTTCGACGCCCTGGTCCTCCCCGGCGGCGTCGTCAACGGCGACCACCTGCGGATGGACGAGGACGCCGTCAGCTTCGTCCGGGCGTTCTTCGAGGACCACAAGCCGGTCGGGGTCATCTGCCACGGCGGCTGGATCCTCACCGACGCCGACGTCGTGCGCGGCCGCACCCTGACGTCCTACCCGAGCCTGAAGACCGACCTGCGCAACGCCGGCGCCACCTGGGTGGACAAGGAGGTCGTCGTCGACTCCGGCCTGGTCTCCAGCCGCAACCCGGGCGACCTGCCCGCCTTCAACGACAAGCTGGTCGAGGAGATCGCGGAGGGCAAGCACGAGGGCCAGACTGTGTGAGTGATCACGAGATGAGCAGCCGGGTCGAGCGGGTGCGAGGCGCGCTCGCCCCGGGGCCGCAGCCGCTGCCGCGGCGCATCGGGCAGGTGGCCCTCGGGGCCGCCCTGGCGTTCACGGGGACCGGGCACCTGACCTTCGGCCGTGAGGAGTTCCGCGCCCAGGTGCCGCCGTGGGTCCCGGTGGACGACGACGTCGTCGTGCTGGCTTCGGGGGTGGTGGAGCTCGGCCTGGCGGCCGCCCTGGTGCTCGCCCGGCGTCGGCGCGTGCCGGTCGGGTGGCTGACCGCGGCGTTCTTCGTCGCGATCTTCCCGGGGAACGTCGCGCAGTACACGACGCAGACCGACGCGTTCGGGCTGGAGTCGGACGCGGCGCGGGCGATCCGGCTCGCGTTCCAGCCGGTGCTGGTGGCGTGGGCGCTCTGGTCCACGCAGGCGTGGCAGGCCCTGCGGGAGAGCCCGGGGAACTCGGGCGCGGGCCGGTGAGGGGCGCACACCCGTGAGGGGCGCCGGCCGGTGACGGGCGCACACCGGTGACAAGCCCCGACGTCGTCGTCGTGGGTGCCGGCCTCGCGGGGCTGGAGTGCGCGCGGACGCTGGCCGCGGCGGGTGTGGCGGTCCGGGTGCTCGAGGCGGCTGAGGCCGTGGGCGGTCGGGTGTGGACCGACCGCGTGGACGGCTTCACGCTCGACCGCGGGTTTCAGCTGCTCAACCCCGGCTACCCGGCGGTCGCCGGCCGGGTGGACGTCGATGCGCTCGACCTGCGCTCGTTCCTGCCCGGTGTGGCGGTGCGGGCGTGGTCCGGGCGCCTCGCGCTGCTGGCCGATCCGCGGCGTGCCCCGCTGCTCGCACCGCGCACGCTGGTCGACGGCCTGGCCTCCGGTCTGCTGCGCCCCGCCGAGCTGGCGCGGCTCGCCCGATGGGCGGCGCCAGCCGTCGGACCGGCGCACCGGCTCGTCCACGGGGCGAACGACGTGCCGCTGGCCGCCTCACTCGACGCCGCGGGGGTGAGCGGGCCGCTGCGGGAGCAGGTGCTCGAGCCGTTCCTTGCCGGTGTGCTCGCCGAGGACACCGGATCCACCTCCGCCGCCTTCGCCCGGCTGCTCCTGCGCGCGTTCCTCGCCGGGACGCCCGGGGTGCCGGCCGCGGGGATGACGGCCCTGCCGGCCCAGCTGGCCGCGCAGGTGCCCGACGTCGTGCGGGGCGCCCGGGTGGACCGGGTCGCCCGCGGGGCCAGGGGCGTCGTCGTCGGGTCGGCCGGGGAGGTCACCGCCCGTGCCGTGGTCGTGGCGACCGACCCGGTGACGGCGGGCCGTCTGCTGCCCGGCCTGGACATCCCGGCCATGAAGGGCCTCGCCACGTGGTGGTTCGCACCCGACGAGGCACCCACCCGGCTGCCTGCGGTCGTGGTGGACGGACGACGCGCGGGGCCGGTGGTCAACGCGGCGGTGATGAGCCTGGTGGCGCCCTCGTACGCGCCGCCGGGGCGCCACCTGGTCCAGGTGACGACGCTGCTGCGGGGCCCGGCCCCCTCGGAGGCGGAGGTTCGCCGCCAGGCCGGCGAGATGTTCGGCGTCGATGCGCGCGGGTGGCGGCTGCTCCACCGGCACGAGGTACCCGAGGCGTTGCCCGTGCGACCGGCGCCCCTGGTGGCCCGGAAGCCGGTGGACCTGGGTGACGGGCTGTTCGTCGCCGGTGACCACCGGGACACCGCGTCGATCCAGGGCGCGTTGGTCTCCGGCCGGCGGGCCGCTCGGGGCGTGCTACGCCTGCTCGGGGTCGCCGACCGCGGGTGAGGGCCCCCGACGGGCAGGCAACGTCGGCGCCCCGGTCACGCGCCGGCGGGCGCCGCACGACCTCAGCGAG
>JGI25321J50212_10001740_pt1 | contig 17674 bp, 21 predicted proteins | sample AutmiccommuBRH23_FD_50212 | JGI IMG/M metagenome (IMG submission 50212)
GGTATGGCGGGAATATATGACCGGGCTGATGGAAAGTGGGTTAATAGGGGTGGGCGGGGTATCTTCCGGATTGCAGGAAAAAAGGTATCCCGCGTTAAGGGCTGGTGTAACTTCCGCCAAACCGGAAAAGAAAGCCGGCGCTGAAATTAAGGAATCACCAGACGAAAATGATCATGGCGAGACCGGTAAAGACAATTCGGACCGGACTGCAGCAGGCGGAACAAACTAAAAATAATATGTAAAAGATTTAAGGACAACCCACCTGTTGACAGTTGCGTCTCATGCTGGTAAAATCCTAATAATATTTCAAAATGACGATGACAGGGAATAGTAAGCGTTTATCTTGCTGGTTCAGAGAGCCGCCGGTTGGTGCGAGGCGGTCAAAGGCAAGGCGCAGAACTCTCCTTTGGAGTAGCCGACCGAAATCCTTTGGAAAGTAGGCCCGGACGGGATCTTCCGCCGTTAAAAGGAAGGAGATATCGGATTTTTTAATCCCGTATCTTTTTAAGAGAACGGCTTTTATGCCGTTAAATTGAGTGGTACCGCGGAGGTAAACCCTTCGTCTCATATTGTGAGGCGAGGGGTTTTTTAATTTACATCGGGAGGGGGTGGTTCGATGGAACCTGACCTTAGCGACCTTATGAATTCCAGACGGGAAAATAATTTAAACAAATTGGGGACATTCCTTCCCGAAAAAAGTCTATATGTAAGACGTTTTAGAAAATCCAAAAAGGAATGTCCCCTAACACAAATTGGAGACATTCCTTCTCGAAAAAAATTAATAAGTAAGGGGATTAGATTATCCAAGAAGGTGTGTCCCCTTACCTTAGACGGAGGAGATTTTAGGTGCGCAGGCTCTATATATTCGATACCACCCTCAGGGATGGAGAACAGTCGCTGGGAATAACGTTGAACGTTAACGAGAAGCTGGAGATAGGAAAGCAGCTGGTAAAGCTTGGTGTAGATATTATCGAAGCAGGTTTTCCGGCCTCTTCGCCCGGAGATCTGGATTCGGTGCGGACCATCGCCCGGGAGGTGAAAGGGGCGATCATATGCGGCCTCTCCCGGACAGTGGAGCGGGATATCGACTGCTGCGCCGAGGCGCTGCGGGAGGCTGAGTACCCGAGAATCCACACCGGGATAGCGGTATCCCCGGTGCATATGGAACGAAAGTTGCGGCTTTCTCCCGATCAGGTGATTGAAGCTGCGGTGGCAGCGGTCAAGCGCTCCAAAAAATACGTGGGGGACGTTGAATTTTATGCGGAGGATGCTTTCCGCAGCGATCCTCCCTTTCTGGTGCGGGTTCTGGAAAAGGTCATTGAGGCCGGGGCGACGGTGGTCAACATCCCGGACACCGTTGGTTACGCCACCCCCTGGGAATATGGTGAACTGGTTTCCTATGTCATGAATCATGTCAGAAATATCGGGCGGGCCGTGGTCAGTATCCACTGCCACAACGATCTGGGGATGGCCACCGCCAACGCCTTGGCAGGAATAAAGGCGGGCGCAAGCCAGGTAGAGGGTACCATCAATGGAATAGGGGAGCGGGCCGGCAATACCTCTCTGGAAGAAGTGGTTATGGCAATATATACACAGCGCGGCCGGTACGGGGTTGAGATGGGGGTAAATACCCGGGAGATATCGGCCACCAGCAGGCTTGTATCACGGATCAGCGGAGTGCCGGTGCCCAGCCATAAAGCCATCGTGGGAGCCAATGCCTTTATGCACGCCTCGGGTATTCACCAGGACGGTATATTAAAGGAGAGGACGACTTACGAAATTATTAACCCGGACGTGGTTGGCGTCCCCAGGAACAGGATTGTTTTGAGTGCCAGGTCAGGCAGGCACGCGCTCAAGCACAGGCTGGGGGAACTGGGCTATCATGTAGGGCGGGAGGACCTGGAGACGGTATATCAGAGTTTTCTGCAACTGGCCGATCAGAAAAGGGAGATCTTCGACCAGGACCTGCATGCTTTGATGGAATGAGTCAGGGGACGATTCCCTGACTCGTTCTTGAATTGCATGAATCTGGGGATGGTTTCGGCTCAAATAGAGAAGTTTAAATACCTTTCATTATTATACCTATTTTTTAGCCTTAAGTTAACTTAAAATTAACTGTGTTAATTAAAAAGAAACAGGAGGGAACAATATGCCCTATAGTAATTTCAATTTAAAGGCTGCCACTTGCGAACAGAACGCGTTGGTTCAAAAATCAGCGTCAGAGGTGTTGCTAAAACTTATTTCCATTCAGGAAAATGAGGATGTACTTGATTTATGTTGCGGACCTGGTAACGTAACCCGGAAAATAGCCAGCCTTACCGATGGTAAGGTGGTAGGAATTGATATTTCTGAAGGTATGGTTAAAGAAGCAATTCGTTCCAATAGTGATCTGCCCAATGTAAACTATTTTGTAAAAGATGCCGAAAACCTGGGATTTACAAATAGATTTGATGTTATTTATTGCAACTCTGCATTTCAGTGGTTCCTTAACCCCAAGAAGACATTGGAGCAGTGTCTTGAAGCCCTTAAGCCCGGCGGGCGGATGGGTATCCAGGCTCCCGCCACTGCGATGTATTGTCCTAACTTCGTTGCCGCTGAAGAAAAGCATTTCGTCATCTTGTCAAGGAGAGTATTAAGGAGCAAGCGGATACAGCCGGAATCGTCGAATTGAAATTTTTCCGGATCTACCTTATTGCACAAAGATTGGAAAAGTCGAATGAATAGAAAATGATTATAAAGGAACCGTTCGTAATTGCTGGGAAAATACTTTTTAGCCAAATGAACACGGTAGCATAAGTTTGCGCATTCATTTTTGGCAAAAAGCCCGACTTTCTAGTGGTTTCGAACGGTTTCCTGATTCCCAGTCTATAATAATATTAATAGATATTGGTGGAAATGGAAGGAAGGCGCAAATATTTGCAGAAATATCTAAATGTGATAACGGGCGCTTTTTAGGATTAAGGCATAGGATTAACTAGCTTATCGTGTCCTATATAATCATTGCGCATCAAAAAAGGAGGTTTGCAACTGCTATGGAGTCATTAGTGCATCCGAAAGAAAAAATTTATTTCCGCATCTTACTGGTAATTAGTCTGATAGGCTATCTTATTCTTATTTTTTCGATTGCAGGGATAGGATACTTAGTGGCAGGGATGATTATTACACTAATTCTCCACGGGTTGTTTATCGGCGCTCTCAGAGGTAATGGTATTCGTGTGTCTGAAAAGCAATTCCCTGAAGTCTATCGTCTTACGGAGCAATATGCCAATCAAATGGGGCTCAGCCCGGTTCCGTCCGTTTATGTTTTGCAGGCCGGCGGTTTGCTAAATGCTTTTGCTACAAGATTTCTCGGTAGAAACTTTGTAATTATTTATTCCGATGTGTTTGAACTCGCGTACGAAAAGGAATCTGCTCTTGCTTTCATCATATGTCATGAGTTAGCGCATCTCAAACGCAAACATCTCACCAAGCTTTGGCTCCTGTATCCCGCCATGATCATTCCGTTTTTGGGTTCAGCTTATTCCCGGGCCTGTGAATATACCTGCGATCGTTTTGGCGCTCACTTTCGGCCGGACGGCGCCGCTTTAGGGCTCCTTATTTTGGCTGCCGGGAAAAAGCTATATCGTAACGTCAACCTTCAAGAATACATTGGCCAGGCGGAGAACGAACGTGGCTTCTGGGTCTGGTTTTCTGAAATCGTTTCGTCACACCCGAACCTGCCCAAAAGAATTAAGGCTTTGAGTCTACAAGATGAATTTCCCTCTTATCCAGCTTCCACAACCACAGGGGAATACACAGCTTCCAGAGGCGAAGGGATTTAATGTACCTGAGTGATTTGCTGATAAACGTATTCCACAAGGGGTATTTATGAAGAAAATAAGCATCAGAAAAATGACTTGTTATTCGATTTTATTGTTAATTGCACTGTTCTCTTATTCCCTGTGTGAACCATATTGGTTAATAATAAAGAGAGTTGACATTGACGATAAAGATATCCCTGGTTCTTTTGACGGTACCAAAATCGCATTCATATCTGATATTCACCACGGGCCTTTTTTCTCTCGGAACAGAGTTCGCAGCTTGGTGGGTAAAGTCAATGAATTGGATCCCGATATTGTTATCCTGGGCGGCGATTATGTTCACAGGGACCCCAAATATATAGCTCCTTGCTTTGATGAACTAAAAAACCTGAAGGCGGATACCGGCAAATTCGGGGTTCTCGGCAACCATGATCATTGGGAAGGGGCTGCCCTGACGAGAGAATGCATGAAAAAATCAGAAATAACTCTCATCGACAATCAAGCCGGATGGATCCGCAAAGGCAGTGAAAAAATAAAGATCGGCGGGGTTGGGGAGTTCTGGGAAGATGCTCAGGATATTTATCCCACCATCCATGATGTTAAGGAAGAGGATTTTGTCATCCTGGTTTCTCATAATCCTGATTTTGCGGAAAAAATAAGCGGACATTATATTGATTTAGTTTTAAGCGGGCACACGCATGGTGGTCAGGTAACGCTTTTTGGATTGTGGGCGCCGCTGGTACCATCGGCATATGGCCAGAAATACAGGACGGGTATGGTATATACAAAATTTACGAATGTTTTAATAACCAACGGAGTAGGGACGATAACTCCTCCGGTCAGATTTTTTGCAAGGCCTGAGATAGTCCTAATTACCCTGAAGCATAAACAAAAATAACTGTTTTTAAATGATCACCTGGATAGGTGCAACCGGAAAGTGGATGGCATTGAGAAGTTCTTACGCATTAACCGCGTTGATGATGAGGTGGTTTTCCAGGTGAGAAATAAAAATACTGTAATAACCATTGTTAAAACCAACGGTAAACGCCAAACCGTTTTGACTACTGTTACACCGTCAAATACCCCCAGAGAACCGTAGGAATCACGGCACTGACGTTTAACTTGCCGCAAGGCGCCTGGATGCTAGAAGTAGATTTATAAATTCCCAACTGTTGCTGTGGCTTAAATTCGCTGGAGACGGGAGATGTTTGAAATGAAACAAAATAGGATGACTGATATAGATCAATATTTAAAGAGGCTGTATCTGTCAAATCCGTTGAGGGAGCCTGTTATTAGAACTGCAATAGATACGATGCGACTTCCTGCAGGAAGCTATGGCCTGGATGCAGGGTGCGGAATTGGGTTGTATACTCTTTTGCTGGCGGAGGCGGCAGGACCTGCCGGACATATCATAGGACTTGATACAACTAAGGAGTTCCTGGTCAAGGCACGCTCATTAGCCTCGAAGTCCGTCCTGGAGGACAGGATTTCATTCAAGGAGGGTGACGCAAGCAGACTTCCTTTCGATGAAAACTCCTTTGACTGGGTCTGCAGCATGGATTTCGTTGGTGTTGTGCGCCTTGACCCCGTGCTCTTGTTAAAGGAGCTTGCCAGGGTGGTGAAGCCGGGCGGCATCGTATTTATTCTTATCTGGTCTTCTCAAATGCTGCTGCCTGGATATCCAATGCTGGAGGCCCAGTTAAATGCAACCGCTTCGGGGATTGCTCCGTTTGCAACAGGTATGAAACCTGATTTGCATTTCATGCGCGCTTTGGGATGGTTTCATCGGGCGGGTTTGATAGAACCGACGGTCCGGACCTTCGTGAGTGATATTTACGCCCCATTAAGTTCTGAAATGCGAAACGCCTTGATTGAACTTTTTCAAATGCGTTGGGGGGAAGCCCATGCTGACGTTGCACCGGAGGATTGGGCGGAATATCAGCGTCTGTGCCGTGCGGATTCACCGGATTTTATACTGAATGTCCCTGAATACTACGCTTTTTTTACATATTCTTTGTTTTGCGGTAATGTGGTTTGAATTAAGATACCTGTCAGGCAGTTTTTCTCCCGCTCAGCCTCTTTGCCGCGCGTCTCAGGGTCAGGTCTTGACATTTGACATCTGAAACTCTCAAAGCATGGCAGCCAACATTTCCATAAGCTCCTTGCTCTCTAAAATCCTTTCTTTTCATTTCATTGCTCAGCCGGTGGACCTGGTAGAACTGAATCGAATACCGGCCCGGTTGCCGGATTGGGAATTATCAGTGGGACTGGTTTATTGACAACGTTTTCAGCTTGAGATAACTTATGCTAAGGCTGTATTTTTTTCGCCAAGAAGAGTAAAGTAAGAAAAGTGTAAGCGGAATATGCAAGTATTTTAAGGGGACGGTTCTCCTGATATATTATAGTCTTTCCCTTTACCTCGTGCTGATTGCTTCCGTTTTATTCCTACCAGACTTTTTCCTGGCTATAGGAACGAGGAGATTGTCAGGAATAATGAAGGAACCTCCATCCCGAAGGGAAGAAAGGTGGGGCCATGGATCACCCGGTTTTCGATCTGTTTCATCCGCTTATCCGCAAATGGTTTGCCGAAAAGGTGGGCATGCCTGCCGATATTCAGGTCCAAGCCTGGCCCCGCGTTGCCAAAGGCGAGCATGTCCTAATCACTGCTCCCACGGGCAGTGGCAAAACCCTGACCGCCTTTCTCTGGGCACTGCAAAAGCTAATTACCGGGGATTGGCCGGGTGGACGGGTACGGGTCTTGTATGTTTCGCCCCTGAAGGCCCTCAACAACGACGTGCAGCGCAACCTGCTGAAGCCCCTCAAGGAGCTGCGGACGTATTTTACAGAGGCGGGTGAGATGTTTCCCCCTATCCGGATACTCACCCGCAGTGGTGACACCCCGCAAAACGAACGCCAACAGATGCTGCGCAGGCCGCCTGAGATCCTGATCACCACACCTGAGAGTCTCAACCTGCTGCTCAGTTCCAAAAACAACCGCATGATTTTAAGCGGGGTGGAATCGGTTATACTGGACGAAATTCATGCCGTCCTGGACAGCAAACGGGGCACCCATCTGATCACGGCGGTGGACCGGCTTATTCCTTTGGCGGGTGAATTCCAAAGGATCGCCTTATCCGCCACGGTCCGCCCCCTGGAACCTGTGGCCGATTTTGTGGGCGGCTTGAAGGCATACCAAAGCGGCGAGGATTACCGTTATGAAAAGCGGCCGGTGGTTATCCTGAGGTCGGCTGTCAAAAAACACTATAACCTAACCGTTGACGCTATTGAACAGAACAATGACGGAGTGGAGGGGGTGGAGCAGGACGCCCTCTGGCAGACATTAGCTGCTGCCTTGACGAAGGTGATTCGCGAAAATACCGCCACCCTGGTGTTTTGCAACAACCGACGGACAGTTGAAAAACTGACCCGCTATATCAATGATGCCGCGGGCGAGCCCCTGGTTTATTCTCACCATGGCTCACTGGCCCGGGAACTCCGCCTGGCGGTGGAACACAAACTTAAAAACGGTGAACTGAAGGGGATTGTGGCCACCAATTCCCTCGAATTGGGGATCGATATTGGCGAACTGGATGCTGTGCTTTTGGTGCAAACCCCGCCCTCGCTGACTGCTGCCATCCAAAGGATTGGCCGGGCCGGCCACGGGGTGGGCCAGGTGAGCCGGGGAATTTTGTTTCCCATTTGCGGACGCGATTTTGTGGAAGCCGCGGTGGCTTCACGCAACCTGCCCGCGGCCGGGATTGAACCCATCGCCCCTATTGAAGCGCCCTTGGATGTGCTGGCGCAAGTGCTTTTGTCCATGACCGCCGTTGAAACCTGGGACGTGGATGAGCTATACGCCTTCCTCAAGACCAGTTATCCCTATCGCAACCTGTCCCGGAAGAGTTATGACCTGCTGCTTGAAATGTTGGCGGGCCGCTATGCGGATACCCGCTTGCGCGAACTTAACCCTCGCATCATTTTGGATAAGCTGGACCATACGGTCAAGGCCCGTGACGGGGTGGCCCGCCTGGTCTACCTGGGAGGCGGCACCATCCCTGACAGGGGTTACTATGATCTCCGCCTGATGGACACCAAGGCCAAGATCGGTGAACTGGATGAGGAGTTTGTTTGGGAGCGGAGCGTTGGCGAAACCTTCATGCTGGGCACCCAGGTATGGCGGATTATGCGCGTTACGCACAATGATGTGGAAGTGATTCCCGGTGACCGGACAATTAACATCATACCCTTCTGGCGGGCGGAAGAGCAAAACCGGGATTTCTTTTATTCCGAAAAAATAGGCCTCTTTTTGGAAGAGGCGGATAAAAACCTGGAAACGGAATCGTTCGCGCATCAGCCGGCGACCCACGCCTGGTCCGCATACGCGGTCGAACGGCTCATTGAATTTCTTGAACGGCAAAAGAAGTGACGGGCCGGCCCTTGCCCCACCGTCATCATATTTTAATTGAACACTTTGCAGACCCCCTGAACACGGCGGACAGCAAACAGGTTATTGTGCATACGCTTTGGGGCGGCAAAGTCAACCGGCCTTTGGCCATGGCTTTGGCCGCCGCCTGGGAGCGAAAGTTCGGCTACCCACTGGAGATTTATGTCAGCAACAACAGCATCATGTTAATGCTGCCCCACAGTTTTGCGCTGATGGATCTTTTCTCCCTGGTCTTGCCCCAAAATCTGGAGACTCTTTTGCGGAGCAAATTGGAAAGCTCAGGCTTTTTCGGAGCCAAATTTCGGGAAAACGCGGGACGTGCCCTGCTGTTGCCCAGGGCCAATTTCAAAAAGCGCATGCCCTTGTGGCTCAACCGCCTCAGGGCCAAAAAATTGATGGCGGCGGTCACACCGTATGCCGATTTTCCCATCATGCTTGAGACCTGGCGCACCTGCCTTAAGGACGAATTCGATTTGGAAACGGTCAAACAACTGCTGGACGAAATAAACGATGGCCGGATCAGTATAAGCGAAACAGTTACTCACCAACCGTCTCCCTTTGCGTCTGATGTGATCTGGCGCCAGATCAACAAATACATGTATGAAGACGACACACCTTTTTCCGATAAGCAGTCGGGCTTGAGCCAGGAGCTATTGAAAGAGCTGGTGTATTCACCTCATTTACGGCCCGAAATCCCGGAGGCCTTAGTCCGGGAATTGGACGGCAAGCTCAAGCGGACCGCCCCGGGGTATGCGCCCACTGATGGGGAGGAACTATTGCTCTGGATCAAAGAACGCCTTTTCATTCCCGCTGATGAAGCGGCCTCCCTTTTCGCCGCCATGGAACGGGATCATCAGTCAAACGATCACAATTTAACCTTAGAAAAGATTAAGAGCACCCTGGGGGGTAAGGTGGCCTGGCTTCACCTGCCGGAGACGGAACAGCCGGGCTTGTGTGCCCTGGAAATCCTAACGAGAATCGCTGCCGGCTTGGGTATCGGCTTTTCCGACTTTTCCCTGCGCCCCTTAATCCCTCAGGCAGCCGGCCAGCTGTCGGCAGGCCTGAACAAGGCTGCCGCCCTTTTTGAACAGGAGGCGGCCGCGGAGCCGGAGGAATTCAGGAGCGATACCGCCCTCTTGGTTAGCCAGTGGTTGTCCTACTACGGTCCCGTGTCCCGGGATTTTGTCGGCCGGCGCCTTGGTTTGCCGGCTGAAGTTTGCGCGGCCGTGTTGGCCACCTTGCTGGAAGAGGAATGTATCGTGGCGGATGTGCTTACTCAGGGAGCCCGCGAAGAAGAGGTATGTGACCGTGAAAATTTGGAGCGCTTGTTTACCATGGCCAGGCGTGCCCGCCGGCCGGAATTCAAGCCTTTGCCGGTGACCGCGTTGCCCTTGTTTTTAGCGACCCACCAGGGGGTTGTGGAAAAAGGAACCACCATGGAGGATTTACAGGAGCGCCTGGAACAATTGTTTGGTTATGTCAGCCAGGCCCAACTTTGGGAGGAAGCCATTCTGCCCGCCCGCATGGAGCCCTATTATACCGCCTGGACGGACAGCCTCATGCAAACCAGTGATCTGATTTGGTTCGGTCGCGGCAACAAGCGGCTGGGCTTTTGCTTTCGCGAAGACTTGGAGCTGTTTCCCCCCGGCGAAGAGATTCAGGGAGAAGAAGATGAAGCGCAGGAGCGGACTCTATTTCCGGATCCGTGGGGCAAATACGATTTCTTTGCGCTCAGCCGGCATACGGGTTTGCCCAGCGATGTTCTGACCCGAAGGTTATGGAGGCATGTTTGGCAGGGCAGCATCACTAACGATAGTTTTGCCGTGTTACGCAGGGGAATCCTCACCAAATTTACACTCCTCCAGGCGGAAGATAAGCGTGGTTTCGGCCGCCGCGCGGGATACAGCCGCTGGTCTGCTTCGCGCCCTTTACACGGCAACTGGTATGCCTTGCCGGAAAGCGAAGAGCGGGATCTCATTGAGCGGGAGGAGATGGTCAAAGAGAGAATCCGTCAACTTTTTTCCCGCTATGGCGTGCTTTTCCGTGAGCTGGTCCAGCAGGAAATGCCCGAAATGCAGTGGCGGCGAATTTTTCGTGCACTGCGTCTCATGGAGTTTTCCGGGGAGATTTATGCCGGGCATTTTTTTGAACAAATCACCGGTTTACAGTTTGCTTCCCGGGAAGCAAACCGTTTCTTGCGCCAGGGATTAAACGAGGAAAGTATTTACTGGCTGAACGCGGCCGACCCGGCATCGCCCTGCGGGCTCAAGTTGCCCGGTATAGACGAAGACCTTCCCGCCCATCTGCCAACCAATTATGTCGTGTTTCATGGCACCCGGTTGAAAGTGGTGGCCAAACGTAACGGCAAAGAGCTTTTGATCAAAGCCGGACCCGATGATCCGGCCTTACCCGCGTATTTTGCTTTTTGTAAAACTCTCTTGACGCGTGAGTTTAATCCATTAAAAAGCGTGGTTGTGGAATCCATTAACGGTCTACCGGCCCTGGCAAGCCCCTACAAAAAAGCTTTACAAAGTATTGGTTTTACCGGCGAGTATAAAAGTCTGAAATTGAGACGACAATATTAGGCCGGGGTGTTAAGAGGACGCAAGATAAGGAAAGGCGGATTATTCTACTGGAGCAGTTGTACAGAGCCTTTAAGATAAACCGTGGTGAGCCGTACCATAAATAGTTGATAATGTTTACAAGTAAACATTATCAACATTCCCAAAGATTTGTGATACAATAAAGGTGAGGTGATTGTAATGAAAAAATATAATTTTACAATCCTGATAGAAAAAGATGAAGATGGCATGTATATTGGGTCAGTTCCAGCTCTAAGAGGTTGCCATACACAGGCAAAGACTGTTGAAGAATTGTTCCCAAGGATAAAAGAGGCCATTGAGCTTTGCCTGGAAGTAGAACAGGATGAACTGCTGCAGAATGAGTTTGTAGGTGTTCAACAGATTGAGATAGTGATATGAGCAGGCTAACCATAATTTCCTCTAAGGACATGCTAAGAATATTAGAAATGCTGGGGTTTAAGGAGATCAGGCAGAAAGGTAGTCATAAGCACTTCAGGCATAGAGATGGAAGAACAACTCTTGTCCCGTTTCATGGCGAAGATCTGGCAAGAGGCTTAATAAGAAAAATACTGAAAGATATTGAAGTTTCTGTAGAGGAATATGAAAAGTTAAGAAAACAAATTTAAGACCTCCTGCAATCGGAGGTCTTAAATTTTTGGGAGTGTAAATTATTTTGTGTAAATGGTTTTACTTTCCTGAAAAATTGGTTAGCCTATATATTGGCTCTTAACCACCTGGAGGGTAGGGCTCTACTGGAGAGTAACCCGAGCGCCAGGGTGGGGTTCTGCCGGGGACAGCAGTCTTTTTTGCCCTGCTTCCTTTTTTATGACTGTTCCTGCGGAGAACGTAAGCGATAAACTCTGGGGCGAAGCCCCATAATGTTTTACGCTGTTAGCTCTGATTCTAGCCTATCACCAAAATAGATTGCAAATTGCGATATGCAGTTTTTCCATTCCCTAATAGGCATGGTCCATTTTTTTGAGGCCTCAATGGTAGCCAGGTAAATTATCTTTCTTAGGGCATCATCCGTGGGATACGCTGTTTTAGTCTTGGTTACTTTTCTTAACTGCCTGTGGTAGCCTTCGATAACATTGGTGGTATATATTATTATCCCAACAGGGGAGAACAGCTTGTCCGGTATTACGGGTACTATTCAAACAAGTCACGGGGAATGCGCAAAAAAACAGAGACTGACAACCATGTGCCTTCACTAGTTGATTACGATATTTCAAAAAAGGCATTCCGCAGGAACTGGGCCCGCCTGATTCAAAAGGTTTACCATACCGGCCCGTTGCTATGCCCCAAGTGCAATGGCTCCATGCGCATCATATCCTTTATAGATGAAGCAGCCAGGCTATCGTTCATATAAAACCGGTAAAGTAACGGTTTTAGAAAAATTATCGATAAATTATGCATAAATCGCCTATAATTTTATGTTTGACGGGTAGTAATATACTGTGTTATTAATGAGATGGAAAAAGCAAATTCCTATCATAATCATATTAAAACAGAAAGGAGAAATGATTCATGTTACGTAAAGAGTCTGTCGGAATTGCATTAATAAAGGAGGGTGATATAGAAAACTAATCTAAAAACCCTCCAAAGTATATTCTATAATACATGTTTTGGAGGAAAAAATGAATTATATAAATCTAAAAAGGTATGGATTAAGTGACTGTTTTGAGCAGGAAGCCACTTTATATGAAGAGACGTTCCTGGCAAGGGTTTCCGAGCAACATCGTAATTTGTACAAAGTGATAGGCGAACAAGGAGAGCTTCAGGCAAGCGTTTCCGGAAAACTGTTTTATACCGCAGACGGCACTATGGATTTTCCGGCTGTCGGCGATTGGGTAATGGTTGATAGAATGGATGGCAATGCTGGAAACGCAATTATTCACCATATACTGCGGCGCAAAAGCGTTTTTACGCGAAAGGCAGCAGGCACATCTAATGCAACACAAATTGTGGCGGCAAATATTGATGTGGTTTTGATCTGTATGTCATTAAACGCCGATTTTAATTTGCGGCGTCTGGAACGGTATTTGTCGATTGCATGGGATAGTATGGCAACGCCTGTTATTGTTCTGACAAAAGCGGATTTGTGCGATGATTTGCAACAGAGGCTTGTTGAAATTGCATCGGTAAGCGTAGGAACAGACGTAATTGTATGCTCCTGTAAGGAAGAAAATGGCTATCAGAGCGTTAACGCCTATATTGCCGAAGGCAAAACCATCGCGTTTATCGGTTCTTCGGGAGTTGGCAAGTCAACTCTTATTAACCGCTTGATGGGGCAGGATGTCCTTGCCACAAAGGAAATCCGCGAAGATGACGACAGAGGGAGACACGCCACGACACACCGCCAGCTTCTTCTCCTGCCGAACGGCGGCATAGTAATTGATACGCCCGGTATGCGGGAATTACAGCTTTATGTCGGCAATCTTCCAAAGGCATTTGAAGATATAGAGGAGCTGGCCGCAAAGTGCAAATATAAGGATTGTTCCCATATTACAGAACCGGATTGCGCAGTAAGAAACGCAATTGAGGCAGGAGAGCTGTCGGAAAAGCGTTTCGAGAATTATTTGAAACTGCAAAGGGAAATAGTATACGAAGGACTAAACCCCCGTCAGTTGGAACAGGAAAAAATCAATAGAATGTTCGGGAGTAAGGGAGAAATGAAACAGGCAATGAAGTATGTAAAAAACAAAAATGATAGGTAATAACCAATTCTGCGCATGAAGAATATTTGCGAAAGGGGTGGGATTTTATTAACATGGAGTCGGTTCGTTATGCATAGCAAAGGCTATCGCATAGCGTCGAAAATTTGATATATGTATAGCCTTTGCTCATTCCTAAATAATCAAATTAGGAGGAGCATAATGAGCTATATGAGAGCGGTAGATGTATTACCGGAAGAATTAATAGACAAAATCAAAACTACATTGACGGTGAATACATTTATATTCCAAGGAAAGCAAGCAATAGAAAGACCTGGGGTGAAAAAACTAAAAGCAAAGAGGAAATTGCTGTTAGAAACATGGAAATATACGAAAAATTCACAAAAGGAATATCCATAAATTCTCTTTCGGCAGTTTACTATTTATCATCCAAAAGTTTACAGAAAATTATTGCAAAAGTAAAATCAGAAATCCAATAATAAGATGCGCCATGAAGTGAAAACTACATGGCGCATTTTTGTTTCTGAAAAATGTTTGCGGTTGTGACTTTAGAAAAACGTAATATATAATAATAAGGGCTAAAAAGGAAGAAGTGGAGGTACTTGGAATATGAAGCAATGGTACGAATCATTAGCTGCTTCAGTTCATTTATGTTTACGAGGCCACACCCGGCGAAATACAATCTTACTTCCTGGTCTGTCATTAGGTATTTTTCATCATTTTCTAAACATTTATCCTCAGCGTGCTCATTCATATATTTGCTTAATAACTCAACTGCTTTGGTCTTATCTTTAGAAAACATTCCCAGGGCAAAATCGCGTTAAAAACGGTGAATCCCTTTTTAACGCGTTTCAAGTTCGAATATGAAGTGCGTTTCAACAATATGTTAAAGGCACCCGGTATAGGGGTTACCTTTATTAACCATTCTCCTTGACGCAGATTTCCCTGCGGCTTATAATTATAATAGCTAATTTAGCTATTATAGCTATTTCGGGAGGTGCGTTCATGAAAGTCAACTCAACGGAGTTGCAGAACAACTTCGGAAAATACCTGATGCTTGCAGCGCAGGAGGATATCATAATTACGCGAAACGGTATGGAAATAGCAAAACTGTCGGCCATAAGAGATGTGGTCTCAGATCACGGCGCGGTGCCCGGCACGGTAATGGAAAAGGCGGTAGTATACGGTTACGGCGGCAGAAAGGCATCCTACGAGGAGTTTCTGGAATTGACCAGAGATACCGAAGAAAGATACGAATACATTGATGGTGAGATATACCAGCTGGCCTCACCTAAAACCGCGCACCAGACAACTTTAACCGAACTTTTTGTGATTTTTTACAATTGGTTTCAGGGGAAAAAGTGTATTACCCTGATTGCCCCTTATGATATTACACTCAAAAGAAGCCCAGAGAATATTAATGTTGTCCAGCCCGATATCATGGTCATTTGCGACCTTGAGGAAAAGTTGGATGAAAACGACTATTACAAGGGTATTCCGGCACTTGTGGTGGAGATTTTGTCAGAGAGTACGCGGAGCAAGGATTTGGTAAAAAAGCTTGACTTATACATGTCATGCGATGTCAGTGAATACTGGATTGTGAACCCGATAAGCAAAGAAGTTACCGTTTATCTTTTTGAAGACAAAAACATCAGCAGAAATATCACTTACAGAAAACACGAGATCGTGCAGTCCTACTTTTTTGAAGGATTATGCGCAGAGCTTGACAGAGTCTTTAAATAGGCCCGGGGGTAAGCCGTATAAACCCGGGCCGGGTCGGGTTCAATTTTTTTTCCATACTATAGTTGATCTATGAATGGGATGCTTTAAAGTTATCAGTCTCTGTCCCCTCCTAAGATGCCTCCCAGAATGCCCCCGCCTATACCGGCGATGCCTCTCTGTTCATCCCTTTGCTGAAAGCGTGAGGCTGCCACAATCCGGTCGGCCAAACGTGAAAAGGGCAGGCTTTTTGATCAATTCTTCAAACGATAATCCAATATGTTCTAGGTTAGCCGGTCTTTTACCTAAACCTAACATGCCGTAAATCCCCCGTAGAGAAAATAGTATTCTTATAATTTTTGATTTGTTTATATCTAAACTCCAAATAGCTTGAAAAACCTTCTCCTTTGATGAATTAATATTGATTTTATGCTTTTCAACAAAGTCATATTTAGGTAAATAGTAATTTAGTCTCATTTTTCATTTCCCTCTTCTTTTTCTCCCCAAGCACGTGTCCGATCAAACCTCGCAATATCAGGCGCAATTGTCTTTTTGCTTCCAGCAGCGGCTCCCGCACTTCTTCCGGCAGTTTTCCAAGCGCTCTTTTTTCCATTAACCGGTGAATTTTCTGCAGGTTTTAACAAAGCATTCACCGCAGTCTCTGTCCGCCATTTTTCATACCCCCAAACTTTATTTTCAACACGCCGGCATCTAACTTCGCTCCAACGGCGTCCCTGCCCAGAAGTTTACGGGGCAAAAAGATATTTCGCTTATAATCTCCTACCCTGACGGTCAGCTCATCCCCCTTCTGGGATAGTGAGATATCCACTTTCTCCACAAAGGGCAGAGTCAATTCCAACACATAGCCGTTTTCAGCCTGCCTAATCTTTTGTGTTTGCCCGCAGAAAAAGAACTTTTCGGGAGGTTTTTTTCCAAAATACGCACTGCCCATTTTTTCAAGAGCTTCAAAACCTACCACTTCCTCCATGAATAACGGCACGGTAAAGACAGGTACCGGACTGAACTGGTCTTTGATGTACCGGAAGTAGGTATGGTGAACTTCCCCCCATTTTTCGAAGTACTGTCCCAGGTTTTCGGAAGGCAGCAACCGGTTGACAATCACGGCGTCCGTATTGAATCCATACAGGTTCAAATACATAAAGCTCCTTTCGGCTTCCCTGATGACCATTTTCTCCGGATTCACCACGATCCTGACGGAAGTAATCTCCTGGTCGGTCAACACCTCATGCATTTTCCTAAGTTGTTGAAACAGCTCTGCAATACTGACCATGTTATCATCACCCGGCAGAGGCACTCCAAACAACGGTTTGGATATAGGGCGGGCAATTTTTAAAAGGAGTTTTTCAACCGGGAAGATCTTTTCCAGCCACCACCTGAGGACATCGGGAAAACTGAGCAACCTGAGGGTTTCACCCGTGGGAGCACAGTCGACGATGACAACATCGTATTTCCCTTCCTTGCAGTGGTTAAGGATTTCGAGCAAGCTGAAAAGCTCCTCCAGTCCCGGGAAAACAACCAGTTCATCGGCAGTTATGTCTTTTATATTCTGGGATATGAGCAGTGCCGAAAGATATTCCTGCACCTTGCCCCAGCTCTTCTCCGCGCTGAACAAGGCGCTAATTTCCTGAGCCCAAAGGTTTTCCCGTATTTTTACCGGCTCATAGTTTAAGTTCCAGGTCAAAAGAATCACCAAGGCTGTGTGCGGCGTCCGTGCTGACCACTATGGTCTTTTCCCCCGATGCGGCAGAGGCAACGGCAGTTGCAGCGGCCAAACTGGTCTTCCCGACACCGCCTTTTCCTGTGTAGAGAATAATCCTCACCCTTAGCACTCCCCCTAAAATCTTCAATTCATTTATTACCCTTACCGTAAATTTCGATTAATGATTATTTTATATTACGAAATATTTATGGAAAAAATTTTACACAGTACTTTGCATTATTCTATTTCGATGCTTCTTCTCTGTTGTGCCGGTTTTTCATCCGGGTCCCGGGCGCTTTTTTGGAATTTTAGTATTACCTTCCGCACTAATTTCAGACCCGTTTCAAATTCTTCTTCCGTGAGCAAACTCCGTACCCTGTCAAGAAAATCATGAAAATGTTCTTTCAAATCCTCTACCAAAGCCTTGCCGTTGTCAGTAAGGGACACCGTTACGACTCTGCGGTCTTCTTCACTCCTGCCTCTTTGCAACAGTCCTTTTTTAACCAGGCGGTCGACAATTCCGGTGGCAGTACTCATGGGCACAGACATACCCTGGGCCAGATTGCTCATGGTAATGGTTTGAAACTTTTCAGAAAGCATTAATGCTAAAAGTTCAAACCGGGATATCGACAATTTATAATGCTCCCATAGAGTGAGACACAAAATTTAAAATGTAAGTTATACTGGAAACATGAAAAAGCGAAACCATTATTCAGCCGAATTTAAAAGCAAGG
>JGI25321J50212_10001764_pt1 | contig 17539 bp, 8 predicted proteins | sample AutmiccommuBRH23_FD_50212 | JGI IMG/M metagenome (IMG submission 50212)
CTTGCGGAAACAGTTACCGAACCGTCTGAGGCACAGGTAATTGGGGTAAGGGTAAAGGTNAAGGCCANCGGGCTGGCAGGTTCACTNACCGTTACCGTAGCCGTGTCGGTACAGTTTGTTGTTTCGTCGGTAACCACTATGGNATAATCCCCNGCAGNCAGNCCTGTNAGGTTGATGATGCCGGCTGACTGGCCGGTANCTGCCGCCCCGCCATTTAACACATAGGCATAGGTGCCGGCAAAGCCGGTTACCGCAAAATCCACTGCCCCATCTGCCCCACCGAAACAGGAGACATCCGCAACTAAAGTTCCGGCCAACTCAATCGGACTTACCGGCGGGATGGTATAACTTTCTTCGTAGAAACAACCGTTGGCGTCGGTTACCCGGAACGTATAGGTATCCGGGCTCAGCGCAGTAAAGACGTTGTTGGAGCCGTTATTCAGGACTGCGGGTGCAATCATCTCATAGGTAATCGCCCCTTCTCCGCCGGTGACGGATAAGGTGAGGTCCGATACCAGGGCCGGACAGCTGGGGGTCGTGGCCGAAAAGACGATGTCTGAAGGCACATCGAGCGGATCTATGGTAATAGGGTTGGTCATAAAAACGCAACCGTTTGCATCCCGGATAGAGATGGTATAGGTTCCGTCTGTTAGGTTGGAGAACGTAGGGCTGCCGCCAAAGGTCACCCCATCAATACTATATTGGTAGGGAGGGGTTCCGCCGGTTACGTTTTGCGCTTCTATAATCCCCTCCTGAAGGCAGGTATAGTCCTGTACCAACACAGCCGTGCCGGAAATTGCTGTACCGGGAGCTGATACGGTCTGGTATTCAAGGTAGTCACAGGAAGCACTTCCTTTCCGCTGATTGATAACAATCACATAATCACCATCTGTTAATCCCGGAAAATTACCCGAAGCATTGGTGGCCAGGGCATTGGCGTAGTTGTAGTTGTTTTCATCAAAAGTTGCGGCATCGAACAGATAATAAGTTAGTTGATAACCATTACTGCTGATAAGGTTAAAAGTTATGGCACCCGTAGTTTCCCCATTACAAAGGACATCTATAACAGTGGTAGGATCAAACTCTGCCGCCGGCCTGAAGTATATTGTAACAGTATTGGAAATATCAAAACAGTTATTACGGTCTACCACCACGAAGGTATAATCCCCCGGGGTATAGATGTCGAAGATCTGGCTGGTCTGGAAAGCCGAAGCCGGGATGTCGTTGGTGCTCGGGTAAGAGATCACGGTATTTCCATCTTCATCCACATAACTCCAGATAGCATAGGTATGCGGGGTTTTCCCGCCGGAAGACTCCATAAGGATGTTTCCCTCCTTACAGGTGATATGTTGTGAAATCCTTGCGGTTACCTCAAGGTCTGTATTATCAACAATGGTTACCTGCTGCGTGTCCGTACAACCGTCATCCGTTGTAGTGGTAACGTCATAAACCCCAGGATTGAGGTTCTCGAAAGTATAGTTGTTGTCCTGGCTGGGGCCAAAGGTATCCACCACGGTAGCGCCTTGCGAAACCTGGTAATAATACTGGGGTTCTACATTAAGGGCTGAGATTGAAATGGATCCCAGGCCATTGCAATCGGCATCCTGGGTTGTAACGTCTACCTGGAAATCCCTTTCGAGGATCCCGATGTCTTCGATCCTGAAGATACATCCGTCTACCACCCCTTGCTGGCGGATCTCAACAGTATAAGCCCCGTTATTTGCGATATCAAAGCTTGGGCCGTTGTTCGCGCTGAAGGGCACCAGGATGTTCCCGTTGGTTGCATCCAGCAGTTGGTATTCATAGGTAGCGGGAAGGTTGGTAACCGTAATATTCCCGGGGGACGTACAAATGATATCGGTGGCATTATACTGCGGATCCAGCGGGTTCTGGAAAACGTTGAAGTAGAACCTGCTGAAACAGCCGTTCTGGTAGTTGATCTGGATACGGTATTCGCCCGGAGCGGAAGCTACCCAGTCGCTGCCTGAACCTACATTGTTCCATGTACATGAGGCTGTTTTGTTGGCGCAGTCATCTCCGGCATCGGCACAGCTCGCTTCATCCAGTTGCTCCCATTGAATGCTGGTGGCATCCGGGATATTGATCTGGATCAACTCTGTGTCGTTTATCCCGCAGAGGAAGATTTTCGGCAACAGGTCCCCGTCATCCGGACAGGTTACTACCTCCCCTTCAACCGTGTTGTTGGGGTCGTTGATCAGGTCGATTATAGGGTTTGTCTGTGTGGCCCCGAACAATTCCACGGTTATAAATTCCTGGAAGCCTTTGCAGGGGTCTGCTACGAGTTTATCGACAATATAATTACCCACTTCGTTAACCAGCAGGGTACTGGGGTCATTGTCCGGATCTCCGTCATTCAGGACGGTATCCCCCGGATCAATCTGGTTGTTGCCGTTAATATCGCGGTACCAGATATACTGGTCAAAATTTTGTCCGGCTTCCAGCAAGACGTTTGAACCGCATAGTTGTACGGTCCTGCTGAAGTCGCAGCTTTCCAGATCGTCGAGCAGGAAGTTGGTTGCCCCGGGCGTGGTAAAGCCACAGGCATCAAAATCGGATACACTGGGGTCGTCGCTGATCTGATTATTGTTGATCACTCCCTGGTAGGTGGAATAGGCCAGGTTCTGGATCAGATCGGTACAGGCATCAATAAAATCAAAGCAGTTTTCTGCTACCCGGACCCGCATCCTGATGGAATAGGCAGGATCTCCCTCTTCTACCAGGTTATCCGGGATGGTGAAGGTAACGGCATGCGCCTGGGCATCGTACACATAGGTGACCCCGGGAGGGAGGACCATATTGCCGGGGATAAGGGTAACATTTGTAGGCAATACGTCGCGTATCGTATAGTTGGTAGCATCATCGTTCCCAAGGTTTTCAAAGGTCAGGACATAATCCAGTAGCTGGCCAAGGTTTACCCCTGCACCGGTAATATCGTTCCCGGCAATATCTTCCACCCTTTTCTCTACTACGATATTGGGTTCAATGATCTCAACATTGAAGGAGTTGAAGAAGGGATAATATTGGTCTCCATTGGAAGTAAAACGGAAGGTAGCGTCCGTTTCACTGTTCGGGATGACGTTGTTCAACGGGTTATTGAGCAGGAAGATATCCGTGTCGTACCCCAAAGTGTTTACGCTATTGGGGTTACGGTTGGTGGTTATCACCCCGTCAAGCGTAATATTGCTGTTAAAGAAGTTGGTGGAAGGGTTTACCGCGTTGCTGATCGTGGTAAAAGATGGGTTGCTGGCAGCCCTGATCATCAATTGGTCGCCTGTAATCCTGTTATCGCCTTCGAGGGCTGCAACACCGATATTTGCTGTCACAGGCCCCGCAGGGATGGTATTAAAGCCACTGTAATTGATATCTACGGTCGGGTTCTGGGTACGGACCCTTGCAAAGCCGTCGAAGGTTGTAATTAATTTACCTGTTAAGGTTGGGTTTTCATATACCACAACCAGGGTCCAGCCTGCCGATGCCCCTCCCCCGGGGGAAAGTGACCCGGTAACCGAGCGTATATTGGCAGTTGCGTAAGTACCTGTTGGATCCGGCAAGGCCGTAAGCAATGCGGTTACATCGGCATAGCAGGCGTACGGACTGTTTTGCCTTACGGAATTGTCGGCGCTTGTAAAGCCGTCGTAAATTACTTCATCGGCGGTTATGTCCACATAGGAGCCACCGGGCACCATAAACTTAACACGGTTAAAATCGGTTTGCCTGTTGGTGCCAACCGCCTGCCCGGCCTGTTCGCTTGGATAGGTGGCTGACCAGTACAGACCTGCATAGCGGATCAGGTTACATGAAGGATCAGGGAAACTGAAGGTTGCCGTACTGGAACTGAAGGTGGTAGGATCGCTATCCACATCAATGTACTGCATGTTCAAATAATCATTATAATTAGATGAACTTCCTGTTACATCGTAAGGATCTTCCGGCTCCGTGGAACTGCTTCCTCCGTCGCGGTTAACTATACTGTTGGCAATAAAGGTCAGATCTCCCTTTATATTGTCCTGGTACCTTATATCAAAGGAATTAAATTCCTGTGAGAAGCCTAAATACGAAAAAATTAAGCCAAAGGCCAGAAGTATTTTTCGGGTAAAGTTTGGTTCCATTAGGTTATTAAGTTAGGTGTAACGCGCATGATCCACATTCTGTCGTCATAGGCGCTATTAAGTTTGGAGTAGTAAGATATGAGGGCGTTGTTCCAGGAATCATATCGCTTTAAATAAACATACCGATAGTTATTTTCCGGGTTAATAAAATAGCCGGCACTCAGGCCGCGCGAATTCAATAGTTTTACAAAGCGGTTCGCATTGTTAGGATTTGAAAAGACGTTGGCTATTATATAATAACTGGTGCCTGCGCCGGAAAAATCGTAATCCTCGGGCTGTGCTTCCTGCCCGGCAACATTATCGCGGACCACCACATTCTTCTGCAACACATTATTTTCATATTGGGCGGATTTCTCACTGATTTTTTCCGCTTTGGCCGCGTAGGCTTCATTGCTGTAACGGTTATCAACATTCATGATCCAGAGGTTCCCGTCATAACGGCCGCCTAAGCCTGAGTTGTAGGCTTCCAGGGCCTCTTCCCAGCTGTCGTAACGCTGGAGGTATACATATTTCAGGCCGTTCTTCGGATTGTCAATATAGGCGGCATCCAGTCCTTTTTGCTGAAGGTCTGCCATGAAACGGTTGAGGTACTCCTCGCCCTTATAGACATTGGCGATAACATAATAGCCATCCTGAACGTCTTGCAGGTCGCTGAACTTTTTGCTTTTAACGGGTTGTTTCCCTCCTGGTGCGGCTATTCCTGCCACTTCAGTTTGATCCCGTTCAGCAGCCGGTACAGTCGGCAGGGCTTTGCTTTTCTCTTTAGACAATTCCTTAACCAGGTCCTGAAGTGCCACGGCACTTGTGTCCCTGAAGTATACTTCCCAGGCCTTTTTTTCCAGGTCGGGCCGTTTCCCTCCGGTTTCGCTACGGATCATGCGCATGACCGCTTCAAATCGCTTTTCAAGATCCTTTTGCCTGTGGGCTTCCAGGGAATCCTGTCTCAGCAATACCGCCGCAAGGGTAGAATCATTTTCGGCCAGCCGGCGCTTTAATTCTGCAATGTCTTTGTCCTGGGCCTCCTCAACAACTTCCTCCGGACCTGAAGTATCTTCCTCTGCCAGGCTTTCCTGATCCTGTTCAAGCATCACCCTGTCTTCGGTAAGAGTAGGTGTAAACGAGTAGGCAAATGAGATCTCATGCGTCAGGCCAAAGTTGTCAAAGTTGTTTGATAAACCTTTTTCCATGGTATAACCGATGGAAAGCCTTCGGTTCAGGTTGAATCCGATCCCTGCGGAGGCTCCGTAAAAATCGTCGTATCCTCCCTGTATCCACCCCAGTTTGGGCAGGTCCAGGATAAGGCTTCCACCCAGCACTATATCTTCTTCTCCTGATTTGCGCACCCGCGCCAGGGGCATGAGCCTGCCGGATTCAAATATTCCGGAGGCATTTTTAAACTGATGGGTATATTGTAAATGGCCTGAAAAGGTTTTATCCTGGAAATCGGTAACCGATTCATTGGTTTTCAGGTTGTAATCAAAAAGGTTCTCGGCAAAAAGCCCAAAATCGAATTGCCCGTAAGACAGGTTAAACCCTGGCTGGAAGGAAAGCAGGGAACTGTCTACAAAGCCATTGAGGATAGGGTCCGGTTCCAGGGGATTGGCCCGGCTTTCATCAAAACCGCTGTTGTAGTACGAGAGGTTGGCCCCGAAGGTGAAATTACTCTTATCGCTAAGCTTTATCCCATAAGCGTAATTGGCTAAAATACCATAGTTGCTCACCAGGCCTTCACGTTGCGAATACAGGCTTAACCCAAGGCCGGTGCGGTCGCTGATCCTGCCACTGTAACTCAGGAANAAGGTCTGGTTGTTATCNTCAAATTCTACCGATTGGTTTCTGTGTAATAGATTGATATAGGATTTATCCTCCCGCACCGTNGAAAANGTGGGGTTNATCAGGAAGCGGTTAAACTTCAGGAGGTTCTGCGCCGGCACATCATAAGTGATGAAGGGGCTCTCTTCCTGAGCCCCTATCCTGCCTGCCATCGCAAAGGATATAATTAACATCAATATTAATTTATGTTTCATTGCCCCTAATCTTAACGGATGACGGTTATGGTACCTTGTTTTAATACCGCCTCTGCGTTTCTTATTTTATAGAAAAAGACCATATTCTGCCGGGGGAATGCCCGGCTCGATTCCGGCCAGTTGTTTTGATAGTTTGTCTGGTTGAAGATCTCTTCACCTTTTTCGTTGTAAATAGTTACCCGGACATCAGACTTGTTGGCATAGGAATTCGGCAACATCCACTGGTCATTGATGCCATCCCCATTTACAGAGATCACGTTGGGCACCTTAAAGGTTTCCAGGTATTCCACATTCACCGTACGCGTTACTTCGCAATTACCCACAGTGGCTATTAGTACATAAGAGCCGGCGAGGGTAAATGTTATGGATGCTGAGTTACTTACCTCCGAGTTATTGCTGTCATACCAGCGATAGGTTTCAGCCCCGCTGGCGTTAACGGTCCTGGATCCTCCCTCGGGGAACACCACCGTCCCGCTTACATCGAGGGTGATAAGCGATTCATCCAGGGGCGCGATAACAACTTCATTCGATCGGAGCGGGCAGCCAGCACGTTCAAGTACCAATTGGTATGTACCGTCCTGTGTTACATCCAGGGAATTCCCCTGGACACCCAGGTTTAACCCGTTCCGAAGCCATTGATAGGTTTCGTTGGTTAAGTCGGCAGCTGTACTTATAGTAATATCTTCTGAAGGGCCGCAACTTACAAGGCTTGTACTGGTGATAGTCAGTGATTCGTTTGCCTTAAGGAGCACAGGGAGCGTGCCGGAAGCCGCACTATAGCTGTCGAATTGCCCGCTAATGCGATAATCCCCGTTTTCATTCACATCGGTAAGGCTGATGCCTGAAGTTGTGGCTCCTGCAACCGGGGTTCCGTTCTTCTCCCACTGGTATGCGAAAATTCCTAATAGGTCGGAGGTCACATCTGTTTTGGCACCCCCTGCATCAATGGCGTTTATCTGGCTTACTTCAAGAACTATACTACTGTTCTCACAGGCTTCGTAGGCAGTGGCATAGGCAATAAGAATTTCAAATGACGCGGGAGCAACAACACTGGTTGCAGTAGAACTTATGGTAGCGGGACAATCTCCGCCGTCGGCACTTACATCGGCATGATATGTTCCGGCCTGGGCCACATCATTTATCAGCAGGGTGTTTCCTGTTGCCCCGGAGACTGCCACCCCGTTCCTGTACCATTGGTAGACAGGGCTAACTGCCGTAGTGCTGACACTGAGCGTAACCGACTGCCCTGGAAGGATTACCAGGCTGGCGGGGTTGGTGCGTGTTACCGTGAAACCACCTGAACTGCTTATGCTTACGGCCGGGGAACGCTCGACGCAAAGCCCGGTACCGAAGATTTCCACCTGGTAGTCGCCCTCAAAGCCGACTTCCGTAGCGTCTACGGTATAGGTATCATCATCCACTGTAGCGAGGGTGATGGGCGAGCCATCCTTGTACCAAATATAAGTTAACCCCGCCCCGCCTATATTGGCCTCCAGGACGACGGATTCCCCGCTGCATAGTTCAGTTTTGGAAGGCGCGTTTATTTCTACGCCAAGGCTCGTCCCGGTACTGATGTCTATAATATTGCTTAAGGTATTTCCGGAACCCGAACAGGCCCCGTAATCTATTTCCACATTGTACATGCCTGCCTGGGAGGTGGTGATTTTACTGCTTTTCTCAGCCAGCAAGGTTCCGCTCCTGTACCAATTATACTGATAGGTATTGGCATTGGGAAGGTTGTAAACCTCAAGTGTTATGGAACTGCCGTCGCATACTTGCACGGTTCCGTCACCAAAATCGGCCTGCCCCTGTTGGCGGATCGTTAGTCCGGAGTTAACGCTGATGTAGTACATGGCGTAGGCGTCGGAAGCAGGACTGGTTTGCGCAGGACTGGTGCTGCGGACCCTGAATTTATAGCCTTCCCCCCTGATATTTGTTGGAATTGAAAATTGAAAGTAAAAGTCNAATACAGTATTCTTCGAATCTTCACGGGCAAGTTCGACTGGCGCNGAGAAGTTACCNCTGGCATCGGACAGCTCAAGGATAAATTCGTTATCGGCGTTTACCAGGGGTGGCCCCCAGGTAAAGTTTACCCAGTAATCATTGAATGAAGATGATGCACAGGCTTTGTTCCAGGCTGTGGAGCCCGCCGGGGGTGTCTGGTTGGGCGCAGGGATGGGCTTGTTCAGCACCTGCGCACCAAGTTGCGTACTTCCCAGCAAAAGAGCAGTCCAAAGAATGAATCGGAAACGTAAAAGTAGATTTCGGCTCATAGTTGGTTGTTTTGGGGGATCAATGGTTTAACCGTTTCCTGGATCACCTTCGGTTAAACGCCTGGCGCTTGGTTATGGGCTTTGTTTATAGCCGGGGATGGCTGATTGTTCTGAAAACCCCGGTATCCTTTAACAAATATGATATTTTATTGCAGCTCAGGGAATTTAATGTTGTAGCCCCGAATATTTCTGTTGTGAAATACCGTTATTGTAGGGTGAGTCCGATTTCAGGGCCTTTGTAGTGCCATTTTTGCTACCTTTGCGGCTTGAATACACATCCCATGAAAGAAGCGACCAAGCCCCTGAATTTTATCGAGCATATAATCGAAGACGATTTGGCCGATGGGTTCCATAGGTCCGGGTTACGGTTCCGGTTCCCCCCGGAACCCAACGGTTATCTCCATATAGGCCACGCCAGTTCCATTTGCCTGAATTTTGGCCTTGGAGAGCGCTATGATGCCCCGGTAAACCTGCGCTTCGACGACACCAACCCGGCCAAGGAAGAGAAGGAATATGTAGATGCCATCAAAGAAGACGTAAGCTGGCTCGGCTATACCTGGGACAGGGAGTGCTATGCTTCGGACTATTTCGGGCAGCTTTATGACTGGGCCGTGCAACTCATCAGGGAGGGTAAAGCCTATGTAGACAGCCAGACGTCTGAAGAAATGGCCCGGCAGAAGGGCACCCCAACNGAGCCCGGCACCAATTCNCCCTACCGGGACCGNTCNGTTGAGGAGAACCTGCGGCTTTTTGAAGGGATGAAAAACGGGGAATACCCNGAAGGTTCCCACGTATTACGGGCCAGGATCGATATGAAGGCCGGCAATATGCTCATGCGCGACCCCATCATGTACCGGGTCCTGCACAGGCCCCATCACCGCACAAATACCGAATGGTGTATTTATCCGATGTACGACTGGACACACGGTGAAAGCGATTATATTGAACAGGTTAGCCATTCCCTGTGTACACTGGAGTTTGCTCCTCACCGGGAGTTGTACGACTGGTTTCTGGACCAGGTGGCGGACCCGGAACGAATCAGGCCTAAGCAAAGGGAATTTGCCCGCCGGAACCTGAGCCATACTGTGGTAAGTAAAAGGAAACTACTTTACCTTGTTGAACAAGGGGTCGTTAATGGCTGGGATGACCCACGTATGCCGACCCTCTCGGGATTACGAAGGCGGGGATATACCCCGGAGTCTATCAGGGCCTTTGCCGATACCATCGGCATTGCAAAACGCGACAATGTGGTTGACGTTTCTTTGCTGGAATTCCACATCAGGGAACATTTAAATAAGATTGCCCCCAGGGTCATGGCTGTCCTCGACCCGGTAAAACTCGTAATAACCAACTACCCGGAAGGGGGAGAAGAATGGCTTGAAGCCGAGAATAATCCGGAAGACCCGGAGGCCGGTTATAGAAAAGTGCCCTTTACCCGCACCTTGTATATCGAAAAGGAGGATTTTCGGGAGGATGCCAACCGCAAGTTTTTCAGGCTGAAGCCGGGCGGGGAAGTGCGCCTGAAGAATGCCTATATTATTAAAGCGGAAAGCTTTACAAAAGATACCAATGGGAATATAACAGAGATCCAATGCACCTATGACCCCGAAAGCCGTAGTGGCAGCGGTTCAGAAGCAAGCCTGCGTAAAGTAAAAGGGACCCTTCACTGGGTCTCGGTACCACATGCTGTTCCGGCAGAGGTCAGGCTGTACGACCGTTTATTCACCGAGGAGAATCCGGACGCNCATAAAGACAGGAATTTTATGGAGTTTATCAACCCGGACTCCCTTAAGGTAATCAGCGGTTATCTGGAGCCTTCCCTGCTGGAAGCCAAACCCGGTGAAAGTTTCCAGTTCCAGCGGCTGGGCTATTTTAACGTTGATAAAGACAGCAAGGCAACGGCCCTGGTCTTTAACCGTACGGTAAGCCTGAGGGATACCTGGGCCAGGCTGGAACAACGTGCCTCATAGCCGGAATATTCATTTACCGGACCATATCACGGAAGGACGCCATAGGGGTCTCCCCGGCTTTTAGCGCCACATCTGTTCGTTTAGGGTAATTTTTAAGCGGATATGATTAAGCATAGCCTGCATGATTGCCTAAATTGTGATGCAAACCAGGACGCTGGTCCTCTGCCAAACGACTCCATCTGAGGGAATCCCTGACACTAAGTTCAGGATTTTCCGATTGGCGGTCTGAGAACATGGGGGCCGTTTCCTCACTTATAAGTATTTATTAATTCTAAAAAGATATAGTTATGGCAAATCATAATGGAAATGTATTACTGGCATTGTTAACAGGAGCGGTAGTGGGAGCCGGAGTAGGCATCCTGTTCGCCCCCGACAAAGGTTCGAATACAAGGCTGAAAATCAAGGAAAAGGCTCAGGAAACGAAAAATGAAATTGGCAGCCGCCTGGCACATGCCACGGAGGAACTTACTAAAACCGCCGACGCGAAGAAAGCTGCATTTGAACGCAAGTTGGATGAATCTATCTCCACTATGAGTTACAAGGCAGATGACATCATTGCTACCCTTGAACGTAAGCTGGCCGACCTTAGAAAGAAGAACACGCAATTACAAAAGTAGGCGTTAATGGCTTTTGAAGAAATCAAGGAGAATTTTGTAGAGTTAGATTCGGGGGTCAGGTCTTATATAGACAAGACCACCGAATATTACCAGCTGAAGGGATTTAAATTCCTGATGAGTGGAATTACTTCGGTTTCCAAAGCTTTCCTTATAGCTGCTATCGGGATCATGGCCCTTTTTTTTCTGTCTATGGCAGCTTCCTTTGGAATCGGGCAGGCACTTGATAACACCTTTTACGGGTTTCTGTGTATTGGCCTTTTCTATGTGGTTGTCGGGATTATTGCATATGCCGTACGACATAAGGTTGACAAACCNCTGCTTAGAAAATTCTCTGAATTTTATTTTGACGAATCATGATTGAGAAAGAGTATACCTCCTTCGAGCAAATTAACAAAGACCTGAAAATCCTTAAATTACAAAGGGAGGTCGATAAGGAACAGCTGAAACTTAATATAGAGCAGCTTAAAACCAGCATGTATCCTACCAGTCTGCTTGGAGGGGTTGGCGGAATTACCAAGAAATTCCTGCTAACCCTGTTCATAAAAAAGATTGTAAAAAAACTCAGCTAGAAGAATTAACAGCAGTATAGATAAAACCCCCTGACTTTGCATGAAGATCAGGGGGTTATCATTTGTTTATCCCGCTGCTCAAAGTCTCCTGACTTTGAGGAAACTGCCCTTCGAGGTACGCAACGGTTTAATTTGTAAACCGGTTTGTATTCAGGGTCATATTGGTTTAGGAGGGCTTTTTCCTTTTTTGTTGCTTCATAGCTTCCCCAATCTGGTTGCTGGCCGTAAAGGAAGCAACCATATTGTTCAGCATATCGCTGCCTGCCTGGGGCGAATTTGGAAGCAGGATCAGGTTGCTGTGGGTTTCTTCTCCTATCGCCTGGAGGGTGTCGTAATGCTGCGTAACCACTATGAGGGCGGAAGCCTCCTGTGAGTTGATCCCAACCTTGTTCAGCACCTCCACGGATTCCTCCAGTCCCCGGGCAATTTCACGGCGCTGATCGGCGATTCCCTGCCCCTGCAGGCGTTTGCTCTCCGCTTCGGCCTTGGCTTTTTCAACAATAAGGATGCGGGCCGCATCCCCCTCGAATTGTGCCGCAATTTTCTCCCTTTCGGAAGCATTAATCCGGTTCATGGCGGCCTTCACCTGTGCGTCCGGGTCAATATCGGTTACCAGGGTTTTGATAATATCATAACCGTAATCAAGCATGGCGTCCTGGAGTTCGGATTTTACCGCATTGGCGATGTCATCCTTTTTAACAAAAACATCATCCAGCTTCATTTTGGGAACTTCTGCCCGAACAACATCAAAAACATAGGAGGTAATCTGTTCGTGCGGATAATCCAGTATATAAAAGGCCTCATATACCTTGTGACGAATAACTACATATTGCACCGAAACCTTAAGTTTTACAAACACATCGTCCAGGGTCTTGGTTTCCACTATTACATCGAGCTGCTGTATCTTCAGGCTAATGCGGCCTGCAATACGGTCTACCACGGGAATTTTCAACTGTAAACCAGAATTCCTGATACTGAGAAATTTCCCAAAACGCTCCAGGATTACGGCTGTTTGCTGTTTTACCACAAAGAAGGAGGCAAATAAGAGCACGAGCACAAAAAAAACAATCGGTATGATAATGAAATCGCCCATAGTTGGTGTTTTAGATTATAATTGAAAGATAAAAAGACTTTGCAATATCAGTAGTGGAAAATTGCAATTTGTTACTTCATGGTCTGCAAATGGCCATATGCCGGAAGTGCTGAGCTACTGTTCACAAGGCCGGTCACGCTATTTCATTTTGGTCTCGTTGCCAAGGTGCCTGATGGCGTAACCAATCCTGTCCAGGCAGTTCTGCTTTCCCAAAAGCTCCATGATGTCGAAAAGGTGGGGGCCCATAAGGTCGCCAACCAATACCAGGCGGAGGGGTGCCATTACCTTTCCGAATGAAATCCCTTCTTCCTCAATCCATGCTTTAATCTTCAGCTCCAGTTCTTCAGACCCAAAAGCATTCAGGGATTCGAGTACCGCTTGCAGGGCAGATAATATCGCCCCCGTTTCGTCTTTCCAGTGTTTGTTAACTGCTTTCCCGCCAAAAACCTTTGGTGGGGTGTAGAAGTAGTGCCCAAATTCCCAGAATTCCGAAACAAAAGTCACCCGCTCCTTCAACAGGGCGACTGTTTTTTCTATATAGGAGATATCAGGCATATGCTGAGGCTCCCCTGTCTGCTCTGCTACCTCATTTAACCTCACTTCCAGGATGGGCCGGAATAGCCTGCTGAGCTCTGCAAGGCTTCGCTTTTGAAGGTACTGATGATTGTACCATTTAGTTTTTTCCGGGTCAAACCGCGCTCCTGCCCGGTGCACCCTTTCCAGGCTGAAGGCAGCTGTCAGTTCTTCGATATCAAACAGTTCCTGTTCTGTTCCCGGGTTCCATCCCAGCATGGCGAGGAAATTGATCACGGCTTCCGGAAAGTACCCGCTCTCCCGGTATCCCACGGATTCTTCCCAGTTTAGGGGATATACCGGAAATCCCATTTTTTCACCATCCCTTTTACTGAGTTTACCTTTACCCTCCGGTTTCATGATGAGGGGCAAATGTGCGAACTCCGGGCTTTCCCATTTAAATGCCCTGTACAGCAGCTTATGGAGCGGCAGTGAAGGTAGCCATTCTTCCCCGCGGATTACATGGGAGATCTGCATAAGGTGGTCGTCTACGATATTCGCCAGGTGGTACGTGGGCATTCCATCGCTTTTAAAAAGCACCTTGTCATCCAGGATATTGGTATTAATTTCAATGTCGCCCCGAATGGTATCATGCATAACAAGCACTTCATCCTTTGGCGACAGGAAGCGGATTACAAAGTCGGTTCCGGCTTCCAGTTCCGCCCTGGTTTCATTTTCACTCATNCCAAGGGAATTCCNTAANTGCTCCCTGTTCTCCCAGTTATAACTAAAAGCCCCTCCTTTAGCTTCAAGTGCCGCCCTTTGCCGGTCCAGTTCTTCAGGCGTATCGAAGGCGTAATAGGCATTGCCGTTTTTAACNAGAGTTTCGGCATACTCCAGGTANAGATGCTTTCGTTCGCTTTGTCGGTATGGGCCATAACCCCCACCTATATCCGGCCCCTCGTCAAAATGCAGGCCGCACCAGCTCAGGGCCTCCATAATNTATTGTTCCGATCCGGCCACATAACGGCTTCTATCCGTGTCTTCAATCCGTAGAATAAAGGCACCGTTATTCTTTTTCGCGAAAAGGTAATTATAAAGGGCGGTTCTGACGCCGCCTATGTGCAGGGGCCCTGTGGGACTTGGGGCAAATCGTACACGGATGGCTTGTTTCATCTGAATTTATTGTAACGCAAAGATAGGGCTTAGAAGCTGAGAATAAAACATTCACCGGGTTTCAGATTTCCGGGGGGTTATAACAGAAAGCAGACGGTGCCGGGGAGCTGTGGTTTGTATGATGTGGTAAAATATTTGCTGGCTCCAGGAGTTATTTTACAGATGATACCCAAAGGATACAACATCTTCGCCGGCTACGAGTTTTAACAGTATTTTTAGCCGGAAGCTAGGGTTTATCGGGTAAATTGCTGTTAAATTTTAAGAAGGTTGAATAGTTTTCACCATATAGTTGACAAGCTTGGGCACTTTCACAACAGGTATTACACCCGCATGCTTATTCGAGGCGGACTATTGTTTACTGCCCTTGGCCTTTTGATCTTGTTTGGGGTGTTGTCTGTGGAGTATTTTCTGTGGCTCGGTACCTGGGGCAGGTTTGCGCTGCTATTCCTGGGGGTGGCTGCCGAATGTTTTTTGTTGTTCCGGTTTATTCTCGCCCCACTTTTTTACCTTCTCAGGTTTAGGCGCGGAATTAGCAATAAAGATGCCTCTCTCCTGATTGGCCGGCATTTTCCGGAAGTTGGCGATAAGCTATATAACCTTCTGGACCTTGCGGATGACGGGGAGAAAACAGAACTGCTCCTGGCCAGTATGGAACAACGTTCAGTACAACTTGCGCCTATTCCCTTTACCAGGGCAGTTGATTACAGGGAGGCCTGGAAATATCTCAGGTTTTTGCTTATCCCCACGACAATTTTTTTATTGATCTGGTTTTTGGGCGACCTGAAAGGTTTTGTCGGGTCTTATCAAAGGGTGGTTAATTACAATACCGCTTACCAGCCCCCTGCGCCTTTTGTTTTTGAGACCCTGATGGGTGGCCCAGACGTTTTGGAGAATGAAACATTTACTGTACAAGTGTCTACAAGAGGGACCGTAAAACCGGAAACGGTTAATATTCATATTGATGGCAGGGAGTATATTTTGCAGGAAGAGGGTGGGATTTATTACTATACTTTCAAACCACCATTAAAGTCGGTTTCGTTTTATTTTAGCGCGAATGGTATAAAATCGGAAACCTTCAGCTTAAATGCCCTTCGCGTACCGGTTATTGAGGATTTTGTAATGAGGTTGGATTATCCCGCATACCTGAACAGGGCTCCGGATTCTATCAGGAGTACCGGCAATGCCGTTTTCCCTGAAGGTACACGGGTACAATGGAACATCCGGGGGAATAATACGGGGGCCATTCACCTGAAGACCCGCGATACCGTATTGCAGTTTACCCCCGGGGAAACGGATTTCACTCTTACAAAGAGCGTTTACACCGACCTGGCCTACCAGATTATTACCTCCAATGATCATGTAAGGGAGCACGAAGTACTCAGCTATGAATTTAATGTGATCAGGGATGCATATCCCATAATAAAGATCAGGGAGCAGATTGATTCCCTTTCTCCGGGGATCAGGTACTATGCCGGGGAAGCTTCGGATGATTATCGCGTTACATCGGTCAGGGTGGTCGTGTATCCTGAAGGTTTTGAGGAGGAAAGTCAGACACTTGGCCTTAAAATTCCGGAAGGCAATTTTGAACAGTTTTATTACACCTTTCCTACGGGCTTACAACTGGATGTAGGAAGGGATTATGAGTTCTTTTTTACCGCAACAGACAATGATGCGTTGCACGAGGGTAAAACCGTCAGATCGCAGGTGTTCCGGATNCGGATAATGGATGAACGCGAAACCAGGCAGCAACAGCTGCAATCACAGCAGAACCTCATTGGGGGGATGAACAGGACCCTTGATTCCTTCAGAAAGGATAATGACGCCTTTAAGAATGTAAGGCGACTGCAGAAGGAATCAAATGAATTAAATTATAATAAACAGAATGAGATAAAGGATTTTCTTCAGAGGCAGAAGGATCAGGAAGAGATGATGGAGAAGTTCAGCAGGGAGTTAAAGGAGAATCTGGCGGACCAGGATAAGGAACAGCAGGTGAATAAATTACTACAGGAGCGACTGCAGAGGCGGGAACTGGAAGCCAGAAAGAATGCGGCATTGCTGGAGGAGCTACAAAAGGTGGCTGATAAGATTAATAAGGAGGAGCTGGGGAAAAGATTGGAGGAATTGGGCAAACAGCGACAGAGGAATGAACGGAGCCTTGAGCAAATTCTGGAACTGACCAAACGATATTATGTTACAGAGCGGGCTTCTGAGTTGGCTAAGGATCTTGAAAGGCTCGCTAAAAGGCAAACGGATTTAGGGGAAGTTGAAACCAGGGATTCGGTTTCTGCCCAAGCTCAGGAGGCAGTTAACAGGGAGTTCGAAGACAGGATGAATGAATTGGATACGTTAAGAAGCGAAAATGATGGCTTAAAGAAACCCCTGGATATTCAAATAGGAAAGGAAGATGAGAAATCGGTTAAGGATGACCAACAGAGGGCTCTTGATGGATTGATGAAGGAGGAGGAGAGCAAGGGCAATGAGGAATCAACGCCATCAGAGCGAAGTAAGGAGATAAAGTCGAGTCAGAAAGAGGCCGGAAGGAAGATTGGTAAGATGGGCGAACAATTACAACAGTCTTCTTCATCGGGTGGAGGCGAAAGTGGTATCACGGAAGATGCTGAAATGTTACGGCAGATCCTGGACAACCTGATTACTTTTTCGTTTAAACAGGAACGGTTGTTTGAGAGGATGGAAAGGGATGGAGCAGAGCTAACGAGTTTCAATGACCAGGTAAGGGAACAACGGGAGCTACGGGAGTTATTCGGCCATATAGACGACAGCCTGTTTGCGCTTTCACTCCGTAGAGCGGAGATTTCCGAGCTTGTAAATGAACAGATAACAGAAGTATACTATAACGTTGACAAAGCCCTTGAGAGCATTTCTGAAAACAGGGTTTATCAGGGGATTAGCCATCAGCAGTATGTTTTTACAGCGGCCAATACGCTTGCGGATTTCCTCGCAGGAGTATTGGATAATATGCAGCAAAGCCTGGGAATGGGTTCCGGTCAGGGAAGCGGTGGCGGTTTTCAGTTACCGGATATAATAAAGGCACAGGGGGAGTTGAAAGATAAGATGGGCCAATCAGGTAAATCGGGCAAGGAAGGCAAGGACGGTGAAGGAGAGGAATCCCCTGGCCAGAAAGGTAAGGGAAAAGGAGAAGGTGATGGCGGC
>JGI25321J50212_10001769_pt1 | contig 17509 bp, 12 predicted proteins | sample AutmiccommuBRH23_FD_50212 | JGI IMG/M metagenome (IMG submission 50212)
ATAATAGAAAGGGCAGTGACTATGGTAGAGGGAAATACAATAAGTTCGCAATTATTCCCGGAAAGATTGGCTAAATTATCAATTGATTTTCCTCATAATTCAGAGGCGTGCAAACTTAGAGATTTTAGGAAGACGTTAGAGCATGACGCTATTCAAGCGTGCATTGAAACATGTGGAGGAAATATGACCCAGGTGGCTAAAGAGCTAGGTATTTCTCGTGCTACACTTTATCGTAAATTCAAACAAAACAATACCTCTTTAAATCATTAAACTCCAGGTTTTTTTAAAAAATAGTCCCATAAATATTAGTCTGAATTCGCATAAATTTGTTAATTCGGACTTGCCTATTATATTTCTATAAGAGTAACCCATTCACTTAATAATATTTTTCCTTTCCTATATAAATACCATAGTTAAATATCTGGATTTATTTATTCAGCCCCGGTCAATTTAATATGCTGCATGAATCTCGTCTTGGCACTGCTGCTATGAGGCGATATCGAGGAGAGTCTAACGCCTTTTTTTGTAAGGTTAGCAATACATTCCTTACGATAAGCATCGTCATGTTCAGGGTAAATCTTAGATTCCACGACAGAATTCTGTTAAGATGTCAAAATGCTCGCCCAAGGAATAGCCTTTTTCCCACGGTATTCAGGGCAGTACCATTGATGATTCGGCTGATATCCCCGATTTTCCATTTCTTTGAGAACTAGACAATGATAGTCTACAAGATTTTTCACACTGTGAGTAAATACATAATCAACGGTGGAATGTTTTCTTCCCCACCCCATTCCGCGCAAGGCGCAGCATTCCCGATGTTGTCCGAGTAGTTGAGCGCGCGGTAATAACGGAAGAAGATCTTGATGCCATAGCCGCATTTCTTTAGTTTCCATTCCTTTCCCTAAGCAAGCTCGAAGATTTTTTTACGTTGATCTGATCAAAAGCCCTCAAATTATTAGTTAGCTCTATAGAGGATCTAAAAAATAATAGAAACGAGTAACACTACAAAAAAGGTCAAAATTGACGCTCATATATGACCTTTAAAAGGTTCTTATGTAAACGATTTAAAGGCAATAAATAGAATAAAAGGCTTAGAATCAGAATTATATATTTGAAAATACTGAATATAAACAATAATCCGTCTGGCATGAATTTTGCATTAATAATATGAAATGAGATTAAATTTTGGCAGGCAGCAGGTGATTAGGGTTATTAATTACTGTAAAAACATTTATTTATAAAGAAGTAAAGACTTCAACTTTTAAATTAAGGAGAATAGCAATGAATCTTGAACAAGCACTAATAATTGCTCCATTTATTAAAGATTTCTATGACGAGGATGTCACTGTTATTATCTCTGGTCTTGAAAAGATAATACTTGCTATTAACAACAAAAATCTGAATTTAGGCGTACAGAAAGGTGATCTTACCCACGAAAAAACAATTACCTTTCGGTGTTTGAGGGAAAAGAAAAGACTTGTAGCTCGAATGCCAATCGAGAAGTCACAGTTCGGCATGTCATATATAGCAATATCTAACCCTCTCTGGAATAATGACGACTTGGAAGGCGCAATAACCGTGGTAATATCTGATACACGGTATGATGATTTGAAGAAAGCTGGTACAGATTTATCAAAACTAGTCATCAGTAGTTATACTACGTCTGAGGAACTCTCTGCTACGGGTGAGGAGCTGGCAGCCACGGCAAGGAGTATGGAAATCAGCACTTCTGTTGCTAAGACTAGGATTGAGAAGATAAATAGAATATCTCAAGATATTCGTCGGATATCTGCAGAAACCGGTATTTTGGGACTGAATGCATCTATCGAAGCTGCAAGAGCTGGCAACAATGGGAGAGGGTTTGCAGTGGTTGCCGATGAAGTAAGAAAGTTGTCTGAGGGTGCTAAACTGTCCGCCTTAGCTATATCTTCGGATATAGCGGAGGTTAATGATACAGTTAGCAGTTTAATAGAGTACATTAAGCAGTTGGCATTCGTCAGTGAGAATCAAGCCACAGATATAGTAAATCTTACAAAAACACTGAGCGAAATATCTAAGATGGCAGAGGAGCTAGTATCCCATGGAGATATTTTAATGAACTAGATGTCTTAATTTGCAAATATTTAAAAAAATTAACCAGAATAAGGTATATAAATCAATCATAAACCAGGTTATCCTTTAGCTACCCTCTCCCACGCGAGGGTTTTCTTTGTTATGAAATAATTAATCTCAACAAAGTTTCAACAGGACTCTATTTATTTAACTAAGGTAAATTGCTTAAATTATCTAATCATTCAGTATTTTGTGAACAATACTCTTGTGCTACAACCGTTCAAACAGTACAATCAATATAACGTTATGACCTATTTAACCATCTATGGTCATATATGACATAGAGTATCGTTGAAAATAACGTTTAAAGATAGGACTTAATCCGATTTCTAATTAATTTGGCAGTATCTACAAAGGAGTGGATTCAATGGGACTAGGAGAAGAAACCATTAGCCAAGAACTTCTTGAACAGCTTAAAAGACGAAATGCCGAATTAGAGAAACAGAATCGGGACTATTTAGGGATGCTTGAAAATTCTTATGATGGTCTGCTTATAGCAGATGGGGAAAGTAAAATTATATATATTAATCCCTCGATTGAACGAATTATGGGACTAAAGTACCCAGATTCAATTGGTCGAACAACAAGAGATCTGACTGATGAGGGAATAACTAACGCCAGTGCGACGTTGAAAGTTCTTGAATCCGGCGTGAAAGAAACGGCGGTGATAAATACTATTCTTGGTAAGACTGCCCTAAGTACTGGTGTTCCATGTTACGATAGTAACGGGAAAATCCATAGGGTATATTGTAACGTTCGGGATATAACAGATTTAAATCAATTGAAAAACAAATACCTGCAATCTCAAGCCCTTGCCTCAAAGTATTTAGCAGAACTGAATCAACTTAAAAAAGACAATAACATGGAGATCATCGCCCAGAGCGAAGAAATGCGCAAAGTTATTGATTTAGCATATAGAGTAGCTTATGTTGACAGTACGGTACTTTTACTAGGCGAGTCTGGGGTCGGAAAAGACTTAGTTGCTAATATAATTCATAAAGCAAGCCCACGTAATGAAGCTGGTTTATTTTTAAAAATTAATTGCGGGGCTATTCCAGAGAATCTTTTGGAATCTGAGTTATTCGGATATGAAACAGGAGCATTTACTGGAGCTAACAAAGAAGGTAAAGCGGGATATTTTGAATTTGTAAATAAAGGTACGCTTTTTTTAGATGAAATAGGAGATTTACCTAAGAACTTGCAAGTTAAACTCTTGAATGTTATTCAGGATCAACGAGTAACCAGGCTGGGAGGAGTTAAGCCAAAAGAAATTGATGTGCGGATATTAGCTGCGACTAATAAAAACCTTGAGGAAATGGTCAGGCAAGGACTTTTCCGGGAAGATTTATTTTATCGCTTAAATGTTTTGCCAATCACGATTCCCCCCTTGCGTGAGAGAAGAGATGACATTCTTTTAATTATTCAACATTACGCTGAACATTTCAATAAGAAATATAATTTCAACGTAAAATTCAGCAAAGAAGCGATTGAAACTTTGTCTAAATATGATTGGCCGGGTAATGTCCGAGAACTGGCCAATTTAGTTGAGCGCTTGATCATTATTGCCCAAGAAAAGGTTATAACTCCTAAACACATCCCTCCTAAATTTCATAAAACAACATGTGAACCTCTATCACTAGACTATAATTATCAAGGGAAGACCCTTAACGAAGCAATGGAAGAATTCGAAAATAGATTTATCGATCAAATGATTACGCGCTGCGGGAGCAGGGAAGAAGCAGCAGTACAGCTGGATATCAGTCTATCTAGTCTAACAAGAAGGATCAGAAGACTAAAAAGGTCAAAATTGACGTTCATAAATGGTTAATAATGAGTACTTAGACCAATACTAAATCCTCGGTAAATCGAATAAACGGCGTAGAATCACGCCTTAAAGAAATTGAATATTATAAAATCTGATTGGCATGAATATTGCAACTATTTAGACTATAAAGACAATAGCTCTTTGAGAAAGAAATTGTCGGGATCAAAAAGGTCCAAGTGAGGGGGATTTTGTTTTGTATTTAAAGTTTCAAGACCAATATAATCAGAAGCTAAAGTCACTGGAAGATATTGCGAAGCTGATTCAATCTGGAGACAAGATTGTAGCAAATCAATTCGTCAGCGAACCGATAGGGATATTAAATGCCATCGGTAAACGGGCTGAAGCAGGAGAATTTGACGATGTTGAGGTCCTTGGGCTTGGGCCTACATTATCGACGGATTGGATAAAACCNGAAATTTATCCCCACTTAAGGGCAAGTTCTGTGTTCATTCTTTCTCCAATATTGAGAGANGCTGTAAGGAANGGATACGCTAATTTTATTCCAGATAGTGTAAGCGGTAATGCTGCTGTTTTTATCGACAGGATTAAAGACCTTCCGCCTGGAAAGGCCAAGGTAATATCCGCTTCAGCTCCAATGGATAAAAATGGGTATTTCTGTACTGCAACTGCACCCCTCTACTTTCATGAGGTGGCGAAACAGGATAATACTATGGTAATCATGGAAGTTAATGAGAATCAGCCTTATGTTTTTGGTGATAACTTCATACACATATCGCAGGTCGATGGTATTGTAGAAAGTAACCGACCATTATATACGATACCTGTCGCTAAAGAAGGCTCTGTAGAAGATATCGCCATTGCTGATTTATTATTAGAAAGGATTGAGGATGGATCTACTATACAGTTAGGTATTGGAGGGATGCCTAATCTACTAGGCACACTCCTGGCAAATAAGCATGATTTAGGAGCTCATACGGAGATGCTGGGTGATGCTTATAAATATCTATGGGAATTAGGCGTCCTAAACGGGAAAAAGAAAACCTTGAGTAGACACAAAATATGTGCATGTTTTGCTCTAGGATCAGCAGAAACCTATAAGTGGATGCACGAGAATCCTGCGGTGGAGATGCACAGCACAACTTGGACCAATAATTGTTCTGTAATAGGTCAAAATCATAAATTGATCGCCATAAATCAAGCGATTGAAGTGGATCTCACAGGTCAGGTGGCTTCAGAAAGCATTGGTCCGAGGCAACATAGCGGTACAGGTGGTCAGTTGGATTTCGTCCGGGGAGCACAGCTTTCACCTGGAGGAAAAGCCTTTATATGCCTGCACTCAGCTGCCAATACTTCTAAGAAAGGCCGGCTGTCTAAAATTGTACCGTTATTAAACCATGGAACTGCGGTTTCTGTTCCCCGCCAGGACGTTGATTACGTCGTAACTGAATACGGTGTTGCCAAACTTAAAGGGAAGACTATGAGAGAGCGAGCTCAAGAGTTAATTAGTATTGCTCATCCAGATTTTAGAGCCGAACTCCGCGAAGAAGCTAAAAAACTTACCTTATTTTAAGATTGACGATATAGGTCCTTTAGCTGCAGTGGCACGGATGGTACATTAGGATTTAGAGACATTACAAGTGTCTCTTTTTTCGTTGTAATCGTAAATCTTAAAGAAATGAGGCATTAATATTTATGTCTTAGCCTGCTTTTGCAGGCTTTTTGGTTATTATATCAATGGAATGAGTTTTATTGCAGGTATTAAGATATTAATTGTAGAAATAATTAAATGGCTATGTTGGAAAATAAGTTGTTACTCCCTAAAGAATTCAGACCGTTTATGATAAGCTTACTAAAAATATTCTAAGCAACAACGAGGGGGAATGGTCTAGTTAATGAGTTAATGGAAGTATCAGTTAGAATGAATCGTGTAATAATCCATAGAGATTGTTTCTTCTAAAGGAGATCGAGTGATGAATATTCAGATTTTCGGTTTAAAGAAATGTTTTGCCACAAAAAAAGCAGAACGTTATTTTAAAGAACGGAACATTAACTATCAATTTGTAGATTTGACAATGCTTGGCTTGAGCAAAGGAGAATTGCAAAGTGTAAAGGCTGCTGTAGGATTAAAGAATCTGGTTAATAATGAGACTAAGGATTACAAGCGCTTAAACATGGATCGCATTATTTCTACTAGTGGCAAGGAAGAAATGCTCTTGAATAATCCTAGTCTTTATAAAACCCCTATCGTACGCAATGGAAAACAGGCAACGGTAGGATATGAACCATCTATCTGGGAATCTTGGGAATAGTGATACTTAGCTTTCTTGAAAGGAGTGAGACGTACGGAAAGCAAGGAGAAGTTAACGATTGTAAAAGAATCAGACGATATTTTTAAGGATATTTTATCTCCTCTGAAAGAAAGGGGGGCGATACCGTACGTATATTTTTACCGTATTATTGGTTGCGATGACGAGAGACAGTATCAACTTGAGGTTATTAGGTTAGATGAAAGACTGAGATCAATGGGTAATTATTATTGTTTTGACAAAACAATCCCACTGACTACAGACCGATCATTAATTGAAAGAGCTAAAAAACTGTTTGAACCTCTTCCGTTAAAGGACTATAGTAATGGGGCGCTTCTAAATGTCTTAGAAACACAGGGCTACTTTTCATTAACCTCAGATAATCAAGTTCATCTAAAAATTAAAAAAGCCTTTGGACACATGCTAAATCTATTTATCACGAATGAGGGACCGGTTAATCTAAGTATAATGCTCAATTTTAGCACTAAAATTTTGCTGTGGTTTGGGAACTATGGTAAACTCATCAATAAAAAATCACTCTATAACCCTAAAATTGTTTATTGGGGAAGTCCTACTAAACACGAAACTTATTTCCTGATTCTAATGTCCCTAGTCGGCTTTGATGTCCTTGTGCTAAATACTTCGTTTAAAGATTTATTTGAGACTATAGATTACAAAAACGAATATTGCTTATTAATGAGAAAATCGAAAGACCTTCCAATAGGAGCCTTTCCCTCAAAAAAATCTCTGGAAAAGCCTAAAACTATTATGCCCACACCTAGGCAAGAGAAGATCAAAGGCGACACGCAAATACAACACAAGAATCCGTTGGATAGCTTGAGTAACGATCCTATTATTGTGGTCAAATTGAAGAAAACCGCTTCGATCTTAGAGGATAGTTTAGTGCCCTTGAACCAACGAAGTGGTTTTGTAGGGGAGCCCTATCCAATAGTTCCGGCCTATTTTGTTCGTTATATTGGAGTGCCCAGTACTACGGATGATTGGCAGGCGGAGTATTATAATTCTCTTTACAATCTTGATAAAGGCTTGCAAAAATTCCAGTATCTAAAGTTTCTTGAGAGTATTCCAGCACCCACAGCTGAGGAGAGTGCCTTGATACCCCAGAGACTTTTTAACGATTCTGCTCAGGACTGGCAGGAGGTTGTCGATAAGATTCTCCAGGCCAAGATTCTTCCACAAACCTATGGAGAGCTTCTAAATAACACGATATTGAACTCGTTTGTGGATATTGTTAAGCTTTTTGTAGAAAAGAATAGTAACGTCAATAGTTCCATTGTCTTAAATTTCTCGTTAAAGATTGTTAGTTGGTTGAACCGATACCTACCGAGTCTCTTTACCCAAGGGAAGCGGAGTAATCCTTTCCGTGTCGAAGGATCTAATCTACATAATCCCAAAATCCTTTTCTATGGTCCGATTAAAGCTCACGAAATATTTCTGCTTTCTGCTTTCCATAGGATAGGGTGTGACGTTCTGTTTATTCACTCTGAGCCATCGGGAGATAAACCATTTCAACGCTTCGATCAAGGCGATGTTTTAACTTATCCGATCAAAAATAATCATAATTTATCCTTCGCTGCCTTTCCAGAACACGAGCAATTGATTCGCAAAAGCACCGTTGCCTATAATGCTTCGAAAGAAATTGAGGAAGTAATCTATGGTGAAGAAGTGGGTCTTTTTAAACCATGGCAATTTGAAAACTACCAAACTCAACCGATAACTCTTAAAACCACCTATGACGAACTTAAAATACTCTGGCGAGAACCTACAAAACTTCGTCCAGAGTTTAAAATACAGAATAGGAAGGTTTATGTTCCCAATATATTTGCCAAGATCAATGGAGTTAGCGAGGATATTAATGATTATTGGCAAGGCCTCAAAGCGCTTGCCGAGGCTCCTAATACAAAAATTATTCAGGATGTCCCCTTCACTAAAATAAGCTATACCAAGCAGGAACTTTACCAAGCAAACTATTTACTGAATAAGGACGGATTTTTAGATGTGTCCAAAGTCCTGAAAGATCGGCATTACAAGTTGAGTTATCTCAAAGAACCTTTGCAACATTTCCTGATGGTTAAAATCAATGAACTAATTAGCTCGGGAATGTTTTTAACAACGGTTGATGAGAAATTTAAGCTAACCATCATCATGACAATCTTAACAATGGATGAATCCTTTATTAAGCTCATCCAAGGTTTTGATTATCCTCAAGAGATACCTAAAGTGATACTCTATGATCATGTTAAGGAATCCTTCAATGAAAATGACTGCATCTTACTTGCCTATTTTAACCTAATCGGTCTCGACGTTGTTATTTTTACGCCAACGAGCTACAGAAACATTGAACAGCATATCAAGCCAACTCTTTTGGATGTTCATCAGCTTCCTTTAGTGAAATACGACCTTGCTCTGCCACCTTTAAGTAGCATTTCAGCGCCATCAACTCCTAAACCTGGACTTTTATCTCGATTTTTCAACCTTCGCTAGCACATAAATATTCAAGAAAAGGGGATTTGAAATGGAAATTCAAGGCTTTACAACCATGTTAACAGAGGATAAAAGCTTAATGCCGGTACCTGTACCAGAGTTTGATCTAGAGAAACAGAAACATGAAGTTATGGTTAGAGTCCAAGAAAGCCCTGAGGTTCGCAGTATTGTACGACAAATTAATATTGAAGATGTTAGCTCAATCATGACCTTTGGTAAGAACTCTGCAGAAGAGGTTGCTCGTTTTTCAGACGCCATCCTTCATTCAATGCAATCGACAAAGGTTGAGGATTCAGGCGAACTATTGCTTCAACTGAATAAGATCATGGAGAAGTTTGATATCAAAGATTTCGAAGAAAAGTCACCAGGCTTTCTAGAGAAGCTTTTCTCTAAAGCAAAGAATTCAGTGGATGCCCTCTTTAAAAAATATAACTCAATGGGTGATGAAGTTGATAAAGTATTTGTGACGCTGAAACAATATGAAGCAGAAATTAATATTGCCAATAAACACTTAGCGGATATGTTTGATAGAAACACAGAGTATTACGAGCAGTTAGGGCAATATATTTACGCTGGTCAAGTGGTACTTGCAGAACTTAAGAATAATGTCATCCCTGCTGCTCAGGCTAAGGCTAATCAGACGGGTGACAGACTTGACCAACAAAACGTCAATAACTTAATGCAGGTTCAAGATATTATGGAACAAAGAATTTATGATTTACAACTTGCTGAAAATGTTGCTGTACAAAGTATGCCAACCATCAAGGCCATTGAATATGGCAATTATAACTTGGTTCGCAAGATCAATTCTGCGTTTGTAATTACCATGCCAATCTTTAAGCAATGCCTGGTTCAGGCCATCATGTTAAAGCGTCAATCAGTGCAGGCCAAAGCGATGAGCGCGTTAGATGAAAAGACAAATGAACTGCTACTTCGTAATGCTGAGAATACCGCTTTACAATCAAAGATGGTGGCTAAACTAGCTTCAGGAAGTTCGGTGAGTATAGAAACTTTAGAAAAATCCTGGCAGACCATCGTAAAGGGTATTGAGGAAACAAAAGCGATTCAGGAGGAAATGAGACAAAAACGTTTAGATGGAACCAAGAGATTAGAGATCCTGAAACAAGATTTTGTGAATCGTGGAATCGTAAGGTAATTACAATTTCAAAAGGGAACATAACCGAAACTGAGATAATTCAAGAAAGTGGTTCGCTATCCAAAAACAGGAGCCTTTCACACACTTCAAAAGAGGTGGTGGGAGGCTCTTGTAATTTGAAAACATCCAAAAATATTTGGGAAAATCTAGAAGATATATTGCGAAAGCTAGTCTGGGATAGTTGATTACTAGGAGTCATAATCTAAGATTGCTAATCAATAATTACCGGTATTTAACAATTCCTTCGATGGAGTAGAAATCTCAAATTGACGATTTGATACTAAAGGAGTAAAATACTTCGTGAGCGAAACATTCGGCTTCGAAATATATGCGTAAGGATGTGAACTCAGATTCCTACTTACAAGAAGTAGGAGTCTTGAAAGTTGATAAACGTAGACGGAATACTTTAATTAAGGAGCAACAAATGGAAACTATCAATGAAAGTGCAAAAGTCGCAAATCTTTTTCAGGAAGTAATGATCCTTTTTAAACAGAGCATGAGTAAAGTCTTTGAAGATTCAGGGATCACTGCACCACAAGGAATGGTGCTAAGAATATTAAGTAAGGAAACTAAGATCAAAATAACCGAACTAAGTAGTAAGCTGAGCTTACCGAATAGTACTGTCTCAGGAATTGTGGATCGGCTAGAAAAGCAAGGAATGGTGGAACGGGAACGTAGTGAAAAGGACAGAAGGATTGTTTATGTAAAAATGTCTCCAAACTTTAAGGAGATGCATCAACACTTTCATAAAAATCTGCAGCTAAATATTAAAGATGTTATGAATAAAGGAACCCCTGAGGATCTAGAAATAATATTTGAAGGCTTGAGTACACTCAAGAAGCTTTTAAGGGACAAGGATGATAGTAAATGTTGATAAATAATACCTTCAAAAGGACAAGGACGGGAGATGATCTTTATGCTAAAATTGTTTCGTTTCATGAAACCGTATACTGCTCACATTGCTGTAGTTATCGGGCTTCTATTTGTCCAAGTACTTTCTGATCTATATCTTCCTACCTTGATGGCAGATATTGTTGACTATGGGATCGTAAATAAAGATGTTCCTTATATTATAAAAATAGGTGGTCTCATGTTAATCATTGCTGCAGGAGGAACCGTTTGTGCAATTATTGCATCTTATCTATCCTCAAAAACTGCAGTCGGTTTTGGGAAAATTGTGCGAGAAAAAATCTTCAACAAAGTCGAAAGTTTTTCCTTACAGGAGTTTGACAAATTAGGAACTGCCACGCTTATTACCAGAACGACTAATGATGTAACTCAGGTTCAACAAGTATCCATTTTGATCCTTAGTATGATGGTCACGGCGCCTTTAATGAGTATCGGTGGAATTGTGATGGCACTGCAACAGGATAAATCATTAGCTTGGGTGCTTGTCGTAGTCATTCCTGTACTATTTGGAATTATTGGGATTACGTTGTTTAGAGGAATGCCATTATTTAAAGTTATGCAGGAAAAACTTGATCGATTAAATCTGGTTTTACGTGAAAATCTTACCGGCATTCGAGTTATACGTGCTTTCAATCGCATTGACAAAGAAAAAGTACGGTTTGATCATGCCAACCAAGACATTATGGACAATGCCATAAAAATAAATGTGATTATGGCTGTCTTAATGCCAATGATGATGTTGATTATGAATCTGACAACAGTAGCCTTAGTTTGGTTTGGTGCCATTAGAATAGACTTAGGAGATATGCAGATGGGCTCACTTCTGGCATTTATTCAATATGCGACCCAAATCTTATTCTCATTATTAATGCTCGTTATGTTATTTATTATGATCCCACGTGCCCAGGTTTCCGCAGTCAGAATCAATGAAGTACTGGATACAAATCTGGATATTAAGGATCCTCAAGAGCCAAGATCTGTAAACAGTGAAAGAGGGCTAGTAGAATTTAAAGATGTTTCCTTCCGATACCCAGGTGCTGATCAACCTGCCGTTAGTAATATTAGTTTTAGTGCCAAAGCAGGCGAGGTGACGGCTATTATTGGGGGGACAGGCTCTGGTAAATCTACCTTAATTCATTTATTGACGCGTTTCTATGATGTTGAACATGGGAGTGTTTTAGTGGATGGGATTGATGTACGAGACATGAGGCAGCAAGATTTGCGAGCTAAGATAGGTTTTGTTCCTCAAAAAACTTTTCTTTTTACAGGGACTATTGCAGAAAATATTAAATACGGCAAAGAAGAGGCTACTTTAGAAGAGATTAAACATGCTGCACAGGTAGCACAAGCTACTGAATTTATCCTAGGCATGGAAGCTGGCTTTGATCACAATATTGCTCAGGGAGGAACTAATATTTCTGGCGGACAAAAGCAACGTCTCTCCATTGCTCGGGCTCTGGTGAGAAAACCCAAAATCTATCTTTTTGACGATAGTTTCTCTGCACTGGATTTTAAAACGGATGCGAGGCTACGAGCTGCGCTCAAACCTGAAATCGCCAAGGCTACGGTTTTCATCGTTGCTCAGAGTGTCTCAACCGTGAGAGATGCAGATCGAATCATCGTTTTAGATGACGGACAAATTACAGGAATTGGAACCCATAAAGAACTGTTAAAAACTTGTATGGTCTATCGTGAGATTGTAGCTTCACAGCTTGCAGAGGAGGAAGTCGGGTGAGTGAAGAACGTAAGATTGATAAAACGGATAAGGGTTTTCCTGGCGGGAGATCTGGGGGGCCTATGGGATCCCTGGGGAAACCTGTAGAAAAAGCTAAAAACTTTAAAAAGACACTTTTCAGGCTGCTTAATTATTTAAAGCCGCAAAGAACGAAATTCATGATCGTATTTATTTTTGCAATTCTAAGCACAATTTTTAGTATTTTAGGCCCTAAGATTATGGGTAAAGGGATCACAAAAATCGCGGAGGGCTTCGGTGCCAAAATGATCGCCCAACAGATGCATAAGCCCGTTCCAAAATTGGATTTCGAATATATAGGACAGATCGTCCTAATCCTGATCGGGTTATATCTGATCAGTGCCGCTTTTAGCTATCTGCAGCAATATATTATGGCTGGTGTAGCCCAAAAAACTGTTTATACTATGCGTAAGGAAGTCGATGAGAAGCTTTCACGCTTACCGCTTAAGTTTTATGATGCCAGGACCCATGGCGAAATTTTGAGCCGTGTCACAAATGATGTTGATAATATTTCAACCACTCTTCAGCAAAGTCTCACTCAACTCATTACATCAATTGTGACGATTGTAGGGGTTGTCGTGATGATGTTATCCATTAGCTCATTATTAACCTTGATTGTAATATTAACTCTTCCCCTTTATTTGGTTGTAACAATTATGATCGCCAAACGTTCTCAAAAACACTTTGCCAATCAACAAAAATCCCTTGGAGACCTTAATGGGCATGTTGAAGAAATGTTTGCTGGTCACAAACTTGTTAAGGCCTTTGGGCGTGAAGAGGAATCAATCAAAACCTTTAATTCAATCAATGATCAACTCTATACGGCAGGCTATAAAGCTCAGTTTATTTCAGGTATAATAATGCCTTTAATGAGATTGGTCAGTAATCTTGGTTATGTAATTATCTGTGTCGTTGGTGGTGTTTTTGCCACAAGAGGCACAATAACTATAGGAGATATACTAGCTTTTATACAATATTCGAGGCAATTTACGATGCCGATTGTTCAGACGGCTAATATCGCGAATATTATTCAATCGACAATTGCTTCAGCTGAACGTGTCTTTGAACTTTTAGATGAGAGTGAAGAAGTATCAGATGATTTTGATGCGAAAGTAATAGCCTTTCCTAAGGGCAATGTTAGATTTGAAAACGTAGATTTCAGCTATAAAGAAGAAGAACCTTTGATTAAAGGCATGAGTATTGACGTTAAACAAGGAAACACCCTTGCTATTGTAGGGCCAACGGGTGCTGGTAAAACCACACTTGTCAATCTATTAATGCGTTTCTATGAAATAAGTGCTGGAAAAATCACGATTGATGGAGTGGATATTCGAGAGATTAAACGTGGTGCCCTACGCAGTATGTTCGGCATGGTACTTCAAGATACTTGGCTCTTTAATGGAACTGTGATGGAAAATATCGCTTACGGTCGTGAAGGGGCTAGGTCAGAAGAGGTTATGCGAGCGACAAAAGCTGCTCATGCTGATCATTTTATTAAGACACTGCCGGATGGCTATCAAACATTATTGAATGAGGAAGCTTCAAATATTTCTCAAGGTCAAAAACAACTTCTGACCATCGCTCGTGCCATCCTAGCCGATCCTGCCATCTTAATTCTTGACGAGGCTACCAGTAGCGTTGACTCAAGAACGGAAGTGTTTATCCAAAAAGCGATGACTGAATTGATGAGAGGTAGAACAAGCTTTGTCATCGCCCATCGACTTTCCACGATTAGAGAGGCAGACTTAATTTTGGTTATGAATCAAGGTAGTATTGTGGAGATGGGTAATCATAACCAACTTCTTGCCCAGAATGGTTTCTATGCAGACCTGTATAACAGTCAGTTTAAGGGTGCAAATTTGGGAATCGAAGTAGGCTAAATGGGTAAATCATGGAAAATCCTATTGCCTTTAAATTTATTCTGCGCTATACTTGATTCATGATTGTTGGTACACCATTAATGTCTACACCAATAATGGTGTACCAACAAAGAGTATACGAGGTGTGATCATGGACGAGACCAATCTTAGCTGTAGCCCTTCGAAGTATGTCTGTTACAAACTTAGTCGAGTCATGAGAAAGGTCAATCGGTATTACGAGAGTAGTTTTTCTCATTACGGAATTACTCCGGCACAATTCTATGTAATGAGTGTGGTGTGGGAAAAAGATGGGGTTAAATTCAAGGACTTAGCCAAAAGTTTAGAAATGGATGGATCTACCCTTACCTCCATCTTGGATCGTCTGGAACGCCAGGATTTAGTAGAAAGGAGGGACGACCCAGAAGATAGACGCTCACTTTTAGTCTTTCTTAAGGATAAGGCTAAACAAAATATCTTGGAAATTACCTGTCTGGCTGAAACGTTGAATCAAGAAATTAAAGAACGATTTACTGAGGAAGAATTTGCTACTTTTGAAAAAGTTCTCGAAAAACTGTCCTTGGATTAATTTTTTTCATTTATTACTGTTCGAATATTCCGATATATCTACATATTTACATTTTACATATCAAGTATGATCGAGAACTAAAGTTGATCTTTAGTTGAACGAGTTCACTGGACTGCTTTTTGGTATTAAGAAACTACTAATTAGGAGGTTTGTGATAATGTCTATGCTTTTTTCTCCTGCAAAAATAGGTACACTCCAACTTCGCAATCGTCTGGTGATGACGCCTATGCATTTAGGATATAGCCCTCAAGGTGAAGTAAATGACAAACTGATTGAGTTTTATCGTGCCCGAGCCCGTGGTGGGGTCGGCCTTATTGTATTTGGCGGGTGTGGTATTGACCGGATTGGAAACGGCCCTGGGATGACTCAACTAGATGACGATTACTTCATTCCCGGTCTGAGACGTTTAGTGGAGGCTGTTCACGCCGAAGGTGCGAAAATCGTGCCTCAGCTTTATCAAGCCGGCAGGTACGCTCACTCTGTTCTTACCGGCCAGCCTTCGGTAGCTCCCTCCCCAATTTCTTCCAGGTTGACAAGGCAAACTCCGGAAGAGCTTACGCAGGAAAAAATTAACCAAGTGATAGATTCCTTCGCTAAGGCTGCTAAAAGAGCACAAGCATCAGGGTTTGATGGGGTTGAGATTCTTGCCAGTGCGGGATATCTGATTTCCCAATTTCTTTCCCCGGTCACCAATCAACGCTCCGATCGTTATGGTGGAGACCTCCAGGCCCGCATGACTTTCGGGCTTGAAGTGGTAGAGGCAGTACGTGCCGCAGTTGGACCTGATTTCCCTATCATAGTTCGAGTTGCGGGGAATGATTTTGTGCCTGGCAGTCACACAAATACTGAATCACGAGCTTTTTGTCAAGCGCTTGAGAAAAAGGGCGTAAACGCTCTCAATGTGACAGGCGGTTGGCATGAAACCCAAGTCCCTCAGCTTACCATGAATGTTCCTCCTGGAGCTTATGCCTACCTAGCTCAGGGTATTAAACAAGCGGTCTCAATTCCTGTCTTCGCCTGTAACCGGATTAACACTCCTGAATTGGCAGAGGAAATTCTGCAGGAAGGTAAAGCAGACTTTATTGGCATGGCCCGACCCCTGCTTGCAGACCCAGAGCTACCCAAAAAAGCCATGAGTGGAGCTTCGGATAGAATTCGCCCCTGTATCGGATGTAATCAAGGCTGTTTAGACTATGTTTTTCAACTTAAACCCGTAAGTTGTTTGGTCAATGCTGAGGCAGGCCGAGAAGCTGAATTGGCAGAATTAGCGTTAAAAAATCCACCAGCTCAAAATCAACAGATTCTTGTGATTGGGGCAGGTGCTGCCGGATTGGAGTTTGCACGTGTTGCGACGCTAAAAGGACATAAGGTCACGATTTGGGAAGAAAGTGATAAGACAGGTGGACAATTAGCATTAGCTGCAGCCCCTCCTGGTCGTCAAGATTTCTTATATTTTGGAACCTACTTAGCAAATATCTGCCAAGATTTAGGGGTGATTATTCAGTATAACGTTAAGGCGACCCCTGAAAAGATTCTATCCGCCGTCCAGAACGGAGAATTTACTAGGGTTGTAATTGCAACGGGTGCTCGCCCCATTACTCCGCTTATCAAAATCGAACCAGGAACCCAGGTTTTGCAGGCTTGGGATGTTTTGTTAGGTCGCCAAATAACCGGTCAAAATGTCATAATTGTTGGTGGGGGAGCTGTCGGAGTTGATACCGCACTCTTGCTAGCGGAATCAGGTACTATAGATAATCAAACTTTGCGATTCCTTCTCTTGCAGCAGGCTGAAACAGACCAAGAAATCTATCGTTTGGCAACTCAGGGAAGCAAAAAAATTACTGTTTTAGAGATGGGCAAAGGAATCGGACGAGACATCGGGCCCAGTACCCGCTGGTCCATGTTGGCAGATTTGAAACGTTACAGGGTTAACTGTCTCGAAGATAACAAAGTCCTTGAAATTCGGGCGGACGGTGTACTCGTGGAAAACGCTGGAGAACAAAGGGTCATACCGGCAGATACCGTTATCTTAGCAGTAGGTTCCTGTTCCCAAAATGAACTGTACACAGCTCTGCAAGGGAAGATCGAGTCGTTGAGTATCATTGGGGATGCTGCTAAACCACGCAAAGTTCTCGATGCTATCCATGAAGCCTATGCTGAGGGAATCAAATAGCGTGGTTCGAGGCACGAAGTTTAAGGTCCGATGTCAGAGCGAATACAGCTAATAAGGCAAGGCGCGAAGTTTGAAGTTCAAAAATCTTAGAGGATAGCTATTATTCGAGGTGCGAAGTCCGATGTTTAAGGTCCGAGGTTCGAAAGAGTACAACATAAGTAGGGAGGAAAACAATCCCTAATCTAAAATCGAACCACGATCTTCGTATGTCGAGCTTCGATTAAGAGGGGGGTAAACAACAATTAAGAAATTCTTATGAAACTATATAGAACCCTACTATTTCTTAGTAGAGTTCTCAAGGATGGTAACGATTAAATTGTTTAAGGAACGATTCTGTTCTTTGGCAAGTTCTTCCAGTTTCTTC
>JGI25321J50212_10001798_pt1 | contig 17294 bp, 7 predicted proteins | sample AutmiccommuBRH23_FD_50212 | JGI IMG/M metagenome (IMG submission 50212)
TTTATCGGGATTTTATCAAGCGCGTATTGCCAACGAAAGAAGGGGATAAATAGCTCGTGCATCAATTTTGGAATTTAATTTACAACTGACTAGGATATGAGAATGCAATTCGCCTAAAGGGTATTAGCGTTTCTCTTTTAGCGCTTTTGGTTGGTGTGATGATTGGTGGGTTTTTGGCAATACGTTTCTACCAAAACTTAGTGCATAGTTCTGCGATTGATAAACTTGGCACTGTGAAATTCCATGGAAACATTATTAGTGATCCAAAAAGCACCTTGGAAACGATTGACACGCTAACTGCTATCATTACAATAAAGCTTTTTCCCAAACGAGTAATACAACCTAGAAATATGAGGAGAGCAAAGATCATTGGACGTTTTCTATGGGTCCTCGCAACTCTTCTCATTCTCTTCGTCATAATCATGTCAAACAATGTTATTTTAGACCCATCCAAAAAATAAGTGCCGTCACTTCCTAGATACTTTGAACCATTGGATTGATAGGTACATAATATATGGCCCAGAAGTTATTTAAACTACTGGGCATTTATCTTTCTGTGGCAAACCTTTTGCAGCTAGTTACGCCAAAAGAGCCCTTCGCCGAAGCGAAAGGACTCTCTGGATAGTTGATTTGTATTCGACAAATTGCGGGAAGTACAGTCCCCTTGGGGAGGAAAAGATGACCCCCGAAGACGAATCTTCGGAGGCCTTTTCTGACCCGAGCACTGAGGAGGTACGACCCCGAGAAAAGTTGACCGGATGGGAGACTTCTCCCGAGACTTACTTAGCAGCTTGAGTCCATATTGTACCACCAGCTGCGTAAGTCCACTTTTGATCCACGTAGGTATTTCCTGCAACATCCTTGAAGTTTCCTTTGCTGCTAAATACATTTGTATCAGCAACTCCCGCTAAAACTAAAGTAAGAGTATTTCCCGCAGCCGCATATGTTGCACTAGTTACTTTAGCTACGTTGGCTCCATCAAAGTAGGTAGCTACAGTAATTTCACCATCAACAAACTCAACCCCAGTTGTACTGTCGAGAAGTCCTTGTGAGAATGTAATTACTAAACTATCCACATCGTTTGTTGCGGCACCAGTAAGAGCAGGTACCGTTGAAATCGGTGCAGTTGTGTCATCAATAAGAACTGCAGCATCAGAGGCTACAACCTTGTTTTGATAGTTGTCTTTGAGCCTTATGCTTCCTTCTGGTACAATATTGATTTTTGTAGTTTCTGGAGTAATGTTAGAACTCGCAACTGCTGTAAGATCATAAGTTGTTTGTCCTGCTGCAACAGCCTCAAATGTGAATCCTGCTACACTTGCTCCACCTGTTAATACGAAGTCATTCGCAGTAAGTGTTCCAAGAGCTTCTTCACTTAATGTTAAGCGAATTACTTCTGCATTGTCTACAACTCCATCTGAGTTAGTATCAATGTGAGCTGCACTTACAATGTAAGGAGCTGTAGCATCAGTAACTGTAATAGCTATTCCAGCTGCGCCAGTTGAAGCCAACTTATTTTGAGCAGCATCCCTCACTGATTTCGTTGTATCCCTTGTATCATCATAAACTAGTTTTGTAGTGCCCAAGGTAATTGTTTCAGCACCTGATAAAGTCAATGTAACCTTGTTGTAGGCACCTGCGCCACCTTCACCAATTGATGTAAGATTATTTGCAAAATCGCTAACTGTTGTTCCATCCGATAAACGGAATTTTGTTGCATTTGCAACTACACTCGCGGCGGCAGTAACAGCTATTGGTTCGCTTAAAGTTACTGTTAATGTATCGGTTGCATTTACTGTTCCATCAGCATCAACATCAGCATATACAACTGAAGTAATGGTTGGAGCAGTTGCATCAGCTAAGACAATAGCTTTAGTGGCACTAGCAGCACCATTGTTAGACGCAGCGTCTTGAACATTGGCTGTTCCGGCAAATAAAACATCTACACGGGTTGAGTTTGGTACAAAGGTAGGAGCTCCACCCAATGTAACAGTGTAAGTCTTAGCAGTGGTAGTGAGTTGGGTAAAGGTTCCAAGTGAAGTTGTATCACTTGTGGTAAAGTCTGCTTGTGTAAATGTAGTACCTGCCTTAAGGTTTTCACTAAAGGTCAGAACTAGTTTGTCTCCTGCTGACACATCTCCATCAAGGTTGGTATCTTGATAGCTCATTGATGCTAGAGTTGGTGCTACAGTGTCAAATCTAGGCACAAAGCGGGTTGCATTAACTGCATTACTTCCTGCATTACCTGAGTTGTCAGTTAATCCAGTTACAGAAGTCGAAGCTAATCCGATTGTATCTGTTCCGTCTGCAGCAATGGTAGGAGTGGTACCTAGAGTGATTCTAAGGGTCTCTGCTCCGACCAGAGCAAAGGATGGACTAGTTCCAAGGTCAGCTGTACCAGCAAATGAAGCGTCCGTAAGCCCATTTATGTTGATAGGCTCTGTGAAGGCTATATCAATGGTGTCGCCTGCACTGAATGCTTTGTCACCATCTTTATCTGTTGCTACAACTGCTGTCACTGCATGCAGATAAGGCGGTGTTGTGTCACTTGTTGCCGAACCATTGAATGTGCTGGAAGCAGCTGCGAGTATTACATTGCCAGTAGTATCTGCGATAGTGTCACCATATGCAATGGTGTAATTAATGGCTGCTTGAGCAGCAGTGGTCAATCTTAAAGTCTTTTTGTCAGCCAGTAATTGTGCACTGACTACTTCAAGCGTAACTGCCGGATTTGTTGTTGCGGAGATAACATAGTTAGTCTTAGTCTCTGCAATCGTTTTGTTCACATCTTCACTGAAGAGAACATCAATTGTGGTTCCATTAACAACAGTTGCTGATACTACAGTAGGAGGCGTAACATCTGCAACAGAAACGGTTTTTGCATTGGCGAGTGAAACGGCCAAGTCAACAACACCATTAGTGCTAGTAAATGTACTTGCGCCATAGTAAAGCTTAAGTTTAGTTGTATCCAATGCTTCTACACCAACAGCATCCACTGTGCCTTCGAGCTGAATTACAACAGTTGCTTCGTCTTTCGTTAATTGTGTTGCTACCGTTGCACCATTGGCAACAGTATATGTTGCTGTGCCATCAGTAAATTTCAGGTTAGTGTACGCAATAGCAGCCGCTGCACCAGCAAGGCTGGATCCGTCTTTGTCCACAGGCGTGTTGAACACCAGTGTCAATTGATTGGTCAGACTGTTGTATGCGGCAGTCTGCAATGCTGGTTTGGTATTGTCCTCAGTATACAGTAATACTTTGGCTGTGTTGACAGCATTAGTATTGCCTCCAAGATCGCTAACAAGTCCAGCAGCTGTAACGGTTACTGTTGAGGTCGTAACTGTTGCTGCTTGAATAGCATCTTTTAGGGTTTGGGTTAATTGTAATTGGATTTCGCTACCATTAGCGCTTGTAAGCTTGGTTGCTCCAGTTACAGCTGTGGATGTTCCATTGATATCCATCGTGATTGAAGCAAGATCAGCTGCTGACAGGGTGCTTACATCAATGTCTTTGTTAAACTTCAATGTAAGAATTCCTGTGGTTTCCGAATAGGCTGATGTTTCTAGCAGTGCAGGAGGATTAGTTACTGCATTGCCATTTGATACTAAAATCTTATTTGGAACAGTGGCAGCATCTTGTACTGCACTAGCAGCAATGTTCAATGTAAGGTTTCCAGTTAATGCAGCCACTTGAGCTGCTTTAGCTGCAGTTAAGGTAAATGTTATGACTTCATTGGCAACTGCTGCAGTGTCATCTGCATCAAGAGCTACATTTGTTGTACCGTCGGTTATCACAAAACTAGCAGGTACAAGGTTAGTTAAAGTCACAACTTCACTAAACTTAACATCAAGAGTTTTGTTTACAGAATCATAGGTTACCATACTTACTGTTGGCTTAACTGAATCTGTTGTACTTAAGCCCATGAATCCTGCTGAGGACCCAGATGCAATGGCATTACCCGCCAAGTCAGTAACTGCTGCTGCAGTATCAACTGAGAAGTAGTACTGACCACTTACCATAGCATTGGCTAAAGTAACGTTCAAAGTTTTACCATCAGCTGCCAAAACCGCCGAATCTCCTGCTCCAAGGGCATAATTAGAAGCATGGGCCGTATTTGCAGGGTATGCTAAGGAATAGTTACCTTCTGTTTCTGCTCCTGCCTTCGCAACTTTGTCACTAAACACAACCGTTAAGTGTGTGGAGTCAACAGGAGTTACAGTGAATGTAGGTGCTGTAGCATAGCCTATTAAATCAACAGTCATTGCAGTAGCCCCAATTTCTTGATAGCTTATTGTATAGTTGGCTACTCCCGCAGTTGTTGGCGGTAACGCTGGTGTTAAGTCTGACAGAGTGAGTCTGATTTTTGAAGGACTTACAACTTCCGCTGCTGTAACGGTTCTGGTTGCGAATGTAGTTGTTTTACCTGTAACTGTCCATTTAGTATTAACTGCATTTGCTGCAATAGCATTAGTGACGTTTACATCAACAGTAGTCGCACTAATTGTTGTGGCACTAGCAACAGTAAATGCAGCTGAAGCATCAAAGCCAGTAAACTTAGTAGCAAATGCTGCTCCATTATAGCTCAGAGTGTATTGTTTAGTGGAATCTTGAGCTGAAGTGGTTACAGTGTAAGTAGCTGTGGTTCCAGCCTTCAAAGCTACAACGGAAGCAGTCAAACCATTGTCGAAGGTAAAGGCAGTCGCAGCAGGTGCTGCATCCAATGCTTTACTAAATGTTACTTCAACAGTAGTCCCGTTAATAGCACTTACCGAACTCACTGTTGCTGGCCCTTCAGTAATTACAGTACCATCCTTTGAATCAACAGTATTTCCTGTGGCTTTATCGACAACTTGTGCAGGAACTACCGAGTCAGCATTATCTTTTAGACTTGGAAGACCAGTATATTCATTGAACTGAGCATATTTGTCGTTAACTACTGCAAAAGAAGTAGTAGGGGCAGCATTAGTATCAGTTAGAATTTGTGCCCGCTGAGCAACAGACAGCGTTCCGAGATAAGCTGTGGAGTAGTAATTTCCACCTACATACAAGCCTGTTTGGGCTGCAAAGGCTGGCGATACCATTCCGGCTACTAAGCCTGCAGATAACATAGCTGTGTAAAACTGTTTTCTCATTCTTTAATGTCCTCCTCATTTCTGAATAACCCACATATTAAGTTAAGTCGCTACAGGGCAAAGATCAGATTCGTATCTTAAATTATCTAACCTGCCCTGCAGCAACTATGAAACCCTTAAGACCTTAAAAGACTCGTTTAACTTAGAGTGATTTGACTACAGGAGTGCCCACGGTTGCACCAGCAGCGTTTTTAGCTGTGATGGTCACAGTAGTTTCAGCCTGATCCGTGTAGAACGATGCTATTGTGACTTTGCCAGCAACTACATCGGCAGTTTTCGGCTCAGGATCAGCAATACTACCAGCGAATTCTAGTTTGGTTACAGTTGCATCATTTACAGTAATATCAACACTGTATTCGTCAAGACTCAGCATAGGAACGTTATCTTGAGTTTTTGTGAATACTGCAGTAAGAAGATCTCCTGTTGCTGAAATGTTAACTGTGAAGTTAACAACTGTAGTATTACCGGTAGTGTCTTTAACTGTCAGTACATAAGCACCATTAGCTGTGACAGCTGTACCTAATGCATACCCTGCAACTGCAGTGCCGTCTTTGGTAAGGGTTGTGCTTGCAATATCCGTGGCAGCACTAGCTGGTGTAACTGCTGCTGTATAGGTTTGGCCTGTAGCCACACCTGTTACGGCCGGTGCTGTAGTATCAGCTACAGTACCAAGGCTAGCTGTGACAGTGATCTTAATGGTTTTGACTAATCCGTTTTGACTAATACCACTAAGAACAATTACATCGCCAACTTGTGGAGCTGTCGCGATTCTGAGGTCTGCACCTAGATCAAAGGTACTAGGAGTTGTTCCATCCGCCTTGACTGCAGAAACGGTAATAATATCAGCTAATGGAGCTGCTTTTGTACCATACTGATCCATAGTCCTGAAATAGATTCCAGAGCGGTTAGCGCTAGATCCAGCTGTATCCATTCTTGCTAAAAGCTTAGTCGCAGCAAGATAATCTACGCTGACTGTCGCAGCATCTCCTGGATCATTGAGTGTAATACCAGGTAGGAAGGTACCTACGTTAGCAAAAATACCAGTTGCTACAGGTACTGCAGTTGAAGAAGTAATAGGTGTTGTTAAGGTATGCACTAAATTATCTGCACCTTTAAATGTTACATTTAAGGTGGTGCTCGAAGTTGTCACATTATCTGCCAATTTTTTCGCATACACACTAACGTTCTTATAGTCAAACAATAATGGAGTTTCACTATAGGCGGCAATAAAGTCAGGACTATCAACATATGCGTTGATAATATTACCATTTGCCAAGACTACTTTTGAACCACTTGCGGATTTACCATAGATGTATGGATTAGCACCAAAAGCATCAATTCTGGAAGTTACTGCATCAGCAGTAGTAGCGTCAGCATAGATTGGTTTTTCTACTGTATCAATAATGTAATCTTTAATATCATCGTTTTTCAGAATTTGAAGTGTTACTGACTTAGAGTCAATCGTTGTTAACGTAGCTAGTTCAGCAAGAGTTGGATTTGCCTGATTAGCTAACGGAATCACGTAATCACCTTTTGCGTGAGCCGTTGTAGTGGTTGCATACGTTTCAGCTACATTGATCAGTTTGAAGGTAACTGTGCCAGTTGATCCAACCGCTTCTAAACCAGAGTTAGCTGTAATCTTAATTCCATTTCCGCCGAAGGCTACAGCATTACCGCCTGTTGCAACTTCACCTGAAGTGGTACCAGCTACACTGACAGCCCCTGTAGGAGTTGCGAGAACTTGATAATTATACTCTGGGCTAGTATTGATCGCTACGCCCTTGGCTTTTCCTACCATATCAAACGCTCTACCATATTGATCCTTAACAGCAAATCCACCATAGTTATAACCAAAGTCAATTGCTTGACTTGCACCACTTTGCATGTTATTTAACAATATTGTAGAATCTAAAGCTAATGCGTCAGCTTTGGCATATTTCTGAATATTGATAGTGAGTGAACTGTATTTACCAGTTGAGGTATTTGCAGTTATAACTTGTTGTCCGTCCGTTGTAAATCCTTCGCCATTTGGACCAGCTAACAAGCTAGCAGATCCATCGGTATTTTGAACTAGCTTGGCGTTAGATATTGTGAGATTAGTAGTCTTCAAATCAACATACTTTGTGAGGGCAGCACCATTTTGATCTACTGCGGAGAAAGGAATTGCTTTACCTTCATTAACAGCTACATCATACGAAGGAGCCATTAATGTAAAGGTGTCAATTGCTGATGCTTTCTTTAAGGTTGCATCAAGGGAGGAAGTTTTTCCGGTCCAAGTCATTGCAGTTATTACTGTTGGCATATCCATAGTCAGTGTACCGCTAGAATTATTAGCAACGACTTTAATGACTGCCTTTGTATCATCGAGTGGATCCTGTTCAACAGATGCAGTTACATAGGAGTTTGAAGTAGTTAACATTCTAGGGTTAACGCCATCATCGTGTAAGATCAAGCCACCCTTGATCAAATCATAATTCGTAGTTGGATTACCGCTAATGTCTGTAGCAGTATAGCTCGCATAGAATTCGCTTGAATCTCCTGCAGTTAGAGCTTTTCCTTCAGAATTTTTTAGCTCTCCTAATTGGAAATCACTTAATGTACCAATTTGAGTCGATGTTGATAATGTAGCACTTACTGAAACTCCAGTCGTTGAATCATAGCCTGTTAATACCACAGTAGCATACTGCATAAGATTCGTAACATTAGCTTTTAATGTAAGCAACCCATTTTTCGCTGTAACCTCACCAACGCCACTTTGGAATGTTAAACTATTAGCAAGCGATGATGTTGTAATATCGTTGTTATATTGATCTAATACTTGATAGGTTGCATAACCAGTCTGCTTCGTTGAATCCTTAGTGTCTGTAACAACCCCTAATTTAGTTGCAGTGATATTAATCTTGGCAACCTTTTGTTGGACTACAGCTACAGATGTGTTTCCAAGATCTGTGGCATCATCCTTGACGTTAACTGTATAGGTTCCTTCTGGGAAATTTGCTGAGTTAGTTAGTGTAGCTTCTGTCTTTGCAGTATTCCAAGTTGCTGCTACAGTTACAGGAGTTGTTAAGTTTTTAACAACAAAGGCTACTTTCTCTGTATTTGCAGGTGCTTGGTTAAAGACCACTTTGAATTCTTTTGCGCTAACAGCACTTACTGATGTAACTGACAATGTTCCGCTTGGTATTGTAACTACTCCAGTTACAACTCCGACACGTACAGTTTCAGGAACAACTGCTGCACCACCGAGAGCTGTAACAACACCGGCAGCACCGAGTTTACCGCTTATGATTTTAGCTATGGAAGGAACTGTTCCATCTGTGAGAACAATTGCTGACTTAGTCTGAGCAGCTAGTGGTGCACCGGCAAGAGCATCGATACCAGTTACGCCGTTGGCTACATATACATTGTCGTATTTGATGGAAGAGTCAAAGTCTTGAATAACTTGGCTATTGGTATCATAAGCGGACATTCCAGCGTGGCGGGTTGCACTAGGGAATTTAGCCTTTACAGCATCACTGATGACTCCTGTTCCACCGATGACATCACTTGAAGTAATGGCTGTGTTTACAGCCAAGTATGCTGTCACACTAGCAGGAACTGAATCTTTGTCCGTTAAGAGGATTGGCTCATTGGCAGCAGAGGCAATCGCCGCAATGGAGAGTGCGTCTTGCAAGCCATTAGCTACAGCAACTTTAGTTACGCCAGTCATTTTCTTAGCGATATTAACTGATGTTTCAGCGCGGTCAACTCCACCAAGGGGAACTACAGTAATTCCCATTCCTTCTAATTCGGTGAGAACACCTTGGCTGATAACAGCCGTTCCGCTGGTTACATAAACTGTCTTGACAGCAAGTTTGGTGAGTTCTGTTTTAGTGTCAGCATCCAGTGCATTACCAGCTCCGGTCAGAAGGATAGGAGCTTTCAAGTACGAAGCGAGGGGACCAGCTGTCAGAGCATCAACCATACCATAAGAAGCTGAGGAAGCAAGGATTGCTGCACCTGTCCAGCCTGTTTGATCTGCGATTGCTATTGCAGTTTGAGCAGCAGTTGTTCCCGCTATACGAGTTGGGACTGTTCCTGTAGCAAATGCATTAAAAGGTATCATTGTCAGTGCCATACTTGCGATGGCTAATGAAGCTAGGGCCTTTTTAGTTTTTTTCATGTAGTGAATTTCTCCTCTCGTCTTTTGGATCTCTTCTGTATCTTGTGAATAAAACGATCTCTGTTCCTTACCAAGGACGTTTCTTAGTCGTCCCTCACCCCCTTAGTATGAGTCGCCTAATCTTTAGACATTGCGCAATATCTAAAAGCATTTCACAGGATCCAAGCGGGAGCGTCCCCCCTTAGGATGATTACTCACCCCTCCTGTGTCATACCATTTAGAACGCATAGATGAAGAAACCACAAAAAGGCATGTACTAGTATCTCTATTCGTCAGAATAGCTAATAATTCCTTCTTGCTGTCCGATTTTTTTTATTGTCTTAAAAAATAATGAGATTTAAGCCATCGGACAGGTTTCTACAGTTACTTCACTTAGTTTACACTAAAACTTAATAGTTTTCCACCTTTAGTTAAAAAATATACTGAGTGCAGATGGAATACTTGATTATAGCACGGAGTTTATAACCAAATGTGTGTATTTTGTGGGATTTTTCTAAATAAGTCGTTAACCTTTTAAGGCTAAATCCCTTTGAAGCTCAAAATCCCTCGATAGACACCTAAAGCTACTTTTTTTTGGACATCCGGGGCTCCTAAAAGTTTTTCTTCAGACGGGTTGGAAATGAAACCGATTTCTACCAGGACTGCGGGCATTTTTGTATTCTTGAGCACGTAGAAAGGGGCATCCCGAACGCCACGGTTATTCAAGGCCATTGCCTTTACTACCTCACGCTGCATGCTATCCGCAAAGGCCTTGGACTGGGTGGCTACTGAGCTAGCCGAACTATAATAGGTCGTTGTCCCTCCTGGCTCGGGATTACTGGATGCATCATTGTGCAGACTGATAAAAAGATCTGCCTTTTGGTCGTTAGCGATTTTAGTGCGAGCCTGCAGGTCGGAAAGCTCGGAATACGGCCCCACAGCGGGCGTAACGTCCGTGCTCCGGGTCAAGGTCACTTGTGCCCCCGCTGAGCGCAACAAACTTGCGAGATTTAGACCTACGGGCAGGGTATTGTTTTTTTCATAAGTCCCTGTCGCTCCAAGCGCTCCTGTGTCAGGACCGCCATGTCCCGGGTCAACGATAACTGCAACTCCTGCCAGAAGGTATGGGGGCTGCTCGGTACCTTCAACGATAGACTTGATTTTATCTGCGACAACCGCCATCCCCCCGATGATCACGACGTTCATGGTACTTTCCGTCGGTCTGGACAACACGGAATAGGTTGATCCCGGTAAGTATGTCCTTTGAGCCATCACGATTCCTGCGCCTTGCTTGGCCGCTAGCCCCCCTGCTGCGAGTGCATCAGGGAAGTCCTCACCGGTTACCAAGTATGTCGTTTGCGCAGTCAGTTCATCCCGAGCAAATTCATAGACCTCTGCGGCGGTATCATAGCGGTCGTTGCCGGCAAGCCGTTGAACACTATTTAAGCTACCCAGTGTCGCACTGGAGACTACCGCTTCCCCGCCGATGACGAGCGTATTCAGGTCCCCTTTTTGCTGTAGATTGTTAAGCTCCTCCTGAGTAGTAGCTGGCATCTTCTTAGCACTTGTCAAAAGAATTGGGGTCTCTGTCACCCCTGCGTAAGCAGATATCGCCAGGGCATCCGGAAATTGATCTCCATTGGCCAGGATCACTTGCCCCTTAGTCCCGACGCGTTCGGCCACTCTTTGAGCTGTTTCAAATTGATCATACCCCGCTATGCGTTCCGGTTGACTATAACCTGCATTTTGGATATCTGACACAACCTTAGGGCTTAAAGCAGCCTCCCCCCCTAAAAGGATGATCTGCTGGGCGCCCAAGCGTTTAATTTCATCCATAACCTTGGCATCAACGCCCCCCGTCGGGGTCAGAAGAAGGGGAGCATCTAATTGATGAGAAAGTGGCGCCGCGACCAGAGCATCCGGAAAATGATCGCAATTGGCCAATAAGACTGTATCCGCCTGTTGCCACCCGATTCTAGAAACTTCAATGGCGGTATCAATTTGACGTATCCCGGCGATCCTTGACGTTTCTAAGGCCAGGGGAGAAGCATTGACAGGCCTCTGAAAGCCTAGTAAAAAACTAAGTCCTAAAACTAACAACCCTAAGTGTCTCCATTTTATTTTTGCCACATTTTAATCCCTCCCCTCAAAGTCTACTTAATATATTTTCGACATGCTTCGCTGATATCCTGCCACTGAAAAATCAGAATTTTTCGTCTAAGAGGTTATTTAACGTATATTTTAACGGTTTCTACAACATTTTCCGGCAATACTGCCACCCCTCCGAAAGACTCTACCTCTTTTCCCTGCCAGGAATTCAAGAGAGTGAACAAACTCGAAGGAATGGCAGAGTGCGTCGGCACTAAGACTACCATCGAGCCGTAAAATGAGGCCCTTATAGCCCCTGTTAGAGCGTCTGGGAAATTTTCCCCGGTTGCGATTTCAAGTTTTTCCGTTGTGGGTGGGTAAGCCTGCAAGACGGCTGCCGTTGTGTCGTAAGCTGTATCTCCACTGATCCGTTTAGGAAAGGGGAGGCTTTCCATGACCTTAGCCCCCACCACAGTAGTCCCTCCGATAACTAGGGTTTGGGTCACATTGAGTTCTCTTAGAACGGTTTGGGTGTCCCCAGATAAGGTTGACGAATCTGTGAGCAAGATCGGGATCCCCTGACGTGCAGCCCAAGCTGAGATGACTAAGGCGTCCTGAAAGTTATGCACACTAGTGACGACGGCTCTGCCTTTATTTCCAAGTTCTCGGGCAATCGCCGCAGCTGTCCCTTCTGCCGTGTAACCGTAGAGACGTTTTACTTTATACTTCTGCTGTAGTTCAGTTTCTATATTAGTAGATAAAGCAGCCGTACCCCCTAAAAGATAGATTTTCTGCGGAGCTAATCTTTGTAGTTCTGCTCGAACGTCCTCCGTAAGCCCAGTGCTAGGAGAGAGTAAGATCGGAGCTTGCAATTTATAGGCCAGGGGTGCACCTGCCAGGGCATCCGGGAACTGATTAATTTGGGCGAGAATAACGCTATCCGCCCCGGTTGTAAAGGTTGCCTTAGCAATACTTATAGCCGTTCCCTCCGCGGTAACTCCTGCAAATCGATTACCCTCTGTACTTAGCTGGGAGGTCCCTACTGCATAGATTCCACCCCTATATAGTCCTAGCCGAGCCTCACCACTTACTATCTCTCCACCTAAGGCAAGCCAGCGTGAACCATCCCAGCGATAAATATTGGCTCCGGCTTGCAGCGAGGGATCCTTCAATTTTAAGGTGAGCATGTTCTGTGGAGTTACATCTCCCCAGTCAACCTGAAAAGTTGGGGTCAAAAAAGTGGCACTGTTTGGCAAACTGCCAGGAGGCGTGACTGTTTCTAAAGATACGGTAACAGAGCTGTCAAAGGCTTGCGTGGGGATTGTTAAGGTCTGTTCTGTCGAGCCCGCTGTTGCCTGAACGATACCACCCAGTTCATTGACCGAAGCAGGAGATGGTAATTCCTCCAGCGTTTGATTGGCCAGGGCTACGGCTAGTTTCACATCCACAAGCCCATATCCGTAGTTGTTATCACGTCCGGAAACGCCTAAATCCTTGACCCCCGCTTCAAGCACCTGAATCACTTGGTCCCTGGACCAAGCTGGGTGTTGACTCCAAATCAAGGCAGCTTCCCCTGCCACAAAGGGGGCGGCCATGGAGGTCCCGCTCTCAGTGACGTATCCCGGCCGTTTAGTCTTGGTCACCCAATCACTGGTGATAGAATCCCCCGGGGCGGCTAGATCCACCTCTGGACCTGTGACTGAGTAATCAGCCAGGTTGTTGTTTTGATCTGTTGCTACTACGGCCAGAACATCCGGGTCAGAGGCCGGGTAGCTCACACCAGGATTTTCTTCCGACTCGGAGTCATAATTCCCTGCAGCGGCCACTAACAAGCACCCTTTATTAACCGCATAGGCGACTGATTGCTTTAACATATCTGTGGGGTGAGTGACATTTTCCGCACCTAGACTTAAATTAATGATCTTTGCTCCATGATCAGCGGCCCAGACAATTCCGGCAGCAATCGTATCGTCATACCCTTCCCCAAAGGAATCCATAGCCTTGATCGGCATAATTTTAGCCTGATAGGCTACTCCGATTATGCCCACATTATTTCGTTCGGCAGCGGCTATACCGGCGACGTGAGTTCCGTGTCCATTGTTATCTTGGTACGAACTCGGTGCTTCACTTTTGGTGATAGCATTGTAGCCGGAGATTAAATTGTCCTTTAAATCCGGATGATTAAGGGCAACACCTGTGTCTACTATAGCAATAGTCATACCCTGACCAGTGGCTCCCATGTCCCAAGCTCCTGGGACGTTGGCTCTGAGCATTGACCATTGATCCCGGAATAGGGGGTCCTGATCGGTCGATCCCGGTAAAGCTGTTATTGTGCGGCGATAGTTTTCCTCGGCACTGATTATCCCAGGTGTCTTCTTCAGCAGTTCTATAACTTGTTGCCTAATAGTAGTTTCCTGAAATTCTAAGGTTGTGTAATTAAACGGGCCCCGACGTACAACTGTTCCTCCAAATTCTTGGGCGACTTCAGCGTCGTCTACCCCTGGTGCTAAAGAGATGATGACTTGAAAAGGCTTGGCTTGACTAGTTTTGCTTTGGTTGGGGACGGCCTGTCCAGTTATTGGTAATGGAGCGAGTCCTAGGTTACAAACCATGATCCCCATTATTAGGAAAGACACTAGTCCAAATTTGATTCTACTAATAGATTCTCTTCTATTAAGTGTCGTTCTATTAAACGTCTCTATCACGTTCTTTCTAATTAATAGTTTCTCAAGCTTTATTCGACAATTATTATGACTCTCCTTTGTTTTTCTGACCGAGTTAGGCTGTTAAGTTCTGGGTTGTTTTCAATGCCTAGTGTGTACTGTTTGATTTTGGCAATGGAGATTCCTTTGTTTTAGGGAGGATTTCGAGTGCTGGCAAAGAATAGTTAGTGAGGAAGGGGAGTCAGTGTCTTAGCACGGTCGGGAGTCAGTGTCTTAACCCGTTCGCATACATCCTACGCCGGTAAGGATTCCTCTTAGGATCACGGCTTCGGCGATACTCTCCACCGGAGACTATCGTCATCGCTATTCGCTTGTCGCTAAGGCTAAAACTCATAACCTCTGGGCTGTTCTGCATGTAAACCAATGAGTTTCTTCACGCCTTATCGTCTGCACTCATTGACGCGATTCCTCTCTCCATGCTCTCTAAGTTAAGAAACTTCCTCCGGCTTGGGTCGGACGAGGGTTTGGGACGATTGGGTGAAGGGCTGTTTGCGTCTTTGACGCAAAATTCGCTTAGGGGACGGTTCCTTACTTGCATGCTGGGCTTTCTGCATGTAAACCAACGCGTTCTTGACGCTTTATCGCCTGCGCTCATTGACGCGATTCCTCTCTCCGTGCTCCCTAAGCTAAGAAACTTCCTCTGGCTTGGGCCGGACGGGGGTTTGGGACGACGGAGAATTATGTGACGCTGTTTGCGTCTTTGACGCAAATACGCTTGGTGTGCTCTCCATGGTAAGAAGCTTCCTTTGGAAGCTCATCAATAAAATACTATAAAGAAAGGTTCAGGTTTTTATGCATTTTGTCACAAAGAAAGTAATAAGTGTTTTTTGCAGTTTAGCTTTTGTTTTAAGTATTACACCCATCCACCCTCTTAGTGTGCAGGCGGAACCTACCGAATCGGTCACTGATCGCATTTATGGGAATACACTGTATGATACTGCTGTGGAGATTTCTAAGCAGGGGTGGGATAATGCCCCTGTCGCTGTGTTGGCAACTGGAGGGAATTTTCCGGATGCCTTGACTGGAACCGTTCTGGCTCATAAGGTCAATGGGCCTTTACTGCTTACTGAATCGGATCATTTGAATTCTGCTGTTTCTGAGGAACTTAAACGTCTTGGTACGCAAGAGGTGTATCTCCTAGGCGGTACGGTTGCTTTGAATCCGTCGATTGAACAATCGCTTAAGGACCAAGGGATCCTGCCGAAGCGTCTGTCCGGCTTGGATCAGTACGGTACGGCTGCGGCTATTGCCAGTGAGGCAACACCGAGTTCTAGCCAAGCCTTTTTAGTGAACGGTGAGCGTTTTGCTGATGCCTTAAGTATCTCTTCTTATGCTGCCGCTCAAGGCATTCCTGTCTTACTCACGCGGAGCGATTCACTCCCACCGGAAACAGCTCAGGCGCTCACTCAAATGGGTGTTCGAGAAGTGACATTAATTGGCGGTAAGGCTGTGATTCAGGACACCCTTGAAGAACAACTTAGCAAACTCCCTCAGCCTGTCAAAGTCACCTCGAGGTATGCCGGGTACGATCAATATGAAACCAACACTGTTATCTTAAATCAATTAGGATTTCAGACTTCCAAGGTTTATGTAGCAACGGGTGAAAACTTTCCGGATGCTTTAGCTGGTGCAGCTCTTGCTGCCAAGGATAATGCGCCCATCCTTTTACTTCCCCGTACCCAACTAGGCGCCTCGGCAACTGCTTACCTCAATCAAAAAAGAGCCTTAGGATCAAGCTTTACAATTTTTGGGGGGTGGGGTGTTATTAATTACAAGATTGAAAGTATCCTTCGCACTGGAGTTGCCCAACCGCGGATTTCCCTCCAATACACTCAGGGTAATTTACAGGGTATGCACACTCAAGTCCAGTCTATTCCAAAACCAGCTACGGATTATGCCGATATTATTGCGCCAAGTTTGTATTACCTTGATGACACTGCAGACGGTATCGTGAGCGGTGGGTGGGATTCCACACCCGGCGATTACGTGCAGTTTACCGCCTCCGTTCATGCTCGCAATTTAAAAGTCCTTCCGGTCATCCAATCCTCTTGGGCCAGTTCCCAAGCCGTTGATACTGTACTTGCTTCCCCGACTGCCCGAGCTAAATTAGAAAGTCAGATTAAAGAACGCCTTCTTAATACAAACGCCGACGGTATCGTTATTGACTTTGAATTTATGAGTAGTGCCACTGGTCCCTATCTCACGCAGTTCATGAAAGAGCTTTACGCCTTGCTTCATCCCTTAAATAAGTTGGTGATCGAAGCCGTAATGCCTCGAACCGGCTCAGAAACTTGGCTCGAAGAGTTTGACTACCGCGCTCTTGCTCAATATGTCGATTACTTGAACATTATGACGTATGACTATAGCCACGGGTCCCCCGGACCCATCGCCCCTCTTGATTGGACAGGTCGAGTTTTGCAATATGCCCGCGGGCAAGGGGTTGACATGAATAAAGTTCTCCTCGGCCTTCCCTACTACGGGGTAGACTGGTCGACCACTGATTCTGGAGCATCCTATACCCGAAAGCCTAACGGAATGGCGGAGCTTTTAGAGTTAGCTAAAGGCCCTGTGCAACGAGATTCTTCCCAAATTCCCCACTTTAATTACTCCGATACACTCGGAATGCATACTGTTTACTTTGACGATGCACAAAGCTGGAGTGCCAAAATGCAGTTGCTCAATCAATACAGGCTTGGCGGGGTCGGGGCATGGTCCCTTAGTTGGACTCTAAACCCAACCAGCTCAAGTGCGATCTTTCCGCTGCTTAAGCAATATCTGCGCTAAGCTCCTTTCCAACACTCTGATCTTATCAAGACTGAACAAGACTGGGGGACGGTTCTCCTGTCTTGCTTTGGAAAACAAGTAAGCCGTTTACTGACTTAGTCTCAGTGAGCGGCTTACTTGTTATATCTGAACAATATTATAACCTTCCTCCAGCTACAAGGCACGATAACGTCAGCTCGGTTATGTTAATCACATACTTTTTCAATATTCTATTTCTGTTAATTCTAAGGGATCATGATTGTCATTGGCTTTGGCATGGGTTGCATTGCAGGCATTCCCCGACTTGTAAGATTTTCTTCTTCATACCTCTCACTAAAAAATCAATGACCTTTATTTTTAAACTGACGATCTAGGCGCAATTGTTTTTACAAAAAATAAAGAAATTCAATGGACCATGCATTCCAATAAATTTCCGAGTCTTTATAC
>JGI25321J50212_10001821_pt1 | contig 17092 bp, 18 predicted proteins | sample AutmiccommuBRH23_FD_50212 | JGI IMG/M metagenome (IMG submission 50212)
TGGCCCTCACCGCGCCGGACACGATGGGGGAGGCCGTGCAGACCTTCGCGCCGCATTGCGCCGTGTTCAACCAGATGGGCGCCCCCGCCATGTCTGTCCCCCTCCACTGGACACAGCCCAACCCCGCCGCACCCTCCGGCCTGCCTCTCGGCATGATGTTCGGCAGCCGCTACGGCACGGAAAGCCTCCTGCTATCGCTGGCCGGGCAACTCGAACGCGCCGCGCCCTGGGCGCATCGGAAACCGCTGGTCTGGGTGGCATGACGCATTGTTTTGATTGCCATTCCCCTGCGAATTGTGGGAATCATGATTCTTGAGCCACTTGACCGCCGGAAGGACATCGCATGCTGAAATCCCTCGCTATTGCCGCCTTGGCTGCATTCGCCGCCTCTACCGCCTCAGCCGTTCCCGCAACGCCGGAAGCGGTCGAGGCACTGCTGGAATCCATGAACACGACGGATATTGTAACCGAAACCATTGACGACACGATCGTTCGTATCGATGCGACCCGTCAGGGTTACAATTTCACGGTCCGCCTGATGGATTGCACCGACGGCACCAATTGCGTTTCATCGATGATTTTCGCGACCTTCAACATGGACGCCCGCCCCACGCTCGCAGACTTTACGCACATCAACCTGTATAATGACAATTACCCCTTCGGACGGGCATTCCTGATCGGTGACACGGAAACAGACGGCTATCTGGTCGGCGTCGATTATGCAGTCAGCATGGCCGACGAGAACGTGCTCGGCGCGGACGAAGTCGATCTCTTTTTCGTCATCCTCAACTCTTTCATCGCGCACATGCAGGAAACCGACTGATGACACGAAAGCCGCGTTCAGGCGGGTGCCATTGCGGCGCGGTCCGCTTCGAGGTTGACCTGCCGGATGCCTTCGAGGTCGAGGATTGCAACTGCTCGATCTGCGCCATGAGCGGCAACACGCACGTCATCGTGCCTGCCAGCCGCTTCCGCCTGCTCGCCGGGTCTGCCAACCTGACCGAATACACGTTCAACACCGGTGAGGCGCGCCATCTGTTCTGCAAGACATGCGGTATAAAGAGCTTCTACGTCCCGCGATCCAATCCTGACGGGTTCGCCGTGACCTGGCGCTGCCTCGATGACTGGCAATCGCTTGTTGTGACAATCAATGCATTCGACGGGCAAAACTGGGAGGCCAATGCAGGCGCGCTGACCCACAAGTCCAGGCACTAGAGCGGTTCAGGTTTCAGCGGAAGCATAACCAGCATTGACGAGATAGTTGTTGCATTCTGTGGATGAGATATCGGTGACGATCTCGCCGGTGCGCTTTGTGACAGCCTCTGCGGTACGTTCCTGGGCGGTGCGCATGGCCTGCTTGATCTTAGCGAAGGTTTGTTCGATCGGATTGAGGTCGGGGCTATAAGGCGGCAGGAACCATAGCCGTGCTCCGGCGGACCGGATCAGGTTTCGTGTTTCGGCGCCCTTGTGGGAGCCGAGATTGTCCATCACGACGATGTCGCCGGGCGAGAGTTCGGTGACCAGCATCTGGGCGACCCAGGCCCGGAAGGCTTCGCCATTGATCGGGCCATCGAAGACGCAGGGCGCCTTCAGTCCATTGGTGCGCAGGGCGGCCAGGAAGGTCAGGGTGCGCCACTTGCCATGGGGTGCCCGGCCCAGAACACGCATGCCCTTCGGCCCCCATCCCCTGAGCGGCGCCATGTTCGTCTTCACCCAGGTTTCATCAATGAAGACAAGCCGATGCGGATCCAGTCCTGCCTGAACCCGCTTCCAGCGCCGACGCTTGCGGGCCACATCAGGGCGCAGCGGCTCGGTCGCGATCAGATTTTTTTGAAGCTGAGCCCCTCGGCCCGCAGGAAGCGCCAGACCGTGTCGTGGCTGACGAAGACGCCGCGTGCGGCAAGAAGATCGACAAGCCGGTGCAAGGTCAGGTGCGAGGTATCCTCGATCCGGGCGAGGATGAAGTCCCGGTGCGGCTCCAGGAGTGCCTGGCGGTGGCCGCCGACCTTTCCGGGTTTGAGGTCGCCCTGGCGCTTCAGTAGAGCGGACCACTGCACCACCGTCGAAGGCGCAATCTGGAACCGCTCTCCTACAGATCGGCAGCTCTCACCACGCAGGTACGCCGCAACAGCCCGCTCACGAAGATCCAGCGAATAGTATGTTCCCATGATCGCTGGCCTCCTTCCCAGCGATCATGGTGAATCACAATTCTAGCTTCGAGGGAATCCCTTCCGATTCCTCCAAACTTGAAGTTACTCTAAGGCGCGTCGTGTCATTGATCCTGGTTGGGACCGTCCTGTTCCGGATCGAGTCTACTTGGATGATGATCGGATTCGTGCGCGATTCTTCGATGAAGGATCCGAGGCACTTAAGCCCCATAGAATCCTCAATGGTTACTGACGTGACATCATTTAAACCGAGGTGTCTGCCCTTCTTGCTTCGATGGCGTTAAGGCAATCGCAGGTTCTGCTCGCAAGGCTTGCATAGGCAGCCACCGCGCGTTTGAAGGTTTGATACGTCATCATCGTCCCCAATGATAGAGATGATAGAACTACCCTAGCGACGCTCCAACGGAGTGGATTTTTCCATCGGACCTACCAGTTCGACTGTTTTTGCGGAAGGCTTGCACACCTGGTTTTCGGGTTGACAAGTTGCGACTCCGCAAGCTCCCCCGAACATGAGCTCATGACGGCCTCAGCCAGACAACCGCGCAGCCAGAACCGATGGCCCAGTCTGTCAACCGGCTTTTCAACGCAGCATCCTGTGCCAGCCATGGTTCATCGATGATTAGGGCATGAGGATTGGCAACCAATCCGCGCACGAGCCTGAGCCTCGCCATGGTGCAGGGGTCGATCAAGTGACGCTGAGGGTCGATGACAGATGGCAGGCCTGTAGTGCCAGGATCAATTCCTGCCAACAGAAGCGCATCATCGACCTGCCGTTTCGGAACCCGTCCCCGGGTTCTGACCACTTCGCGCAGGCTGCCTCTCGGTAGGGGCACAACCTCTGAAACAATCGCGACGCGTCGACCCCAGTCGCGCGGGTTGGCGAAAACCGCCTGCAAGTCGCCAAGGATTATCCCCTCCCCGCCTTTCATGAGCCGTGTGGTCAACCCAGGTATATCTGACCGAGCCATCTCAGCGACCTCGCCGGGTGGAGCGAGTATTCGCCCGTCTACTGATAATGTCTGGATTGGCCTGCGCGAAATCTTCTCGGTACCTTCGGGGGCAATCTGCGGCGCCTCAAGAGCCTGCGCATCGAGCTCGCGCAGTTTCTCGACTGCAATCTGGCGTTCGATCAGCGCCTCGACAGCGAGGATGAGCAGGGATACGCCAGCGCCGCACAGGCTGAGCGCATAGATAAGTCCGCCCCAGACCGAAGCCGGCACCAGAGCGCTTTCGGACCGCATGAGGATGAACAATAGGACGCCAGCGGGCACCGTGACGGTGCCGCTGGCCCGCAGCACCTGCACGAGCGAGACGGTCTTGACTGATATGTCAGCAAGGCGCCCACCTGCCAGGCGGATCGGCCGGACGAACAGTTCGAACGCGGAATATACCGCAGCCGTTCGCACCGCATAGACTGCGTCCCCGGTGCGCGCCGATAAAAGCCCCCGCGCAGCCCGCCTGAGCCGGAAACGCGCCGACAATGGAATCCATAGAATCAGAACTAGCAGCATCGATACGGTCGGTCCGGCAAGGCAGCTCAGTAACCCGTCGAGGCCGGCAATCGTCAACGCTGAAATCAATCCCGCCGTCAGCGTAAGTGCGCCGGATACTACGCCGCAAATGCCTGCATCAGACCAATTCTTAAGAGCAGCAAGGTCTGCGCTCATTCGTGTTGAGATCGTACCAAGCCGGCCGCGCCCGAGAGCCGACCTGACGGCCTGGCGCGCAAGACCAGACCGGACGTCGTTGACGTAATTCTGCCCAATCCATTCCGCGGCTACGCCGCGGCCCCAGTAGAGGCACGCGAGAGCTGTGACCGCAGCGATAAAGCTTGCGATCGGCCAAATCGACTGTGCCGCAAGGCCGATAACGCCTGTCAACGCCTTGCCAGTCAAGATTTGCGCCCCTGTTTCCAGAACGGCGAGCAGGATCAACAGAAGAAAGGCGGCCAGTCGGCCGCCTCCAAGATATGACGGAAAGTTGGAGACCGCCCCCTGCTTCCGATTAGGCATAGGCCGATAGCCTTGCTACACCCTTAATCCAGCTCAACGGAGCGGAACCTTCGGTCAGTTCCGGCAAAGCGCAAAAGCGCGCCCGCACAAGTCCTGCAGCTTCGCGCATAGCGAGCGGCGAAGCCGTGAGCAGTCCTGAGATCGCCGAAACCGAAAGCCCGCAATCATTCATGATCTGCCAGCCGACAACGGCCGACGCGGCGCTGTCGGCGGCATAGACCCAGCGGTCCGCCAACGCCTGCATCCGAGGATGCGAGAGCAACGCATGCGTTTCGCGCTGGTGCACGCCGTCGGCAATCTCCAGGATAACCACGTTACACCCGCGCTGGATCAGTTCGGCAACAAGCGCTTCGGAGCCCCGTACAACCTGCTCGACGTCCGCGAGATAGGTCGTCGCCATGCCCGCGTCAGTGAAGTCGAGTGTATGGACAGCGCCAGAGTCAACGAACTTCCAGTAATCGTTCCCCGAACCAGTACCCGTGATCTTTGCGGCGCCCACCCGCAATCCCTTCTGAGTCAGACCGCGCACCATTCCGGCGACAGTCGTGGTCTTGCCCGAGTTCATCGTCGCCCCGCAGACCGCAATCACCGGGACGTGGCGAAGTAAAATTGGACGCGCAGGCAAGGCATAGCGTTGCAAGTTTATGGGTCGGCCTTCGGCGTCGGTGACAAGGCCAATTGGGCGCAACCGGGTCGGACTACCCTTCGCCTCCCAGACTGCGTTCGAGTTCAACACGAGCGCTGCAATGCCGCCGCCCGCCGCCAGATCGCAGACTGAGAGATCATCAGGAACTTCCGCCTCATAAGCGTCCGGCGCATACCGGTTGCCATATGCGACAATAACCTCGTCACCGGAGAAGATGGCGGCTTTGCGGCCCGTCGCAAGTTCAAGCCGTCTAAGCCGGCCGACTTCTTCGACGTGCGCGAGCACCAGATCGCCAGCTGCGGGCGTAACCGGCCCGGTTTCCAGGGCCCGCATGTCCTGCAAGGGAACGCGGCGGGTCGTGAAAGCGCGCTTGGATTTGTAGAGTCGCGTCTGGTCGAAGATCTCGATCATATTGAAGTCCTTTGGGTCAGCGAGAAACAGTCATCCAGACAACGCTAGCCGCCTCCGATTCCTTCCCGCGGTTCAAAAAAATGCCCCGCCAGTCGAGGCGGGGCAAAGAAAAATGATTGTTCCGCAGCGGTATGCCTCAGAAACGCAGCCCCAGTTCTGTGACGGCGACCCAGCCGTCTTGCTTGTCTGTACCGGGACTTTCAAAAGCCAGACGAACCGCGTCTCCCCGCAGATACACATGCTGTGAGATATCAAAATCCACGCCGAAGCCGAACCTGTGATCCTTGTCGCCGCCTTGATCTGTCACGGCATATGAAAGTGCCGCCTGCCAGCGATCCTCTTCCCATCCAAGCCCTGCATTCCATTCGCCTTCGGTCTCTGCAGCCGGCCGAAGCGCCGAGCGTCCGCGGTCAACATAGGCTGCGCCCAAGGTCATTTTCCCTCGGCGCAGTTCGGTCCCGACACTCCAGCTTGCGATATCCGCGCGGTTAGTGACCGGATCCGAAGTGCCCTTAACATAGGCACCAGACAGTCCGGCCACCCAGTTTCCCACCGGGCGGACATACTGTGCGCCGATTTCGTAAACGTCGTTCTGGATGACCCGGCTTCTCGGGTTTGCGGCATCTTCATTGGAGGCGAACTCCGGCGAGTAGGAGATGCCGGCCGAGAAGCCGCTGACTGGAGGCGAAAAGTACGAGACCTTCAGAGCGTCGCGGCTATCATAGGGCGACAGCAGGGCGACAGAACCCGTATAGCGTCCGAAATCGCCGCGCACCTGGCCGAGGCCAAGCGTCGGCGCGTGGAAGGACAGCTTGTCGGCGGGACCATCGTTCTCACCAACTTCGACGCGGCCCCAATCGGCGGCAACATAAGCATAGAGCTCGTCGCGCTCGAAGTTTTCGATATCCTTGTTGCCGGAATCGATCTCACCACGAACGCCAAATAGAAGGCCGGAATCGGTTTCCCATTCTGCGATGATGACTGCCGATCCGTCGGCTTCGCCTCCATTGCGAGGCAGCCCGCCCTGAAGCGGTTCGTACCAGGCGCCTTGTACGGCAACGGCGGCACGTGCCCGAACTGTCACAGCGCCATTTTCATAGGCAAGACCGCGTTCATCGTACTTGATTTCAGCGGCCGCCTTCAGCCCCGCCTGCGCCAACAGGACCGTCAGCGTGGCAGCGCCCAGTTTCAAAGATATAAGCATGTTACCCCCATTGCTTAGAAGCTGTCCAAGTATGAACGCCCTCAGAGCGCGGTTCATTCCGCCACGCAACAGAATTTCCGGCAAGGACACCGATGGAGGTATCGCACCCGAGGCATTGCGGAACACGGCCGCCCCCGTCAATCGCCAAGCGGCCAGTCAACATCAAAGGCGAGATAGTCACCCTGGTCATCCTGTCCGGATTCGAACCTTATCTTGTCCCGCGTTCCCATAACTATTCGCCGGACAGCCTCCGAAAACGGTTTCCACTGTTCAGGACCCGAGCCTGCATGCTCGGACTGTCTTTGCGCCGCGTCACTCATAGACGGATAGATTACCAAGCGCATTTTCAAGTTTGCAGGTGAAGGCGTCAGCGCCACGAGAAAGTTATTGTCGCCAAAGGTCTGACCGGCCTCCCGGTCCCGGCGGGCAAGCCTTTCGCGGGGAATATGCACAAGCGTGTACTGACCGGTGCGCCTCACCCTGCCATCGGTCGGTGAATTGACGAGCAAGACCAGATCTGTCCCGCGCTCGACAAGCGTGTCCAGTTTGCGCTGGAGCGCTGAAGATTCGCGGGTGTCTTTTCCGCCTGCGTCGATCAGTGCTGCTCTGAACACGCGTCCGGTTACGCCGGGCAGCTCCTGATCAGCTCCAATTCCAACAGGCTGATCCAATGTTACAGAAGCTTCGGATGCCTGAAGTACGCCTTGCCGGGCAGCCCAGACGCTGAACTCGTAACCAGACAGGACGGCACAACCGCTCTTCGTCAGCCCCTGCCTTCGCCGGGTAGCTTTTCCGGCAGCTTCGCATTGCTCGGCTTCTTGAGCCCGACGAACGGAGAGCAAGACTTGAGCGGGCTGGCTCGCCTTTGTCCGCCGGAACAGAATGTCCGCAGCGTAAGCCGCCATTTTCCGGTTCTCATGACCGATACCTGGCGCATACCGCAGTTGCCAGGCGAACGTGGCTTTCCCGCCGCTCGCAAAGACCTGCGCATCCGCGAAGAAAGCCCGGCCCCGTTCAAAACGGTTTTTTCCCTGCGCGCGCGCCCAGGCATCGGCACGTAGGTTTCGGTCGTCGGATTCTATGTCCTCGGTTCCGAGGAGTATCGTCAACTGCGTCTCGAAGCCTGACGTCTCAGCGATTGCCTCCCTTCTGCCGAGCTTGAGACCTTGAGGATAGGAACGACCCGGATCAAATTCGGTATACCAACCTGCGTTTGCAGCTACGGCCTGATCAAGACGCGCAGGCTCCGTCATCATGACGTAGCGGTGAACGAATTGCGCGCCCGCGGAATGGCCGTAGATCGAATAGGTGATCGAATTGCTCCCTGACCGCCGGCGCACCTCTTCAAACAGCGGTTCGATAACCGAGAACGTCCAGACCTCACGGGGCAGTTTCTTACCGGAACCAGGATCGACTATGCCGCCCTGATTATAGGACTCCGATCCCGGGAACCGGCGTTCGTCAAACTCTGGCGCCACCAGTATCACCCCGTGCCGCTCGGCGGTACGCGCCCAATCCTCAAGATACCTTTTTGCATCGCGTTCGACGCCATGCATGACGAACAGGATGGGCGCGTCTGCATCCAACGAACTCGGGACATACGTCCATACTCTGAGTTCCGGCCCCTCCCATCCGCTGAACATGAACCGTGATATGCCTGTCGGGAGACCGGGCGCTTGCTGACTGGGGCGTTCCGTTGAAGGTGTACTGTCGGCGTGTGCGTTTATCATGATACTCAGGCCGAAGACGGCCGCTCCAAAGCATTTCAAAGTTCGACCAAAAGAAACGAAGTCAAATGGTCTGCGGACCCAGCGATCCAGACTCTCAACATATTTCAATGAGTAACCCTCCGGCCTGGCGTATACCGGCCTTCCTCACTAACGCCCTGGCGGGATCGAATATTCCGCAGGCAGGATTGCACCACCCAATAAGCTTACAGCTTCGTCTACAACCCTGCTTACCATCGCTGGAATATATAGAGCCAGCTCAGCGTTCTCGTTCCAAACGGGGAGATAATCCATGCGTTACTTCAGACAGTTGAAACAGGATCTCGACCCGGCCCCTTTCCTCAATGAACTGGCCAAGATAGAGGGTGTCTGGAGCGAGCAGACAGGGCGCCAGGATGCGGTCTCGGTGCAACGCGAGGCGCTCGCTATTCCCTTGCGCGGAATGGTAAAATCGGCGCAAGGCGACCGCCCACGCCGCGATGTCCACGAAACTCGCTGGACAAGCGGAGCGCAGCGCCTAGCGCGCTTTCAGGAGTTCCTGAAGCAGATTGCGGCAGAAGAAGATGCCGTCGTGGGCCGAGCAAAGATTGTTTGCCTGCCGGCAGGACGCCAAGTCTATCCGCACAAGGACCGGGGTGAGTATTACAAAGTCCGCAACCGGTACCACTTTGTGCTGAAATCCAGGCTCGGATCCTGGCTGAAGGCCGGTGATGAAGAGGTCCGCATGCAGGAAGGCGAGTTGTGGTGGTTTGATAACAAGGCCGTACATGAAGCAAAGAATGATGCCGATGAAGAACGGATTCACCTCATCTTTGATCTCCTTCCGCGCCACCTCGAAACAGAGGTCCTGCGCAGGTCAAGAAAAGCGAAGGCAGCATCTCTTAAAGCCTGACACTGTCTGACAGGCACCAACTTTTACGCGCCTCCCGCCTGAACGGAATATTTCCTTTTGCAAGGTGCTAAATCGGAAGTTGCGCAACCCGCTTCCGTGCAGCGTCTTGACCTGGACGCCTGGAGCCTGAAGCGAGTTGGAGCAGAACAGCATGTTTCGCAAAAAGCCACCCAATATCGCAAAGTCGCAGATTGAGCGTGCGCTGATCAGCTCCCGGGCTGTGCCGCCCAATCCCTCGCCAATGGCCAAATCCGCGGGCAAGCGCAAGTCAGCTCGCAAAAAGACCTGGGCCCTTGCCGATTGACGTGGCCGCCCAATGGCGGGGTTGACGGGATTTGTATCGATGTGTCTGAAACGGGTGCGCATATCCGGTTCAGTAGCAGGATCATTGTACCGGACTGCCTCAGGCTCTCATCTGCCCGGCTGAACCTTAACTGCAACTGAGAGATTGTCAGGCAGGACGGGTTCGACGCGTCTGAGCGATTTCTCCTGTAAGCGCTGCTCAGGGACGAGTGTGTTGGGCCCGCCAAAAGCATTGCTCAAGACAACTCAGCGGATGACAAGATCAGGTCCCTAACTGTGATCTTTCAATAGGTTGTCCATTCGGGGCTGATCGAGAAGACTGGAGTTACCACACCTCAGTTTTCGAAAGAGCACCCGAATGAACCTGCACAAGAATGCCCGTCTGACGCCTATCCGTCGAGAAGAATTGGCAATGGATGTTGTTTCGGGGCGGCTGACTCCCAGTGCGGCGGCTAGGGCTCATGGTGTCTGTTGCAAGACGGTCTTGCGGTGGGTCGCCCAGTTCAGGCGCCTTGCCCCTGGCGGTATGACCGACAAGTCTTCGCGGCCAGATCGCCTGCACCAACCCGGGACTGTCCTAAATTTTGTGCTTTCGGCTTTTTTCCATTATCAGACCACGACCTGTCACCGAAGATGATAGCGAACTGGGGCTTTGCCTGCAACCGGTTGGGCCAGCGCCACATACGGACAAAACCCTACGCACCCAAGACGAATGGCAAAGCCGATCGCTTCATCCAGACCGCCATCCGCGAATGGGCCTATACACGCACATATCAAACCTCAGACCAGCGAGCAGATCATCTCGAAGGATGGACGCACATGTACAACTGGCATCGACCCCACGGAGGCATTAAAGATCAAATACCCATCAGTCGTCTCGGGATCGCCGAGGACAACAGATTGAGATCCCACACCTAACTCAAGCGGCTGTAGGCCCCCGGTCAGATTGTTGGCATCGGCCTGCAGTTGCAGAATAAGGGGTGGGGGGACAAATCCTGCAGCTGGCCTGACGAACCCATCGCAGGGTCCGGTGCGGGCAATCGCCATAGCAAAAAGAGGAATTGCTATACCGACGCCAACAATCCTCGGAAACATCATGAAGGTACGCCACGATGCCCTTGCTGGTTAAACGTACAGAATGCAGTATTCATTCCCTTGGATTCAGAATTTGGGGAAATTTGCGCCGCCTCGACGCAACTGACTGAAGCGGCCTCTCGACTGAACATAAATAAACTCCATCAGAAGACGGATATTATCCAATGAAGCAATACCGATTTGGAAGACAGTAGTCCCTGGCGCAATGCTCTGATCAGGCTGTGCAAATTGCCTTGATGGCACCAGTTTGTCGGCGATACCCTTCCTGCCTGTCAGCGCTGCCCGACACAATTGCGCTGATCCAGGATGCAGGCTTCGCGCGTGGCATCGACACCATCGTAAGCACCTTTTGCATCCAGCGCCGCGCCCACCAGTTCGAACGCGTCGGCCGAGGCTGGAAGAAACTGATCGGACGTTCCGCCCGTCATATTGAGCGCCGCCACTTCGATCTGCCAGCCACTTTCGGTGCGGCAAGCCAGGCCTACGGTGCCTGACCCGGCACGATTGAGTTCAAATTCGCGGCACACCTGCCGGTCGGATGTCTGGTAGGTTGCGATCGCCAGAAACTGGGACTGACCGATATCGATCGAACTACCAGATGGCGTCGCCATCAGGGCGTTCTGGAGCGGACTGTCCTGCGGAAGCAATCCGGCAAGTACGATTGCATCGTCCTCCGGCTCGTTTTGCCCGACCTGGTAACCGCTTAGCGCTGCTGCGCTAAGCAAGACGGCTGCCGCCGCCGCCTGCAACAGGAAGTCAAACCTCACGGGCGGCTTGCGCTTCGTCCGTTCGCTATCGAGCGACACCACGCCGCCCCGTTCTCTCGTGTTTCCAAGCACGACCTGCTGCATCGCAGTCGGCACTGGGCGGTCCAGATGACCGGCGAACGCTTCGGTAAGCATCCGCTGGCTTGTCTGGTAGGCCTCGAACTGCGCCTGCAGTTCAGGATTTGCCGCTACATCCATACGGATCCGTTCAGATTCCGAGTCGCCCAATTGCCCGTCGGCCAGAGCCATGATCATTTCGTCGGTGATCTTGTCTATCATGGCCGCACTCCCTGTTCAGAAAGAGCCTGCACGAGGGCCATCCGCGCCCTTGAGAGCCGGCTCATGACCGTGCCTACGGGCACTCCGAGGATTTCACTCGCTTCGTCATAGCTCTGCCCTTCAACTAGCACGAGCAGGACGACCGCACGCTGGTCATCATTCAGGGTGGTCAGCGCGCGCGCAATATCAGCGCGAAGGTCCAGCACATCCGTCTGCGCCAGACAGTCGCCCGCAAAACCGTTGATGGCCGCTTCGTTATTCTCTGCGGGTCGGCGCGCCAACCGTCGCCTGTCGTCGAGCCAGGTGGTCTTGACGATTCGAAACATCCAGGCTTCCAGCCTTGTTCCCGGCTGAAACTGGCTTAATTTCCCGATAGCGCGTTCAAGTGCCATTTGTACCACATCATCTGCTTCAGGACCGTTGCGGGTCAGACCAAGCGCAAATCTTCGCAGGCGCGGGATCAGCGCAACAATCTGCGAACGCAACGCTTGTTCTTCCTGAATCTTCATTCACTGCCCCTTAAAACGCTGTTCCGGTTACCTTTATTCCATGTCAGAAAAATGTCTCTTTGAATCGCGCCGGGTTTGATGATGTGGAACGACCTTCTCACCTTTACTCTGCTGGCGAGCGATTGGGCCTGCGCTGCAGCAAATAAGGATCGAGACGGATGGACTAGGCACACATTACTGGATTTGATTTGGCCAAGCCGGTTCTTCAGGCTCATGGCGCTGATGCAAGCGGAGCCACGCTGTTCCACAGCCAGTTGCGCCTCACAAATGTTCTGCCGTTCTTTTGGAAGATGCCATCGTGCATTGTGGCGATGGAAGCTTGCGATGGCGCACATCATTGGTCGCGAGAGATTTCCGCTCTTGGCCATGAGGTGAGACTTGTTCCGCCGGCTTACGTCAACCCGTTCGTTAAGCCCGGCAAAACGGACGCCGCAGATGCCGAGGTGATAAGCAAAGCGGCTGTGCGCAAATCAATGAGATTTGTTTCCGTCATATCAGCCGAACAGCAGTCCAGTGCAATGGTTCTGAAATCCCGTGCACGTCAACCATCAATGGACGCTGATAGGTCGAAGTCATCTGGCGAGAAAGCCCGTTGAAACCAATGGACGCCGTCGAATACGCCACCCCTGAATGGGTCGACTGGTTCAACCACCGCCGCCCGCCCGATCCGAACGCCCCCCTGTCTGTTGAAAGTCTGCTACCTTGAGATTACAAAGGGGAGCCCGCCCCCTCTGCGTGATGTTTAACCTGAACAGTTGCTCGGGACGACAGATCCCGCATGACATGGACAGGAGCTCTCACCATGTCAGAATTCATTATCGGGTGCGACCTTTCCCGTGCCTGTCTCGACCTTCATACTTTGCCCGACGGCCTTGCCAGCCGGATCGACAACTCGCCTGAAGCCATTGACGAATGGGTCACAAGCCGGCCTCCTGGATGCTGGCTGGTCTTCGAGGCCACAAGCGGATGTGCCGCACAGCTCATTGCCGGACTTTGCGCCAGAGGCGTCTCTTACAGCCGGGTCAATCCGCGCCAGGCACGCGAGTTCGCCCGCGTCCTTGGCGTCCTCGCCAAGACCGATCAGGTCGACGCTCGCATCCTCGCGGTAATGGGCCTGCGCATCGACCTTGCCGTCACCGTCACGCCTGATCCGGCCCGGATGAGGCTGGCCGACTACATGCGCCGACGGCGGCAGCAGGTCGACATGCGCAAAGCCGAAAAATTCCGTCGTCACAGCGCCGGCCAGCGAGACATCCTCAAGGATATCGACAGCCTGATCCGCATCCTGGACCGCCGGATCGAAGTCATGGACGACATGATCAGAGGATGGGGTTCTGGCCGACGACGCTCGGCTTCTTACCGCTGTTCCCGGCGTCGGACCAACCGCGCTAGCCACCCTGCTTGGCGAACTGCCAGAGCTTGGCAAGCTCGACCGACGAAAGATCGCCTCCCTTGCCGGACTTGCGCCGCATGCCCGCGAAAGCGGAACATCGCGAGGGACACGCAGGATATGGGGCGGAGGGCGAAAGGTCCGCCAGGCCCTCTACATCGCGGCACTTTAGACATCGCAGCGAATCCAGGCTCGGATCGCGATGTGACAACGCATGAATGAAAAGGGCAAGGCGCCCAAGACAATCCTCATCGCCGTTGGACGACAACTCCTCGTCATCCTCAACGCGATGATCAGAAACCGAACACCCATCGCTCTGTGAGGAACACAGTTGCCTCCCCCGGCAGAAACGGAGGCGAACTACTTTGCGATCCTGAAGGAACACGCTATCGCTGCATGACCCCAATCGAACAGTATTCGGGGTTACCGGCGCGGTTCACTTTTCGGGGCTCTCGTTGCAAACAAGTTTCATCTCTGGGAATAAACTGCGCAACGCGGGCGTTTCCTACTCAGATTGTCCGACAGGGGGATAGGCATGTCGTCGAGCAAAGGAAGCTTCAGTATTGATCTGGCCGCCTGGCTGCTCGCTAGCATTCAGCTTGGATCTGCGCCGCCGGCCACAGCAATCCTAATGGCGTCCGTTTCTGCCATCGTGCTCGCCGGGCCCGCGCAGGCACAGGTTGAGGACGATGAAGATGACGAGGACGATGACGAAGATGAAGACCCCATCGAGGACGGCGACCTACTTGACGACGACACCGGAGACGATGTTGACGATGACACCGGAGACGATATCGGCGACGACACCGGAGACGATATTGGCGATGACACCGGAGACGATGTTGGCGATGACACCGGAGACGATGTTGGCGATGACACCGGAGACGATATTGGCGATGACACCGGAGACGATGTTGGAGACGACTCCGGAGACGATGTTGGCGACGACACCGGAGACGATATTGGAGACGACACCGGAGACGATGTTGGAGACGACTCCGGAGACGATGCTGGAGACGACACCGGAGACGATGTTGGAGACGACACCGGAGACGATGTTGGAGACGACACCGGAGACGATGTTGGAGACGACTCCGGAGACGATGTTGGAGACGACTCCGGAGACGATGCTGGAGACGATGTTGGAGACGACACCGGAGACGATGTCGAGAATGGCCCTAGCGGTGACGACGATGACGGCCCCGGCAGTGACGTCGATGATAGCCCCGCCAGTGACGACGATGGCGGTGGCAATGATACCGGCACCGGATCTTCCGATGATGATAACGGAAGTGAAGACGACAAGCCGTCCGCTCGCAATTCAGATGATGATGATGATGCGCCAGGTGGTTCGGGAGTCAGAGGCGTGTCTCCGTCTTCAGGTGCTCACCCGAAAGATCCGGACGAAAGGCCCGACACGCGCAGCGGCTCTTCAGCCGGGCTCGTGGACGATGAAGGATATCCTCTCGCCAACAAGGACATTCTGACATTTGATCTTGGGCCAACCGACCTCTCGCTTCTCAAAGATGTTGGCTTCCGTTTGATGGATCAAACCCAGCTTGACGGCCTTGGTGCCAGTCTGCAACGGCTTCGCCCTCCGGCAGGCATGAGCCTGCCTCAAGCCGCAGATGCATTGCGTGAAGCTCTTCCGGCGGCCCCATTCGACTATAACCATATCTTCGGGCTGCCGGCCTCGGACAGTCTTGAAGACGAAGGCCGTGTGGTTCAGAAAGTTGGCGGAAAGCATTCGGGCGAAGGCGCAGTTGTCGCCATGATCGACACGCTGGTGGACGCAAGTCACCCTTCCCTCTTGACCCGAAAAGTAGTGGTCAAGGATTTTGCCCGCAGAAAAAAGGGCCGCGACTCTGATCATGGAACAGCCGTTGCCTCCATTATCGTCGGATATGATCCGTCAGCTGATTATCGAGGCATAGTTCCTGGAGCGACACTGCTCGCGGCGAACGTGTTTTCTGTCTCGAAGGATGGAGTTCCCGAAACGGATGCCAAAGCGCTGCTGGAGGCCCTCGACTGGGCTGCGTCTCAGGGAGCCGGGGTGATAAATTTTTCCATCGCAGGTCCGCCAAGCGATATTCTCGAGGCCGCGATCAAACGCCTGACCGCCAAGGGCCATATTATCACAGCGGCGGTAGGCAATGACGGCCCTGCAGCCCCGCCTGTGTACCCCGCTACTTATACGGACGTAGTCGGTGTTACGGCCGTCGATATCGACGGCAAGATCTACCGGCGGGCAGGACGCGGTGAGCAGGTCGATATTGCGGCGCCCGGTGTAAAGATCCTAGCGGCCGGACCGAATCGGACTTACAGCGCGGTGACCGGAACGTCCTTCGCCACGCCCGTTGTCTCCGCGCTTTTGTCACTTCAGAATCCGATCCCGGAAAAGGACGCATCAAGGCGTGCTGAAGCCTTCACTGAAGAAGCTCGCGATCTCGGAGCCTCCGGCACGGATCCCACTTTTGGCCATGGTCTCGTACATGTTGATGTTGAGGAAGTGAACTAAAGCATGCCCCGGAAGCTTGTCATTGTCGCTTATAGCCTGACCGCTTTGGCGGCCGTATCGATGCCGACAGCCTCCGCGCGTCCGCTGCCTGAACCCGTTCGAATTGAACAGGACGCGACATTCGTATTCAATGACGGCCGTGTCGAACGTCTCGTCGAGGATCGAGGCGCGACACAGGTCTGGGCAACGCGGCGCGGCCGTGAATATGTCCGGTCACGTAACTTCACAGTTCCTATCCTCGAATGGGAAGTTAGCGGAGTGAAGGGAACGCGCACCGTCTCCGGCAAGCCCGAAAAGCTCTGGCCTCCGCGCGAAGGCGCGTCTTCTAGATTTCGCGTGATAACGGACATCTTCCCGCGCGACGGCGTCAAAAGCAGGAGCCTGCAATTCTGGTCCTGCAAGGTAGGGCGCAAACGAATGGAGTCGTTTACTTTTGCCGAAATCGAGGTCCTCCCGGTCAACTGCGAACGTTACACGGCCAGTTCGATGAAGCTGGTAGAGCGCAGGGGCTGGCTCTGGTCGGACGAAGTCGGTCACTATGTCGAGCGCTCATCTACAAAGTATGCAACGGGCGAGTCCGAAACCGTCCGTCTGTGCGCTAAAATTCCAGGCCGGACCGCAACGGACGATAGGATAGCCGAAGTAATCAAGAAGGGCTGCTGAAAAAGGGCTCGGTTTAGCCTGCGCAGCATGATTCTCTTGTTCGTATGCAAGGGAGGCATCGATGCGCGGTGAGGGTCGGATAACGGATCAGTTGTTTACGCATGTGAACGTTGAAGACCGGATCGCATCGTATCATCCTCTCAGGCAGAACAATTGCTGGTAAATGACGCGCTGAAGGCTCTGGACGCAGATTTTTCGGCGCTCTACGCGCAGGATACCGGCCAGCCTTCGATCGCGCCGGAATGTTCCTTGCGGGCGATGCTGCTGCAGGCGATCTATTCGATCCGCTCCGAGCGTCAGCTGATGGAGCGGCAGGATTATGATCTCCTGTTTCGCTGGTTTGTCGGGCTTGGGCCGATGAACCGACCTGGGATGCCTCATTCTTTTCGAAGAACCGTGACCGGCTGCTCGACAGGGATATCGCGGCCAAGGTCCTGAATGCTGTCCTGTCGCACCGGCGGGTGAAGAAGCTGCTATCGTGGGATCACTTCAGCGTGGACGGTACCCT
>JGI25321J50212_10001823_pt1 | contig 17084 bp, 16 predicted proteins | sample AutmiccommuBRH23_FD_50212 | JGI IMG/M metagenome (IMG submission 50212)
GCTGCTGGTGGCGGCGCTGCTCGGGACCGCAGCACGCCGCCGCGGCGGTGGGCCGCCCCAAGTGCGCCTCACCAGACCCAGGGACGTGGCCCGGGTCGCCGCCTTCACGTGCCTCCTGGTGACCATCGTGGCCGCGGCGGCGGCTCTCAGCGCGCGCGAGCACGTGCCGAGCGACATCGGGGCGGCGATCAGCGGTCACTCACGTGTGGAGATGGTGGGCGTCGTCGTGTCTGACCCGCGACCCGCGGGCCGCGATGCATGGACCGGCGTGCCCAGGACCGCGATCACGGTCTCCGTCTCCAGCGCCTGCACCGATCCGTGCGAGCGCCCCCAGGTCGTCGACTTTGTCGCGGACGCGATCGTGGACGCGCCCATGGCCGCGCGGCTTGGCGACACGGTGGCCGTCGCGGGGCGTGCGAGCGAGAGCGTCAACAGCCGCGTCCAGGCGAGCATCTGGGAGGCGTCTGTCGACGTGATTCGGATCCCGCGCGGCCCGCTCGCCGCCGTGGGAGCGGTGCGGGAGCGCGCGCGCCAGGCCGCCGCATCGCTTCCGGACGACGTCCGGGGACTCGTGTTGGGCATGGTGATCGGCGACACGGACCAGATGCCGGCGGAACTGAGCGCGGACATGCGCACCACGAGCCTCACTCACCTCACGGCCGTCTCCGGCTCGCACTTCGCGATCGTGGTGGTGGCGCTCGGCTGGGCACTCACACGGCTGGTCTCACGCAGGTGGCTCAGGGCCGTGATGCTCGCGGTGGCGATGGCGGGCCTCGCTGCCGTCGTGCTGCCGGAACCCTCCGTGCTGAGGGCGCTCACCATGGCCATCGCGGTCGCGCTCGGATGGTGGTGGGGGAGGCCCGCACGCGCGTTGCCGGCGCTCGGTGCGGGCGCCATCGTCCTGCTCCTCGTCGATCCGGGACTGGGCGGGGCGATCGGCTTCCAACTCTCCGTCGTGGCCGTCGCGGCGATCGTAGTCTGGGCGCCCCACGTCGCGCGGCGACTGAGCCGGTGGATGGCGGTGTCGCTAGCCAAGGCCGTGTCGGTTCCCCTCGCCGCCTGGCTCGCATGCTGGCCGCTGCTGGTGACGCTGCAGCCGGGGCTCGGCCTGTACGCGGTGCCCGCGAACCTCGTGGCGGCGCTCGCGGCGTTTCCGGTCACGGTGGTCGGACTGCTGTCCACTCTCGTCGCGCTCGTGTGGCCCGGGCTTGGTGCCGTCGGGATGCAGGTGTCGGGCGCATGTGCCTGGCCCGTCGTGTGGGCGGCCCGCGCATTCTCGGAGGCGCCCGGCCACTGGCTGGCGTGGCCCCCCGGTGGGGCGGGTGTTGCCCTTGCCGCCGCCGTGTCGGCGGCCGTGGGATTCGCCTCTGCGGCGCGCAGGGCGCGCGGCGGGATGAAGCTCGCCGCGGCCCTTGTCGCGGTCGTCAGCGTGGTGGTCACACCCGTGCTCATGGTCCGCACCGGGCCGGTGCTCGACGACTGGAGGCTCGTGGTGTGCGACGTCGGCCAAGGAGACATGATGCTGGTGCGCGTCGCCGATCACTCCGCCGCTGTGATCGACACCGGCCCGCCTGGGGGAGCCGGTGCCGCGTGCTTGAGGCGGTATGGGGTGCAGGAGGTTCCACTCCTGGTACTCACGCATCCCCACGCGGATCACGACGGCGCGGTCGCCGAGATCGCGCAGGTGGCGCGCATGGAGCAAGCGTGGGTGTCGCCGGCGGCCGTGACGGCCGGTCACGACATCGGCACGGCCGATGCCCGCGCGGCGGGTGCCCAGGTGACCGTTCCCTCGGCAGGCCAGGTGTGGGCCATGGGCGATGTCAAGATGGCCGTCCTGTACCCCACCTCCAGTTCGAGCCACGCCACGACCTCGAGTGAGATCAACGACGCCAGCATCGTCCTGTCTATCCGGGCAGGACCCGCCACCGCGCTCGCGTGGGGAGACCTTGAGACGGCGGGGCAGGCAGCGGTCGCGTCGACCCTGTCGCACCCGGTGGTCGTCGACCTGGTGAAGGTCGCTCACCACGGTTCGTCCGTGCAATCCGCAGACCTCGCGGCTGCGGTGACCGCCAGGGTGGCCGCCATCAGCGTCGGCGCCGACAACTCGTACGGCCACCCGGCCGAGGAGACGATCGCGCTGTACGCGAGGTACGTCGCTGCCGTGATGACGACGGCCCGTTGTGGCGACATCGCACTCGGTGCGGACGGCACGGTGGCGTCGGCGTGTCCCTCGGGCGTGGCAGGCTAGTGCCGTGCCAGCGACCAAGCCACCCCGCCGCGGCAACGCGGGTGCGCCTCCGTGGCATCGTGCCCTGCCGGCGCCAGTGGTGCTGGTGTCCGGGCCTGAGGCGCTTCTCGGAAGCCGCGCGCTGACACTGATCGTGGACGCGGCGAAGGCGCGCGATCCCGAAACGGATGTCCACCGCTTTGAGGCCGCGACGTACACGCCGGGGCTCCTGCGTTCGGCCGCCAGCCCCTCGCTGTTCGGGGGCACCGCGCTCGTCATCGTCGAGGGCGCGGAGTCGATGAATGACGCCTTCCTTGTGGACGCACTCGAATACGTCGCGGCTCCGGACCCAGAAGCGGTCGTGGTCGTCAGACACGGCGGCGGGAACCGGGGGAAGAGGCTGCTGGATGCCGCGCGCGCTGCGGCGGTTCCCGAATACGGATGCCCGGCCGTCACGCGCGATAGCGACCTGGTCGACTTTGCCTCAGCCGAGTTTTCGCGGGCCAGACGCACGGTCAGTGCCGCGGCGGTGAGGGCACTGGTCGACTCCGTCGGTTCCGATGTGTCACAACTCGCGGCGGCGTGCTCCCAGCTGGCCATGGACGTCGACGGTGGGATCGATGAGGCGGCCGTCGCCAAGTACTACGGCACGCGGGTCAACGCCACGGGCTTCGCAGTAGCCGATGCCGCGGTCGTGGGCGACAGGGCGAAGGCGCTGGCGCTCGTGCGCCACGCCCTCGAGACGGGAACCGATCCCGTCCCGCTCGTCGCCGCCATCGCGGCCAAGCTGCGCACCCTAGCCAAAGTGGGGGCGGCCCGCGGCAGGGGAGTGGACCCCACCCGGGATCTCGGGATCGCTCCTTGGCAAGTGGATCGCGCACGCCGCGAACTGCGGAACTGGGATGCGGACCGCCTGGCCAGCGCCATCGAACTGGTGGCTGCGGCCGATCACGCGGTCAAGGGCGGAGACAGGGCCCCCGCGTTTACGGTGGAGAGGCTTGTGCGACAGGTCGCGGACCTCGCGGCCGACGTGTAACGGCACGTTCGGGCAAAGCAAAAGGCCCCGCCGATGCGGGGCCTTCGGCGGTGAGGGGAGCGGCTCTAGAGCTGCCCCACCTGCTTGGCGAGCGCCGACTTGCGGTTGGCTGCCTGGTTCTCGTGAATGACACCCTTCGAGGATGCCTTGTCGAGCTTGACGGCCGCGCTCTTCAGCGCATTCTCGGCTGCTGCCTTGTCGCCGGACGCGATCGCTTCGCGCACCTTGCGCACGTGCGTCTTCAGTTCCGACTTGACGGCGACGTTGCGCAGGCGCGACTTTTCGTTCGTGCCGATGCGCTTGATCTTGGACTTGATGTTTGCCACGGGGATCCCTTGAGGTCTACGACAGGTTCTCGTGCGTCGCTCTTGCGCGCACACGGCGTCCTAGCATACCAGCAAGGCTGGTTCAGAGCGAGCCGATGACCTCGTCAAAGGTCTTCCGGTCTAGGACGGCACCCTCCCGGCGTACATCGTCCGGATGGATCCTGATCATCCTATCGAGTCTGACCTCGCTCGGACGCCGCTTGCGGTCCCACGGCCCGGAACCGATGTCCATCCAGCGTCGTCCCCAACGGGTCTCGTCGGCGGCGTCGCGGTCGTGATCCTTCGACGTCAGCATGAGGCACAACAGCCAGCCCCTGCGCTCGCCGACCGCGAGGACAGGCCGATCCTTGCCTTGGCTGGGATCGTCCTCGTACGGAACCCACGCCCACAGGACTTCGCCCGGGTCGGCATTGCCGTCAAGCTTCGCGGCGTAGCGCGGCGTGAACTTGCCCGTGAAGTCGCCCGGGTAGCGGCGGCGACCCGCCGTGGTGCTTTCGCCCCGCGACGATGTCGGCTGTCGGCGCGCGGAGGACAGCACGGCCGATGAAATGGCCCTGGCAAGGTTCCCGAAGGTGCGACGCATGGCGTTCAAACTAGCTTCAGATCGCTTCTTCGAACCAACTCATTGTCGGAGGAGTGGCTTCGGCGGGTTGTTGGGACAGGGGGTCGTCGGCGTCGGCCAGTGCGTTCTGGTCAACCGGCAATCCGAGAGCGATCTCGGAGGCCGGGACGGCGTGGCCGAACAGGAAGCCCTGAGCCAGCTGCCACCCGTGACGGCGAGCGATCGCGAACTGAGCCTCGGTCTCGATGCCCTCGATGACGCCGTACATGTTGAGTGAACGGGTCAGCGCAGCCATGGCCGTAGAGATGCGGTCTCCGGTGCCGCGGTCTCCCAGCCGCAAGGTGAATTCGCGGGCGAGCTTGAGGCCGGAAACCGGGTTCTGCAGGACGGACGACAGCGCGGAGTAGCCCGTGCCAAAGTCGTCGAGGATGAGGTCGACTCCGAGATCGGTGAGGGCCTTGAGGTCTGCGCGCGCCGAGGCGGATGCGAGCAGCATTCCCGATTCGGTGATCTCTAGACCGAGTTGGTGCGGAGAGACCCCAGTCGCGTCAAGCGCGCTGCGCACCACCTGGGCGAGGTCGGCAGCGCCGATTTGGCGCGTCGACACATTCACGAACACCCGTCCGGCGAAGTGGGGGCGGGCGGCGAGAAACTCGCACGCCGCGTGCAATACGACCGAACCCAAGGGAATGACGAGGTTCGCGTCTTCAGAAATCGGGATGAACTCGTCGGGAAGGAGAAGCCCCCTGACGGGGTGCTGCCAGCGCACAAGCGCCTCAAAAGCGACCGTCTCTTGGGTCTCAAGGTCGACCACCGGTTGGTAGTAGACGACGAGTTCGCCCTCGCGGATGGCGACGCGTAGTTCCGACTCGATAGACAACTTGGTGAGGGCCGTCTGCTGCATCGTCTCGTCAAAGACTTCCATGCGCGCCCGGCCACCGTTCTTTGCCGCGCACATGGCCAGGTCCGCGTTGCGCACCAGCGACTCGGCGGTCAGACCCCGTGCCGCCAACGCGAGACCGCCGGACACGGACGGCACAAGTTCGTGGCTGTCCATGTGGAAGGGCTCGCTGACGGCCGCCGCGATGCTGTGCAGCACGGCCTTGGCGTCCTCGAGACCCATGACGTCCTCGACAATGACGACGAACTCGTCGCCTCCGAGGCGCGCCACCGTGTCTGCAGGCCGGACTGCTCCTTGAATGCGCCGTGCGATTTCCATGAGCATCGTGTCGCCGGCAGCGTGACCGAGCGAGTCGTTCACCACCTTGAAGTGGTCGACGTCGAGGAAGATGCACGCCACGGTCGCGGCGCGTGGTTCGTGGCTCTCGAGCGCCTGCTCGAGGCGCTCTATGAGCAGTGTGCGATTCGCGAGTCCGGTGAGGTGGTCGTAAAGCGCCCGGCGCTCCAGGAGATCGCGCGCGCGGCGGATCTCGGTGATGTCCTCAACCTGGGCGACGTAGTGGTGCGCAACGCCCCCGTGCTCCGCCACGACATCGGACACGGTGACGCGCACCCAAATGGTGTCGCCGTCGCGGTGCAGCAGTCTCTTCTGCACTTGATAGAAGGAAACTTCACCGGAAGCAAGCCGGTTCATCAGTTCGACGTCGCGGGGCAGATCATCGGGGTGGGTGTATTCGGCGAAGTGGCGGCTCTCGAGCTCATCGACGCTGCGACCCAAGACGCGAGCGAAGGCCTCGTTGACGGCCACATAGCGGCCGCCGGTGTCCAAGATGACCATGCCGATGGGGGAATCCCGGAAGGTGAGTCCGAAGAGGTCGGTGTGCACGGCCATGTTCTGATCCCTTCGTGTCGGCGCGGCTGTCGGATATGGCATCGTTCTCAATATCGGCATCTTGTGAGATCTCTGAAGCCGCCATCGTGGGACGATAGGAGCCCCTTACGTCGTCGAAGGAAGTCCCGCTACCCGTGCCCGCATCCTCCATTGAGCCATCCGCCACCGCGCCGGCGCTCATTCGCAACTTCTGCATCATCGCTCACATCGACCACGGAAAGTCGACGTTGGCCGATCGGATGCTGGGTATTACTGGCGTTGTCTCCGAGCGGGCCGCCAGGGCTCAATACCTCGACCGCATGGACATCGAGCGGGAGCGCGGCATCACCATCAAGTCGCAAGCGGTGCGCATGCCGTGGAGTGTCGATGGGAAGCCCCACGCGCTCAACATGATCGACACGCCCGGCCACGTCGACTTTTCCTACGAGGTGTCCCGCTCACTCGCGGCGTGTGAGGGAGCGGTGCTGCTGGTCGACGCCGCGCAGGGCATCGAGGCGCAGACCCTCGCCAACCTCTACATGGCGATGGAGAACGACCTCACGATCATCCCGGTGCTGAACAAGATCGACCTGCCGTCGGCCGACCCCGACCGCTATGCCGCGGAACTCGCGCACCTCATCGGTTGCGACGTGGACGACGTGCTGCGTGTGAGCGGGAAGACGGGCGAGGGTGTGGGGGCGTTGTTGGACCGTGTGGTGCGGGACATTCCGCCGCCAGTGGGCGAGCCGGATGCGCCCACGCGCGCCATGATCTTCGACTCCGTGTACGACACCTATCGGGGCGTCATCACCTACGTCCGTGTGATCGACGGCGCGCTCAAGGCGCGCGACAAGATCGCCATGATGTCGACCCTCGCCACCCACGAACTGCTCGAGATCGGCGTCATCAGCCCCGAGCCGACCCCCACCAAGGGCCTTCGCGTGGGGGAGGTGGGCTACCTCATCACCGGTGTGAAGGACGTGCGGCTGTCGAAGGTCGGAGACACGGTCACGCTCGCGAACAACCGTGCCAAGGAGTCTCTTGGCGGGTATCGGGATCCGCGCCCCATGGTGTATTCCGGGCTGTTCCCGCTCGACGGTTCGGACTTCCCGATCCTGCGCGACGCTCTCGACAAGTTGCAGCTCAACGATGCCTCGCTCGTCTTCGAGCCCGAGAACTCGGTGGCGCTCGGCTTCGGCTTCCGATGCGGTTACCTCGGTCTGCTTCACCTCGAGATTGTGCGCGACCGTCTTGAGCGCGAGTTCGATATCGACCTCATCTCGACCGCCCCCAACGTCGTCTACGAAGTGGAGATGGAGGACGGCAAGGTCCACATCGTCACGAACCCCTCCGAGTTCCCTGCGGGCAAGATCATGGAAGTCCGCGAACCGATGGTGAAAGCGTCGATTCTGGTGCCGAGCGAGTTCATCGGCACCGTCATGGAACTGTGCCAGGAGCGCCGCGGCGTGATGGGCACGATGAACTACCTGAGCGAGTTGCGCGTGGAGTTGCACTACACGCTGCCGCTCGCAGAGGTGGTGTTCGACTTCTTCGATCAACTCAAGTCGCGCACTCGCGGCTACGGGTCGTTGGACTACGAACCCGCCGGCCAGAAGGCCTCCGACCTGGTCAAGGTGGACATCTTGCTGCAGGGCGAACCCGTCGACGCCTTCAGCGCCGTGGTCCACAAGGACGCGGCGTACAAGTACGGGCTGTCGATGGTGGGCAAGCTCAAGGACCTGATCGAACGGCAGCAGTTTGAGGTGCCCATTCAGGCGGCCATCGGCTCCCGCATCATCGCTCGCGAGACCATCCGGGCGATGCGCAAGGACGTGCTCGCCAAGTGCTACGGCGGCGACATCTCCCGAAAGCGCAAGCTGCTGGAGAAGCAGAAGGCCGGAAAGAAGCGCATGAAGAACATCGGCTCGGTCGAGGTGCCGCCCGAAGCGTTCATCGCCGCGCTGAGCACGTCGGACGACGGCTCGGACAGCGGCAAGAAGAAGTAGTGGGCCCCGCGGCGGCCGCCACTCCATCGGCAGGTACGGAGCCGATGCGCGACTTTGGCGTCTACATCCACGTCCCGTTCTGCGCGGTGCGGTGCGGATACTGCGACTTCAACACGTACGCTCCCGGCGAGGTGGAGGGTGCCACGCGGGCCGGCTACGTGGAGGCCGCGCTGGGAGAGATGGCGGTCGCCAGGCGGGTCATGGCGGGGGACACGCGCCCCGCATCGACCGTGTTCTTCGGTGGGGGCACGCCGACGATGCTCGATGCCTCCGCCCTGGTGCGACTCCTTGACGGCGTGCGCGCCACGTGGGGGCTCGCCGATGGCGCCGAGGTCACGACCGAGGCAAACCCGGACTCGGTGACACCCGAATCCCTGGTGGAGCTTGCCGAAGCGGGCTTCACCCGCGTGAGTTTCGGCATGCAGTCCGCGGTCACGCACGTGCTCGCGACCCTTGAGCGCACCCACGACCCCGCCAACGTGGAACGCGCCGTGGCATGGGCACGTGAGGCAGGGCTCGCCGTGAGCCTCGACCTGATCTACGGCACGCCCGGCGAATCGCTGGACGATTGGAAGGCGAGCCTCGCCGAGGCGATCAGGCTGCGGCCCGACCACGTGAGCGCCTATGCGCTCGTGATCGAACCGGGAACCAAGATGGGCGCGCAACTGAAGCGCGGAAAGATTGCCGCGACCGATCCGGACACGCAGGCCGACATGTACGAGGCCGCGGACGAGGAGCTCGCGGTGGCGGGTTACGGCTGGTACGAGGTGTCCAACTGGGCGGCGGCGCCGGAGCAGCGGTGCCGACACAACTTGGCGTACTGGCGCAGCCACGACTGGTGGGGGATTGGCCCCGGCGCCCACTCATACCTGGGGCCGCGCGTCGGCGACGACGGCGACGAGGCGGCCGCCACGCGCTGGTGGAACGTCAAGCACCCGCTCGCCTACGCGAACCGCATTGCCGCAGGCGAGGACCCGGCGGACGGGCGTGAAGACCTCGACGACGCCGACCTCGCCCTGGAACGGGTGATGCTCGGCCTCCGGCTCGCGGACGGACTGCCCGCGTCGGCCGTGGGACGCGACAAGACCAACGCCATCGCCGGACTCATCGCGGACGATGTGCTCGACGGGGCGTCGGCCTTGCGCGGACTGCTGGTCCTCACTCGCCGCGGCAGGCTCGTGGCCGATGCCGCGGTGCGTGCGCTGACCTAGCGGACTGCGCTAGTCAACACACCCGCTAGTCAACACACCCGCTAGTCAACACACCCGCTAGTCAACACACCCGCTAGTCAACACACCCGCTAGTCAACACACCCGCTAGTCAACACACCCGCTACTTGATGAAGGGGATCGCGAGCGGGATCGAGTAGTACTCGCCGTTGTAGGCCTTGACGCCCGCGACGATCGAGATGATCAGCGCGTAGAGCACGTAGAGGCCCCACAGCGGCAGGGTGATGAAGAGCCCGACGCCGAGGGTCACGATGCCGATCAGGACGGCGCCCACGCCGAGGACCACGCTCGTGATCTGCAAGTTGAGGTTCTGCTTGCCGTGGTGTGCCACCAGCGCCGAGCGATCCTTGTAGAGCAGCCAGATGATGAGCGGTGCCACGAAGGCGATCGTGCCTGCGCTCATGACGGATGCGGCGGCGGCGATGATGTGGGCCAGCATGGCCCAGGTCCGGGCCTCGGACTCAAGCATCGGCGTCGGTGCGGGCGGGGTGTATAGGGCGCCGGGTTGCGGAGCACCTGCGGGAGGAGGGGTGGTGTTTTCTGTCATGACTCCACTGTCCCAGAACGACTCAGGGCCCCGCATCGGCCATATGACCGATCCGAGGCCCTGAGGGCGATCAGGGGAAAACCCTGATAACTACTTGACGAGGCGCAGGCTGAACGGGTAGCGGTAGCTCTCGCCCTTGTTGGCCTTCATGGCGCCCTGGATTCCAAAGATGAGGGCGATGACCGCCATGGCGAGCCAGGTGAAGACACCAATGATGATGAATGTGAGGATTGAACTCACGATGTAGACAATCATGGCGAGGATGCCAAAGTTGAGGGCCTCTTTCGCTTCCGTGTCCACGAATCTGCTCTTGTCCTTGCCAATCAGCCACATGATCAGCGGAGCGACGGCCGGGAAAATGATGTTTCCGGCGTGTGCAATTGTCACGTAAGTCCTCGCGTCGCTGTCCGACAGCGGAGCTGCGGGCTGTGCCGGCGGGGGAGGGGGCATTTCACTCATCTGTTTTCACCACTTCGAGTTGGTACGGATAGTGTGCGGGGTTGCCCTGCCGAGCCAGCCAAAAACCTGCCAAACTGAAGTAGATCGCAACGACGGGAACTACCCACTGTGCCAATGTACCGAGAAAGCCCACCAAAGGCACATAGATCCTCACAATCGTCGCAGTAGCAAAGATCGCGACGATCAATGTCGAAAAGTTGGCCGCCTTGGCGGCCTCCGTAGCCACGAACGAATCCCGGCGCCGCAGCAGGGCGTAGATGAGCAGCGGGATCACGGGACCGGTCAGGCCCGCGACGTGCGCGAAGCCCGCTGCCGAGGTGCTGGTGCCCGTAGGCGGGGTGTAAGTCATGTCGCCTCCGATGCACACGCTAGCGCGCCGGGTGGGCGGCTCCGCATCGGTGGTCTCAGTACCGCGTAGAATTGGCACTCGCTACAACCGAGTGCCAGTGGGAGGTGGAATGAGCGACGACAGACGTGAGGCGATCTTGAGGGCGATTGTCGAGGGCTACGTGTCCACCAGCGAGCCCGTGGGCTCGAAGGCGCTTGCGCAACACCACAATCTTGGTGTGTCACCCGCGACCATCCGCAACGACATGGCCGCTCTAGAGGAAGAGGGGCTCATCGCGCAGCCGCACACCTCTGCGGGCCGCATACCGACGGACAAGGGCTACCGCTACTTCGTCGACATGCTGGCGGCGGCCGCTTTGCAGGACAGCCACAAGCGGGCCATCTCGACCTTCCTGTCCGACGCGGTGGACCTCAACGACGTCGTCGAACGCTCCGTCCGGCTGCTGAGCCAGCTCACCCACCAAGTGGCGGTGGTGCAGTACCCGTCCTTGCGTGAGAGCCCTGTGAGGCGCGTGGAGTTGGTGCGCATGGCAAGCGACCGCGCGCTCGCGGTCGTGGTGAGCGCCGATGCTCGCGTCGAACAGGCCTCGATTGGCGTTCCGGAGACCGTGACCGAGGAGGAGTTCGAGAGACTCGCTCGCGAGCTCAACGAAACAGCATCCGGGCTCACTCCACTGCCGCTCGAGTCGGCGCTCACCGCCTGGACCGAGCGCCACACGACGCACGCTTGGCTGCGCGATGTGGCATCGTCCGTCGTGGGCGCGTCGCGCGGCGGAACGATCGAGCGCGTCGTCTTCTCCGGCACCGGGAACCTCACCAGGGCCGGCTCAGGTCTCAAGCCGGACGCGGTGACATCGATTCTGGACGCACTTGAGGAACAGGTCGTCCTGCTGCGGTTGTTGCATGAAATGGCATCAGAGGGAGGCGTGGCGGTGCGCATTGGCCGGGAGACCGGCCAGGAAGCGCTCGCTGGCACGTCGATTGTGGCGGCCGGATACGGCAACCTCTCCTCGCCTGCATTGTTAGGAGCGCTCGGACCGATGCGCATGGACTATCCGGGAACGATGGCCGCGGTGAGAGCCGTGGCGCGTTACCTGTCGAAAGTGGTGGAAACGTGAAGGACTATTACGCCGTGCTCGGTGTGCCGAGAACTGCGACCGAAGCCGAGATCAAGAAGGCTTATCGCAAGATGGCTCGCGAATTGCACCCGGACACTGGAGGCCCCGAGGTGGGGGACCGCTTCAAGGACGTCTCCGCCGCGTATGAGGTGCTCGGCAACGCGGAGAAGCGCACCCAGTATGACCGCGGCGTGGACCCACGAGGCGGCAACTCGTCCGCGGGGGCGGGGGCCGGGTTCGGCTTCGAGGACATCTTCGAGACGTTCTTCGGCTCCTCGATGGGCGGCCAAGCCCGCCGTGGTCCCGCTTCCCGCACGCAGCGAGGAGGCGACTCGCTCGTCGAGGTAGAGGTGTCACTCGAGGAAGCCGTCTTCGGTGTCCACCGCGAGGTTCTCGTGGATCTGGCGGAGGTATGCAACTCCTGCGGCGGTTCGTGTTGCGCGCCAGGGACGCAGCCGGCCACCTGCCCGCAGTGCAACGGGGCGGGCATGGTGCAACGAGTGGCGCGTTCCCTGCTGGGCCAGGTCATGACCACGGCCCCGTGCCCGCGCTGCAGCGGGTACGGGTCGATCATCCAGAACCCCTGCACCGAATGCTCCGGGCAGGGACGCACGCGAGAGCGCCGGTCGATCGACGTCGACATTCCTGCCGGCGTCGAGACGGGGACGCGGATCCGCATGTCGGGCACCGGCGATGCCGGCCCGGGCGGAGGGCCGCGAGGCGACCTCTACATCGAGATTCGCGAGTTCTCGCACGAGTCCTTTGAGCGCCGAGGCAACGACCTCCACTGCACGCTGGAGCTGCCCATGACGGCCGCCGCGCTCGGCACGGTGGCCACGGTGGAAAGCCTTGATGGGCCGCAAGAGATCGACGTCCGGCCCGGCACTCACGCGGGATCCACCGTGACCCTCAAGGGCTTGGGCGTGGGGCGCCTGCAGCGCGCCGGACGCGGAAACCTCTATGTTCACCTGGACATTCAAACGCCCACCGCATTGGACGACGAGCAGACGGAGTTGCTCACCCAGCTCGCGCGGCTGCGCGGCGAGGAGTTCCCCGAAGCGCGACTGGCCCCGTTTGGCGGTGGGGTGTTCTCGCGTCTGCGCGAAGCCTTTACGGGTCGTAGTTAGGGACCAGACACCTGAGCGCGCCCGTGCGCAATACGCTGGAGTCATGACCGACTGCCTCTTTTGCCGTATCGCCGCTGGCGACATCCCCGCAGACTTCGTCGCTCGCACTGACAACGTGATCGCGTTTCGCGACGTCGCGCCCAACGCACCCCTGCACGTGCTCGTGGTGCCGGTGGCTCACGTGGCCAACGTGAGCGAAGCCGCAGAGCAGATTCCCGAGGTGCTCGCCGAAATGGTCGCGGTAGCGCAACAGGTGGCCGATGCTGAGGCCGGTGGCGAGTTCCGGCTGGTGTTCAACACCGGACCGACGGCGGGACAAAGCGTCTTCCACGTCCACGCTCACGTCTTGGGTGGCGCCGACTTGAAGTGGGAGAACGCGTGAGCTCATCCCGAGTCGTGATTGTTGACGACGCCGCATCCATGCCCGCGTTGCTTGGTGCTGGGGACTCGGTGTTGCGGGAGGTCGAGCAGGCCTTTCCCGCCGTCGACGTGTTGGTGCGCGGCAACCACATCTCGCTCACGGGCGCCGACGCCGACGTGTCGCAGTGTGCCGCCGCAATCGAGGAACTGCGGTTGCTGTTGGCCGCGGGAGTGCCACTCACGCCCGACGTCGCGCGCGAGTCGATTCGCATGTTGCAGGCTGCCCGTTCCGCCGTGGCAGCAGCGCGGCACGGGGGAACGGCAAGCGAGTCCCCCTCGGGTTCGGTCGCGATGCTGTCGCGATCTATTCTGAGTTCGCGTGGGCGCACGATCAGACCCAAGACGGAGGGGCAGGCCGCCTACGTTCAGGAGATTGAACGCCACACGGTCACCTTCGGGATCGGGCCCGCGGGCACGGGCAAGACCTACCTCGCGATGGCGCAGGCCGTCGCGGCGCTGCAGAAGAAACAGGTGTCTCGCATCATCCTCACGCGGCCCGCAGTCGAGGCGGGCGAGCGGCTCGGGTTCCTTCCCGGCACCCTGTCCGAGAAGATCGACCCCTACTTGCGGCCGCTGTACGACGCGTTGCACGACATGGTCGACCCGGAGTCGATTCCCCGACTGATGGAGGCCGGCACGATCGAGGTGGCGCCGCTGGCGTACATGCGCGGCCGCACCCTCAACGACGCGTTCATCATCCTTGACGAGGCCCAGAACACCACGCGTGAGCAGATGAAGATGTTCCTCACGCGACTGGGCTTCGGCTCCACGATGGTGGTGACGGGCGACATCACCCAGGTCGACCTTCCGGGTGGGACTATTTCCGGCCTGCGTGCGGCGCGCGACATCTTGCGCGGCGTCGACGACATCGGCTTCAGCGAGTTGACCGCCCAAGACGTGGTGCGTCACCGCTTGGTGAGCGACATCATCACCGCCTACGCCACCGACGAGGCCAAGCGCGAGCGCGTGCCCCGCGAAGGACAGCAGCGCCGCTATTCGCACGGTGCAGAGCACCGCGGCACCCCACACAAGGAGACAGAAGCGTGATCGAGGTCAACAACGAGACCGACGCCAAGATCGACGAGGCGGAGTTCGCCGCGCTCGGAAGCTTCGTGTTGGGGCAACTGCACGTCGCTCCCGATGCCGAACTCGCGATCCTGTTCGTGGACGAGGCCGCGATGACAGATCTCCACGTCAAGTGGATGGACGAGCCTGGCCCGACCGACGTGCTGAGCTTCCCGATGGACGAATTGCGGCCGGGGACGCCGGAGCGCGTCACGCCCGCGGGCCTGCTGGGCGACATCGTCGTGTGCCCCACGGTGGCGGCCGAGCAGGCCAAGAAGGCCGGGCATTCGTCGGAGGAGGAGATGCTGCTGCTGACGACGCACGGGCTGCTCCACCTGCTGGGCTACGACCACGCCGAGCCCGCCGAGGAGGCGGAGATGTTCGCCCTCCAGCGCAACCTCCTGCTCACGTTCCTCGCCCAGAGGGCCTAGATGAGCGCGGACGCCATCGCCCTGCTCGTGTCCTTGGGACTCGCGAGCATGCTGGGTGCCGCCGTGATGCACGCCATCGTGGCGGCGTTTGAGCAATTGCCATACGCGCGCGAACGCGTCATGGGGGAGGCCAGGCGCCCCGACGGTCGGCTCACCAACACGGCCAGACTTTCCCGCGACACGGACGAGGTGGCCAACGCGGCATCGGTGGTTTACGCCTCGCTCGAGGCGGTCGCCCTGGTGTCCTGGTCCGTGTTGGCGTGGACCTGGGGCAGAGACCTTGGATGGCCGGGGTGGGTCGCCGCGCTCGTGACGATGGCGCTGGCGGTCGCGTATTCGCTGCTGCTGGTACGCGCGGCCCCGCGCGGGGTGGCGAGAGCGCACCCCGAGACCACCGTGCGTGTCCTCGCCCCCATCGGCGTGGCGCTGATCGCCTTGTCGACCCCCATCCGCTGGGTCATTCCGGCCTTGCGCATGCCCGAGTTGTCTGAGGCGGAGGACATCGTCGAGAAGGCCCAAGACGCGCTCGAGGACGAAGACGCTGAGCTTCTTCGCGGCGTCGTGAACCTGGGCGACACTCTTGCCCGTGAGGTGATGGTGCCGCGTACCGACATGGTGACGATCGCGTCCGGCACTCCGCTCAGAAAGGCGATGCTGCTGTTCATGAGGTCGGGATTCTCCCGCGTGCCAGTGATCGGCGACGGCACGGACGACGTGCGGGGGTTGCTGTACCTCAAGGACGTGGTGCGTGCGACGTGGGACCACCAAGACGCGCTCGAGACCGACGTGGACGACCTGATGCGCGAGCCGGTGTTCCTGCCCGAATCCGTGCCAGCCGATGACCTGCTGCGCCGCATGCAGGACGAGGTGTTTCACATGGCCATCGTGATCGATGAGTTCGGGGGCGTCGCCGGCCTCGTCACGATCGAGGACGCCCTCGAGGAGATCGTCGGCGAGCTCACCGACGAACACGATCGTGCCGAACCCCAAGTCGTGGACCTCGGCGGCGGGCGCTTTCGGGTGCCGGCGCGACTTGCGATCGACGAGCTGGGCAAGCTGTTCGACATTGAGGTCGAGGACGACGACGTGGACACGGCGGCGGGGATGCTCACCAAGGCGCTCGGCAAGGTGCCGATTCCGGGATCGACCGCGGCTGCCCACGGGTTGACCCTCACGGCCGAACGCGCGGAGGGGCGCAGGCGTAGGCTCACGTGGCTACTGGTTGAGCGCACGCCCGCGCCGATCGCCGACGAAGACGACCGGGAAGCCTCATCCGAGGGCCGCAATCGCTCGTCGGGACGTTCCAATGGAAGAAGAAGGGCCACCTCAGATGACTGAGTTTCGTTCCGGCTTTGCCGCGTTTGTGGGGCGACCCAACGCCGGCAAGTCGACCCTCATGAACGCGCTCGTGGGGGAGAAGGTCGCCATCATGTCGTCGCGCCCTCAGACCACCCGTCGCGCGATTCGCGGCATCGTGAATAGGGACGATGCCCAACTGGTCCTCGTCGACACGCCGGGACTGCATCGGCCGCGCACGCTGTTGGGTGAGCGGCTCAACGACGTGGTGCGGGAGGCGTTTGCCGAGGTGGACGTCATCGGCTTCTGCCTGCCTGCCGACGAGAAGATCGGCCCGGGCGACAAGTGGATCGCGCAAGAATTGAGCCAGGCGAGAGCTCCGGTGGTCGCTATCGTCACCAAGGTCGACAAGGTGTCACGGGATCGCGTGGCCGCGCACCTGGTGGCGGTGCAGGAACTCGGCGACTTCGTCGACATCGTTCCCGTGTCGTCGGTTGAAGACATTCAGGTGGATGTGCTGACGGACGTCCTCGTGGGTCACCTCCCGGTGGGCCCCGTGCTGTACCCGGATGGCGAGGTTACGGACGAACCCGAGGACGTCATGGTCGCCGAGCTGATTCGCGAGGCCGCCCTTGAGGGCGTGCACGACGAGCTGCCCCACTCGATTGCCGTGATGGTAGAAGAGATGGTGGAGCGCGAACAGGCCGCGGACGACCCCCGGACGCCCGTGCTCATCATCCGCGCCCAGCTCTACGTCGAGCGGGACAGCCAGAAGGGCATCATCATCGGCAAGGGAGGCGAACGCCTCAAGGCCGTGGGTGCCGAGGCGCGCGCGGGAATCGAGCGTTTGCTTGGCCGCAGGGTCTATTTGGACCTGCACATCAAGATTGCCAAGGAGTGGCAGCGCGATCCCAAGCAGTTGGGGCGCATGGGGTTCTAAGAGCGGCCCGTTAAGGCCGGGATGTGGGCCCAGAGAGGCGTCCTCATCGTTGCTAGGGTTGTGGTGTCATCGTGGTGGGGCGCACCTCCATCTGCGGCGCAGTCGCCGCCGCCGGTCCCGGGTCCTGCAACGAGGGCGGAGACGGCCGCGAGCCCGCCAGCTCCGAACGGATCCGT
>JGI25321J50212_10001829_pt1 | contig 17032 bp, 22 predicted proteins | sample AutmiccommuBRH23_FD_50212 | JGI IMG/M metagenome (IMG submission 50212)
GCTTTTCCCCAGTTCGGCACTATCCACAACCCCAGTATAAGCCAGACCCCAACCGGTCTTTTTGAAGGGGGTGCGGGGGAAACTTTGTATGTGCGCCTGGGAAGGACAAGGCTGGAACTTGGCTGGATCGGCTGCCCTAGTAAACTGCCGTGAGCGAGAGGAAAACGGACTTTAGGCATTCGGACAAAAACACGTTCAAAAAGCATAAAAATGAAGGGAGCGAAAACAGCTAAATCGTCGCTCATGGCCAAATATGGCCGAAAACGGGGAAATGGATTTTTCCCTACTTGTCATAGTGTTCATTATCGGACCCAAATCATTGTAATGACAAAATGTAATGACTATGTTATGGTATAACTAAAATAAACGGGAGTTGTTTTAGTGTTTGAGAAACCAGAACGCAAAGAAGCTCATTTACAAATACGAGTGACCGCGCGAGAGAAAAAACTTATTAAGTTGATGGCTGCTAGATCATCTAAGGGTGACGTCTCCAATTGGTTAATGATGTTGGTCCACGATGAGCTTACCAGGGTAAAAGAGTTTGACGAAGAGATCCAGAAATTTATTCAACAAAACGAATAGGACCAATGACTCGGAAAGCTCTGAAACTTTTCGGGCGCTAGAGGGGACTTCTAAGGGTTTTAATTTTTGGGAAGGTATTAAAATACACACTATATCGGTTTAGTCGAGCCAAGACCCAAATAAAGTCTTAGAATCTATTTTTATCTTAAACTTTAAGGGGTACATACTAAGTTAAATTCAGGCGAAAATGAGGAATAGAAAATTATTCCGTTTGTCGCAAACAATGCTATACTAAATTTATAAAAATATATGGGAGCTGAGGAAATGGAAGAATTGATTAAGCAAATTTTAGATGGCCAAATGCGAATGGAAAAACTTCAAAATAGCATGGCTAAGGAGCAAAAAAGCATGGCTAAGGATATAAAAGCTATCAGGGAATATCAACATAAAGGACTAGACGTAGATGTAGAAAAGCTACAAGCTAGAGTTAAGAAAATCGAAGAGACTCTAAAAATTGGTTAGGTGTGAAGAAGAGAATGTATTTAACATTTAAACAATGTGCGGAACTGGCCGAAGTGAAAGAATCAACAGCGCGGTTTTACCGGGACACTTTCCCAAACTTCTTTTCGGCGGTTGGTGAAGGAAGAAAACGCCAATACCATCCGTCCGTCGTGGAAGTTATAAAATTTATTTCGTCAAACTATGCTCAAAATCTAACGCAAGAACAAATCCAAATATTTTTAGAACAAAAATATGGCGTTACCGTTGAAGTTGAAAGGCAAGAACTTAGCAACGCAACACAAAAGCTTAACAATGCAGTAGCAACGCAATCGCAGGAACACAACATAACACAAACGCAATTGATTGAAATAATGAAAACGGCATTCGCCCAGGAACTTGAAAAACGAGATGAAGCAATTTTGCGTTTGGAAAAGCAAGTGGATCTGATAGCTAAAACACAAGAGCAGCGCGATCAAGAACTGATGAAAGCTATCAGATCCATCCAGGAACGGAATAATGAAACTTGGTTAGATAGATTACTAAAACCATTCAAAAAGCGATAGGTAAGCCCTAGAAGGCACTTCTAAGGCTTTTAAAGTATGGCCGATGTATAAAATACTCACTTTATCGGATTGGTTAAGCTATGACCTAAATAATAAGCTTAGAATCTATTTTCATCTTAAACATTAAGAGGTCCTTACCAGTGAAAAAATATGTATTCATGGGAGGAAATTCTGCTATGAATAGTTATTGCTTTGGATGTAAAAATGAACAGAATGTTAAAATCGTTCGTAAGAAAGAGGTTTTTAAGGTAAAGGGTGATCCTATTGAAATTTATTCTGATGTAATGATTTGCTCAATTTGCGGTGAAGAAATCTTCAATGAGACTTTAGATGAAAAGACTATGGCCAGAGTTTATGAAGAATACCGTAATTTACGTCTAAAAAACGACCCTGGCTATATCCAAGAAAATGAGGATACGAAAAAGTAGAAAAGAGGATGTGTTGGTGTGGAAGCTAAGTTCAATATGACCGTAGAACAAAATATCTTTGTTGCAAAAAGAAATATTATCGACTATATGTGGAAAAGCGCAAGGTTAGAAGGCATTGGGGTTACTTATCCCGATACGGAAGCAATCTTTAATGGCTTGACTGTTCAAGGCGTTAGCGTCAAAGATACGGTGGCTATTAACAACTTAAAACACTCATGGAGTTTTGTTTTGGAAAACGTTGATTACCCGACGGACTATCCTTTTATTTGTAAAATCAATCAGATAGTCGGCGGTGACAGTTTGATCGCCGATGCAGGGTTCATAAGGAAAGTTCCTGTTTCGATAGGCGGTACAACATGGAAACCAGATATACCTATTGAATCTAAAATTAAAGAGGAACTTGCAGATATGTTAACGATTGAAAGCCCTACGGAAAGAGCCATTACCTTAATGCTTTATTGTATGCGCAGACAAATGTTTCTCGATGGCAACAAAAGGACGGGTATGCTTGCGGGAAATCATGTGATGATTGCGAATGGGGCGGGAATAATCACGATTCCTATTGAGCATCAAAGGGAATTTACTGGCTTGTTGATTGAATTTTACGAAACAAACAAACAAAATAAAATAACAAATTTTATCTACGATAAGTGCATTGATGGAATTGCTTTTGATAATTCACCAACCCAGGATAAAGCTCTTTGAGCTTTATCCTGGGAGACGACGAGGATGGGCGTCCCTCCCGGATATGCTCTTCGAGCATATCCGGGAGGGACGCAAAAAAAACACCTTTTACCTTTGGTAAAAGGTGTTTTTTTTGTCAATGATTATGATATAATCATTGTATCCGGTGCACTTGCAAGATACCCACATGTGTACACACTTCGTGTTGTACAATGTGGATCTTGTAAGGGGATTCCCCCTTAACCCCCTTTGGATCGACGAAAGAAAGGAGCATTTTCAATGCCGCGTGAACGAGCGAAGCAGNTCAAGTTCTTCGTCTCCGACAAAGAACTTGAGCGCATAAAAAGTAAGGTTGCCGAGTCCAAGCTAAACCAAAGCGACTTCCTCCGGAAATCCGCTTTGCAAAAAGAAATCATCGTGATCGATGGTATCAGAGAATTAGTCCTGGAGTTGAAGCGGATCGGCGTGAACCTCAACCAGCTTACCAAGTTAGCAAATCAACGAATTGTGACTGACTGTAATGGAGAACTTCAAGAAATCCATGGGGAGCTGAAAGAAGCATGGCACTCGTTAAGGCAATTAATCCGAGTAAGAGATCGTTAAGTCAAGGGATTAAGTACATAACGAATCCTGAAAAGACTAAAGAAGATCTTATTAGCGGAAAAGATTGTGATGCACAAACGGCCTTGGAGGAAATGAAGGCAACAAAAGAAATGTATGGTAAGACGGAAGGAAGGCAGTATAAGCACTTTGTTCAGAGCTTTAGCCGAGATGATCCGCTAGACCCTTCCAAAGCTCATCAGATAGGTTATGAGATGGCACAGAAGGCCTTTCCAGGCTATGAGGTACTTGTGGCTACGCATACAGATACAGATCACTTGCATAATCACATACTCGTAAACAGTGTTAGTTTTGAAACTGGTGAAAAGTACCGGCAGAGTATTCATGATCTATCTAAAATTAAAGAACTAAGCAATCAAATTTGTGAGCGCGAAGGCTTGCGCGTTATGACGAAAGAAGAGCAAACACCAGGTAAGTACTTGAGCATGAATGAATATCAAGTGGCGACCAAAGGAGAGTCATGGAAATTTAAAACCATGGCCGACATCGACCAGGCATTGGATCGTACTAGAAGCAAAGAAGAATTCATTAGGGCCATGGAAGACAAGGGTTATAAAGTAACATGGAACCACAGAAAGTACATCACTTACACAACCCCGGAAGGTAATAAAGTCCGGGACAACAAACTACATGACCCAAAATATTTAAAGGAGGCCATGGAAAATGGATTTGAACGCATTAAAGAAAATCAACTCCAACCCGGACAGTCTGGAAGAAGTCCAGATGAAAAACGAAGCTCCGGTGATATCGGAACAGATATCCTTTTCGACAAGCGAAATGAACGACAAAATCAAGTTCATAGTGAGCGAGCAGATCAGTCTCACAGAATTAATTCGGCGCAAGATGGAACAAGACGAGAAGACCAAACAGGATTTAGAGGCGAAACTCCTGAAGAGCGAGACGGACAGAAAAGAACAGTTGGTGAAAGTCAACACAATAGTGAAGGGCTTACTCGAAGAAATAAAGGATCTCAAAGCAATGAATTTCAAAAAGCTGGAGGCGACCTCCGAAATAGTCAGCGAGGAAGCGAGAAGGAATCAGGAAAACAACATCAGAATGATTCGCGAGGTCGTGGATCTAGCGCACCAGATAAAAACTATCCCGAATCCAAACTGGAAGGAAAGGGCGAAGCAATACGGAACACAACTCCTGATAACAATCGGACTAGCGACCGTAATTCTAGGAGTGTTCCGACTGGTGATCCTCTTGACGACACTATTAAAGCATTAGGAAACTCTTTTGAAAAGGTTCAAAAGAAAGAAACATTCGAGGCTGAACGTATGAAGCAAAAGCTAGAACAAAAAATGCAAAACCCACGTTCGAAGCAATCCCAAGAAGATGAGTTGGAAAGGTAGGAAATATTAATGTCAAAAGAGATAGATCCATTAGATGAAATTATCCAGGAACTAGAGAAAGACAGGGAAGAAGTCAACAAACGAAAGGAGCAACTATCAAAAATAGAAGCAAAAAGATATGAGATGTCACTTGAAGATGAGCAAGATTCTTCTTCGAAAAAAGCTATTCAAGAAATTAAAAAGGTTGAAGAAAAACAAGAGGAAACAAATGCTCATGAAACAAAAGAGCGAGTAGAAAAAAGTAAATCGGAAGACAAAGAAAGTGTGAAGGGATACGAACGATAGGAGGTAGATTAATGTCAGCTGCGGATCAGCAAGCCCAGGATGCGCTTGTTGAAAAATCTTTAGAACGAAACGCCAAAGACCAACAAGCCCTGCAAGACCTAACTAAAAAATTTCAAGATAACTATCAGGCTCAAGCACAAGCGGATATAGAGAAATATCAACAGTCTCTTCAGCAGACTACGAAGATTGTTCCCTTGCCATCAGCTAATATCAATAATTCATCCAGCAGCAACACAGGTATTGCGATTATGCAAGTCCTTAACATCACTGTATTTTTTGCGATTATGCTAGCAATTCAAACATATCAGATCCGTAAAAACAGGGACAAAAGAAATTTCTCCAAGTGGGCTGCATTCAAGTACGCCTACGCGAATTATGGACGGATGGCGCTAATTGCATTTTACTGCGGGTACTTAGTTCACATGCTTAACGCTAAATTAGTTATACCTTATGTGGTGTTAGTTTTTGCTAGTGGAATCTATTGGTTTAAGTTCCGAGGAAAAGCCCAGGCGACAAGCAAATCAAGCAAGATACCAAGAAACGTCGAACCAGGCGTAGTCCTTGGAGCATCCAATAACCAACTTGTAATTAAAAGGGCAAAGGAAAGTGGCCATGTTGTGGTAGCTGGAGGTAGTGGTAAAGGGAAATCTCAATGTGTCACTATCCCGACCCTACTTAACTGGCAAGGTTCATCGGTTGTGATCGACATAAAAAGAGAGTTATATGCTTACACCCACAACGTACAAGAAAAAAAGGGTAAGGTCATTGTTTTCGATCCGGAACAAAACGGACATAAATACAACCCGATTTTAGAGTGTGGGACCGTGGACGGTTGCCAGTTTTTAGCCAGGACAATGATCCCAACCCCACACAAGGCAGACCCTTTCTGGACTGGTAATGCACAATCCGTTTTAGCAGCTGCGTGTTTTGAGGGACACAAGAACAGCCAAACCTTACCGGAAATTGCTGAACGTATTCTAACCACAGATTCGGCGAAATTAGTGGATGAACTTTGCAATAGCAAATATAGGGAAGTAGTCCTACTTTGTAGTGCGGTTAAAGGAACCCCTGAGAAGACACTAGGTGGCATCTTTACAGAGCTTAAAGGGAAGTTGATAACGATTGCCACCGACCCCAATCTAAGAGAGGCACTAAGCGGATCAGAGTGGACACCGGCCACCCTGGAAGAAAGCGCAACCATTTATATGCGAGTGAGTGAACGACAAGTAGAAAACTACAAACAAGTTTGGAGTCTAATTGTAGTCCAGATCCTACGGTATCTAGCCGGACGGTCTGAGCAACAAGATCCACCCGTACTATTGCTTCTTGACGAACTAGCGAGATTGGGAAAAGTAGAAGGTTACAGCGAGTCACTACCAACTTTGAGATCAAAGAACGTTACCATCGTTAGCGCGATCCAGTCCCTGGCGCAACTTCAGGAGCATTATGGGAAGGAAGTTACCCGGACGATCATGGACAACAAAGCTTACAAGTTAGTGTTGTCGGCTAGCGATAACGAGACACAAAAAGTCTTTTCCGATTTGGCAGGAAAAAGCGAGAGGAAAAAGAGAAGCGGAAACTTTGGTCTAGGAGGTTCAAGCATCAGCGAACATTATCAGTGGGAAGAAAAATTCAGACCTGAAAATTTTGCTTATCTTGAAAAACCAATTTATTATCCACCCGATGCACCTGCCCACGAAATAGATAAGGTGTTTTGGAAAAATATACCGTCCTTGATCAAAATGCAGAAAGAAAGCGGAGGCCCGACGGATTTCATGAACAAAGAGGAGATTGAAAAACATTCGAAATTTCATCGGCCAGCAAGTACAACAGTTTCACTTAAAAAAGAGGAGGCAAATTATAGCCCTGTAACTGACGTTAAAGAAGATTCAATAACACTATGAAATAAAAAAAGCCCTTCAAAGAGGGCTAATCTGTCAGCTTCACGGATGAATTGCCCTCTATCTGTTCCAGGGCAAATTGCAAAAGGAAAATGATTGTTTGAGTTCTCGTTTGAAATCCTTTTAGTTCTTTAACTTTATCAATTCTCTCGATCAATAATGTAGGATAGCGCATATTTAAAACTTGACTTGTCATTAAAAACACCCCTTGTATATTAAAATAATACATGATATAATGTATATTATAATAATATACAAAAAGGAGGGAAAAGTCAAGTTACATAACTGCATAAAGAAGTATAAAGGAAGCCGCCCATCCCCGACAAGAGAGTGCGACTTCCCACAAGAAACCAACCTTGTAAAGGCTGAGCTCCGCTATAAGTATAGCAGAATGCACTTCCTCCTTACAAGGATCGGGAAAATAAGGAGGTCGTAACTATCAAATATAACGAAGTGTTAGGATATTATTCAACTCTTAACTTAGCTATTGAGTTATTTCAAAGCATGGATTTACCCAAATATCATTTTGAAAGAATCAAAAAACTAGGCGAGTTGGTTGAATCAGCTTACGACGGCAATATTCTAGATGAGTTTCGCAGGAATGATGATGAACCGATTAGTGAAGAAGAGTTATCAAGAGGTATGGTGCTAGATTCTTCTGGTCGTTTAGTGCTTGATGATGAAGGAAGTCCCATATCTGATCCTGAATATTCAGTTCTCGATCTTGCGAAAAAGAGGTCTACTTTAAAGCGTGTAAAAGTAATCGAATATCCTTTTCCCGAAACGATTCTAGGCGTTATAAATTGTTTTGACGGAATATACCTTGTTAGCCTAAATACTAATGCCAGTAAAAAGGAAAAGAATTCAACTTTGACCGCTGCATTCAGACAGATTCTAAATGCAGATAAGGATTTTATAACGATATATAGGGGGAAGAAGTAATGTTAAAGGCTAAAAGTAAACTCAAAGAATTAGAGAATCCCAAACGGGTTAGTACATTAATGATAGTCATTCAATCGGGGTTGGTTACCTGTACTAAAGCTAAATGCCCCAACAAATATCAAAAAATGCTCCCAGCCTTAAAGCTGTACCAGGGCAAGAGAGAAAAAACTTACGTATATACGATGGGTGATGGATGCATCAAATGCCCTTATCGTGAGGATCAGTGGCAATTGGTTTTAGATAATGTACCTTGGGAAAAGGATCAATGGCAGTCTGAGGAGGTGTGGGAGCAGCTGAGAAAAAGAAAAGAGGATGCCCGAAGTTAAAGGAGGTGATCCGATGAAAAATTGAAAGAAAGTTTTTCCCATAAAAAAAGCCCCTGCCAGGGCTAAGTAAAATTTAACATCTTAATTATACGGTACATGGTTACATAGTCAACTATGTATTAGTTTCGAGAGGAGAAACAATGCAAGCAATTAATTACCTAACCGATTGGATTAACTGGATGACGCTACTTATCATTCCTGCAGGAGCTGGAACCATGATCACATATCAAGCTTTAAGGAAATCAACGGCTACGGATGATTCAACGATTCAAGAATGTAACAAGAAAATCAGCAACACGATCAAGGGCGCGATCATCGGCATAACCATAGCTGGCACGATAACAGCAGTGAAAAAATTTTATGAGTGACAACACCCAGGTTTAAAAAGGTGTAAATATAAAAAAGGGAGAGATGAAAATGGATAAAACATACCGAAATGTGATCATAGCTGGTGTAGTTATTGTTTTGGCAACAGGAGGTTTCGCTTATCACACGCACATTGTAAACGCCAGGGAAGCAGTCGCGAAACAGGCTTATATCGAAAGTATCCGGAAACAGCAAGACTTAGAGGATGCCGCACAAAAAGCAAAATCCGGTGCTCCAGTAGTGAGCGTGGAACCCTCTAAAATTGTACCCAAAGAACCGGAAGTGGTAACAGCTGCCACTACTCAACCACCAACACAACCCCAAAAAGAAACGCCAAAAGTATCAACGAGCACAAACACTACTATCGAGCAGCCTAAACAACCCTCTGCGTACCCAAGTAGCGCACAAGTAACTACGTCAACACCTGTCCCTGCACCAATACAACAAGAACCAGTACAAGCTATTAAGAGCCTTTCTGAATCCGATATTCAGTACCTTCAAAGCTATGCTCAATATAGTGGGGATGGAGTTCACGGTATTTCTGACGCGTATCATTCGTTTGAAGATATGTACACTAACGATCGGGGAAGTTGCGATAAATTGATAAAACTTTTCACGCCAATAACCTTAGATGAGTATTCCAAAGCCAAGGCCGAGTGGCTAACAAGTCCAAAACTTGTTTACCGAAATGCAATAAGTCAATATAGCATTCGAGGAATATTAACTCTTACTTTTTATTCCGAGAATAAGCTTGACCTAACTCCCAATGTGACCTATCAACGCGAAGTAGAGTATAGGTTGAGAAATACAGATAAACTGAGACTAGAAAACGTTAAGTACTTATCCGAGTTCAAGGCGGTGAAGTAGTCTGTGTTAAAAAAAATCGCTGTATTGACCATGATTATGATATTGACCTTTTGTAACTTGGCCTTTGCTGTAAGTTTGGATGATTTACAAGCGGGAGATCCTAGGGCGGGACAAAATGTATTAATTAATCAAAATTTAGATACTGGTCTACTCCAAGATATTTCTTACGTGATCAGTTCGACAGGTGCAACGTCTGGTAATCGATACCGAACAAGTGCTGTTACAGTGACCATTGGAGGTTATATAGCAACTATTGATATTTCGAAGTACGTAGGTTCTGCTACTCCTGGATCAACAGTGTATAGTTTAATTACTATAAAAAAGGATGATATTTTGAGCCAAATGGGTAGTAACAGGTCGGCAGTAGAAAATATTCTAAATAAACCGGGGGAAACACTCAGAACCGAAGATATTATTATCGGAGCCAACATTCAAATTTATAACGCGGGGACAGGAGCCGTCTTAGCTACTATAACGAATCGGAACGATGTAAGAAAAGTGGCTGGCGATATAGGCTTTGGTATCGATGATATTTCTGATATGGAAAGTCGGTGGAAAGATACTAACATAGTTATTCCTCCGGAAGAGAAACCTCCAGAGTCTGGTTTAAGACCATCGATCCTAGTGTATTGATAATTTCCAAACGCTGGTGGAGGTTTTGCATGAGGATAAAAGGGGTCTAGGGAGAACGGGAAGGGCCGAGGGGGTGCATGTGGGAGTGTATGGGTCGTCAGATCGCTCCGCGAGGGGAACGTGCATGAGGATAAGAAGGGGTCTCAGGCGTGAATGTTGGGGTACTGGGGTCTTTGGTCCCGAACGCTCGGCGCTAGCCAGGAGAAGTCTCTTTTTTGCTTATGTGCGCATCTCTGTAGGTCAAAGAGACGTTCTCCGTCTCTCAGCGTAATAGTTCGATCACGTGTCCATGGGATGGCAGCGAGCATATCCTCGGGCTAACGCCCTGCGGTATCCCTCGTGACACCCGGACACGATCCCAAGCGAGTTATACCCTCTAGTGATAAACACCGGCAGGTTCCTACCTGCCGGTTATTCTTTACACAAAACCGCCTATAATGCATGGTTTACTTCGGTAAACTTGTAAACCTTTTGTATACCATAAACAATAATAGACGTTGACATGTGCTAGCACATGTGGTATACTTAGGTAACAAATAAATAAAAGAGGTGCTAGCATATGAAAAAGTATTTTAGAAAAACCTTAAAAAGATTTGTCGGCAAAATTTGTTTAATCCGTTTGTCAGATCGAAACCACATGTTTCCTAAAGGAGGCATGCTAAATGGCTAGAACTCCACGGATCACGATGACTTTAAGCGAATCCGAACAGAAGCGCCTTAACAAGGTCGTTAAGGCGCTGAACCTCACAAGCCCTGGACAACTCGTCCGTATGTTGATTTCTGGTGATCCTGAACGAATCGACTGGATTGTCAAGGAGTTAAAACGGATCAATGACTTGTTTTAATTTTGTTTTGAAACTTATTGACGATAGAACTAATTTGGTGATATTGTAGGTTAACTAAATAGTTAACGTTAACCTTTGTTAACAAGGCGGTAAAAGGCCTGTATTGGTTAACCTTAAAGAAGTTTGTAAGGAGAGTGGATAAAATGGCTAATGATGAGACATGGGGTGCAAAGGTAGCCCCGGAACTAAAGAAGGAGATAAATCAACTTATCGAAGAATCGGGGCTGTCAGCAAAGGAATTTTTGGAACAGCTTATATCGAGCCACAAGGTCACGCTGTTGCAAGGAACCGACGCGCAGCGTTCCGAGGACATCCAGCAAGTCACATATCACCTGGACAAGATCAAGGCATCCTTTGTTGGGTTAGTAGAAAAGGGGATCGACTTAAAAGATAAATTCAGCGAGTCTCTTGCCCAGGAATCAATCCTGCATAAATCCATCGTTGACCAAATCCAGACTCAAAGTAAACAGGCACAGGTGGATCGAGACAAGGCCATCCTGGATAAGTCCACGATCGAAGGCTTAATGCAGGAAATCAACAGCCGGAACGAAGAACTCGAAAGCAGCAATAAAACCCATCGGATCACGATCCAGATGCAGCAGGATAAATTGGGTCAATTAGAGACGCGGATCGAGTCTGTCACTGAGCTAGAAGAGGAAGTCAGTCGATTGAATCAAGAGGCTCAAGCCCAAGCCAAAAGGATTGAATCGCTGGAACAGGAAACCGAAAACCACAAACGTCAACTGGAACAAACACAGGCCGCGAAAGAAGCCCAGGAAAAGGACGCAATTAAGGCCCATGAACAAATGATACAAGTCCATGGTTTGGAAGTACAGAGAGCAACGTTGGAAATCGAGAAAAAATTGCTCGAAGAAAATAAAAAGATCCGGGATGAGTATTTTCTGAAAATCGAAGCTCTGACAAGTAAGAATCAAGAATTAACGGAAAAACTTCATCAAATGGAATTAGGAAAGAGGGAATCAGCAGCACCTAAAAGCAAGGGGAAAACTAAGCCAGAAGTACCGAGCCCAGGTGAAGGGGGATCAAATGGAAAGTAAACTTGATGAAAAAATCGAACTCAAGATAGCCAACGCAATTGCTTCAGTGGAAATGGAGGGCATGATTTTTCCGCCTGATGAAATTGAAATCCTTAGGCAGTACGCATATGGGGAGGTAACAGAAGCAGAACTCTTAGGGATTATGAGGACAATGTCCGCGAAAAAATAGAAATACCCGGCATCTTTTGCCGGGCGTAGACTCTCCCCATGGAGTCGCACTGGTGACAGTGCAACTTATGCAATGGGCAGTTAATTTATGCTTAAAAACAAAAATTACGAACGAGGTTTTCAATTTTCGTTAGGAATGAAAATATTTCGACAACAAAAAAAGGGAATTTCTCACTCATGTCGAATTACTTACCCTTAGAAATGCCAAAAAGCCAGAGTTGGTAGCTCTAGCTTCTTGGACTTCATCACAGCTCAACGTATAGCCACGAAGAGCGAAGATTTCTTGAGGACATTATATCAATATTTAAACTAAGTTTCAATTCCTTTTCTTCTTTGTTTATTATATGAATGGATATATAAACATATAAACAAAGAAAATAACTTAGTTTTTTGATGTAAAAGGTTTTACGAATTTCTTTGAGCCAGTGGCAGACAGCCCTGGCTCTTTAATTTTGCCAAAAAGGGAGGGAAAATCATGCTGGCAGAAATTTTTGGTCAAGTTTTACCTGTGCAAAGTACATACAAAATCATGGATTTGAGCAAAAACGCCGGCGTGGTTTTCACCGCCCAAGGTAAATCAGATTCCAGAATTTCATGGACTCTTCCGGATCTACTGAGCAAAGATGATACTTACATAACTATGGCCACTTTTTTTGGTCGTCAAAGAAAGCGTAAATATATCCGGCATGTCTTAGGGTTTGTTATCGACTTTGATACTCCGGGAGATACAACCGTTGAAGATATTTTAGATATGTACCATAAGGCTAGATTACCGTTACCTGAGCTTATTATTGCTACAGCAACAAAAGGGCATTATCAGGCATTTAATTTATTTCCGGAACCTTTACGTTGTAGCAATGATCTTTTACGTGAAAGGATCTTTCGTATTCATAAATTGATGGCCAATGCTCTTGGGGCCGATCCTCATGCCGTTGGTGCTGAACGTTGGGTGCGTCGTCCAAATGTTGATAATATAATTTATCAAGATTCTAGTTCTACGGCTTGGGAGGAACTTGAAACGTGGTATGAGGCTCATAAACCTCTTAAGAAGCCTGAAGATTCTTTTCGTAAGGTTATTTATATTGGCACTATTCTTAGTACTCCCGGTGGCCAACGTATTCAGGAGTCGTTGGCAGTTGGTCCAAATAGATCAAATGATTTTAAAGGGAATCGTGACGAGTGGTGTTATGGTCTTGGTTTGTGCCTTTGGGACGCTGGTATTCCTACAAATGAAATAAGAACGAAATTATTTTCTTGGAACCAGGCTCTTATTGATCCCTTACCGGAGCTCCAAGTTGCTAAAATTCTTCGGTCTGTTTTAACGGGAGAACATCATGCCTCTCCTTATATTATTGAAGCTCTCACGGGTCTTTCTGCGCGTGTTAAGGGTTTTTATCACTTGCCTAAAAAACGTGAACGGAGAAGCCGGGACCATTTATATGAGGTGCGTGAGGATATTATTGATGATCTTATGTCGTGCGGCGTTATTACAGAGTCACAGAAGTCTTGGGCGGCACGTCTGGGCTTGTCTTACCGTTCTCTTAAGCTTATCCTAGCGCAGCTGCGTGAAGAGGGTGTTATTGAGGCTAATACTGGTCGTGGTCGCTATGCTCAATCTTCATATAATCTTTCTTCAGCTTATTTAGAATCAGTTTGTTCGGATAGTTTTTTGGAAGTTGCTGCTGGCTCGGAGGGCATGAATATTTCGGGTAGTTTAAAGGGGCATACCGCCATATCACCCTTACAGGGTCTTTTGCCTTCTCTTCGTTCGGATAGCTCTTGATCGTGCTTTACGGTTTGATAATTTCCCCACTATATCAGCAATAAGATGCGCGCCGAATAAGAACTGACCCCATGCATCCGCCGGGGTTGTGGGTAGTGTGGTCAAGTCTTACCCGAGAGAATTACCCAAAAGAATACTTGTCCAAGAACTGGGGTAAAGCTCTTTTAAGACAGACCAGAAATGGCTTTTCCCCAGTTCGGCACTATCCACAACCCCAGTATAAGCCAGACCCCAACCGGTCTTTTTGAAGGGGGTGCGGGGGAAACTTTGTATGTGCGCCTGGGAAGGACAAGGCTGGAACTTGGCTGGATCGGCTGCCCTAGTAAACTGCCGTGAGCGAGAGGAAAACGGACTTTAGGCATTCGGACAAAAACACGTTCAAAAAGCATAAAAATGAAGGGAGCGAAAACAGCTAAATCGTCGCTCATGGCCAAATATGGCCGAAAACGGGGAAATGGATTTTTCCCTACTTGTCATAGTGTTCATTATCGGACCCAAATCATTGTAATGACAAAATGTAATGACTATGTTATGGTATAACTAAAATAAACGGGAGTTGTTTTAGTGTTTGAGAAACCAGAACGCAAAGAAGCTCATTTACAAATACGAGTGACCGCGCGAGAGAAAAAACTTATTAAGTTGATGGCTGCTAGATCATCTAAGGGTGACGTCTCCAATTGGTTAATGATGTTGGTCCACGATGAGCTTACCAGGGTAAAAGAGTTTGACGAAGAGATCCAGAAATTTATTCAACAAAACGAATAGGACCAATGACTCGGAAAGCTCTGAAACTTTTCGGGCGCTAGAGGGGACTTCTAAGGGTTTTAATTTTTGGGAAGGTATTAAAATACACACTATATCGGTTTAGTCGAGCCAAGACCCAAATAAAGTCTTAGAATCTATTTTTATCTTAAACTTTAAGGGGTACATACTAAGTTAAATTCAGGCGAAAATGAGGAATAGAAAATTATTCCGTTTGTCGCAAACAATGCTATACTAAATTTATAAAAATATATGGGAGCTGAGGAAATGGAAGAATTGATTAAGCAAATTTTAGATGGCCAAATGCGAATGGAAAAACTTCAAAATAGCATGGCTAAGGAGCAAAAAAGCATGGCTAAGGATATAAAAGCTATCAGGGAATATCAACATAAAGGACTAGACGTAGATGTAGAAAAGCTACAAGCTAGAGTTAAGAAAATCGAAGAGACTCTAAAAATTGGTTAGGTGTGAAGAAGAGAATGTATTTAACATTTAAACAATGTGCGGAACTGGCCGAAGTGAAAGAATCAACAGCGCGGTTTTACCGGGACACTTTCCCAAACTTCTTTTCGGCGGTTGGTGAAGGAAGAAAACGCCAATACCATCCGTCCGTCGTGGAAGTTATAAAATTTATTTCGTCAAACTATGCTCAAAATCTAACGCAAGAACAAATCCAAATATTTTTAGAACAAAAATATGGCGTTACCGTTGAAGTTGAAAGGCAAGAACTTAGCAACGCAACACAAAAGCTTAACAATGCAGTAGCAACGCAATCGCAGGAACACAACATAACACAAACGCAATTGATTGAAATAATGAAAACGGCATTCGCCCAGGAACTTGAAAAACGAGATGAAGCAATTTTGCGTTTGGAAAAGCAAGTGGATCTGATAGCTAAAACACAAGAGCAGCGCGATCAAGAACTGATGAAAGCTATCAGATCCATCCAGGAACGGAATAATGAAACTTGGTTAGATAGATTACTAAAACCATTCAAAAAGCGATAGGTAAGCCCTAGAAGGCACTTCTAAGGCTTTTAAAGTATGGCCGATGTATAAAATACTCACTTTATCGGATTGGTTAAGCTATGACCTAAATAATAAGCTTAGAATCTATTTTCATCTTAAACATTAAGAGGTCCTTACCAGTGAAAAAATATGTATTCATGGGAGGAAATTCTGCTATGAATAGTTATTGCTTTGGATGTAAAAATGAACAGAATGTTAAAATCGTTCGTAAGAAAGAGGTTTTTAAGGTAAAGGGTGATCCTATTGAAATTTATTCTGATGTAATGATTTGCTCAATTTGCGGTGAAGAAATCTTCAATGAGACTTTAGATGAAAAGACTATGGCCAGAGTTTATGAAGAATACCGTAATTTACGTCTAAAAAACGACCCTGGCTATATCCAAGAAAATGAGGATACGAAAAAGTAGAAAAGAGGATGTGTTGGTGTGGAAGCTAAGTTCAATATGACCGTAGAACAAAATATCTTTGTTGCAAAAAGAAATATTATCGACTATATGTGGAAAAGCGCAAGGTTAGAAGGCATTGGGGTTACTTATCCCGATACGGAAGCAATCTTTAATGGCTTGACTGTTCAAGGCGTTAGCGTCAAAGATACGGTGGCTATTAACAACTTAAAACACTCATGGAGTTTTGTTTTGGAAAACGTTGATTACCCGACGGACTATCCTTTTATTTGTAAAATCAATCAGATAGTCGGCGGTGACAGTTTGATCGCCGATGCAGGGTTCATAAGGAAAGTTCCTGTTTCGATAGGCGGTACAACATGGAAACCAGATATACCTATTGAATCTAAAATTAAAGAGGAACTTGCAGATATGTTAACGATTGAAAGCCCTACGGAAAGAGCCATTACCTTAATGCTTTATTGTATGCGCAGACAAATGTTTCTCGATGGCAACAAAAGGACGGGTATGCTTGCGGGAAATCATGTGATGATTGCGAATGGGGCGGGAATAATCACGATTCCTATTGAGCATCAAAGGGAATTTACTGGCTTGTTGATTGAATTTTACGAAACAAACAAACAAAATAAAATAACAAATTTTATCTACGATAAGTGCATTGATGGAATTGCTTTTGATAATTCACCAACCCAGGATAAAGCTCTTTGAGCTTTATCCTGGGAGACGACGAGGATGGGCGTCCCTCCCGGATATGCTCTTCGAGCATATCCGGGAGGGACGCAAAAAAAACACCTTTTACCTTTGGTAAAAGGTGTTTTTTTTGTCAATGATTATGATATAATCATTGTATCCGGTGCACTTGCAAGATACCCACATGTGTACACACTTCGTGTTGTACAATGTGGATCTTGTAAGGGGATTCCCCCTTAACCCCCTTTGGATCGACGAAAGAAAGGAGCATTTTCAATGCCGCGTGAACGAGCGAAGCAG
>JGI25321J50212_10001851_pt1 | contig 16911 bp, 16 predicted proteins | sample AutmiccommuBRH23_FD_50212 | JGI IMG/M metagenome (IMG submission 50212)
AGATGTGGCGCGCGCCCGGATCCAGATTACCGGGCGGACGAAGTTTTTCCTCAATACGGTAGGCTCCCAGCTTTCCGTTAACAAACTTGACGAGGCGGTTAAAAGGCTTGAGGAATTGTTCGATATCAAAATTCCCGAATATACACTTTGCGCCAGGCGAATAGGGAGTGAATTCTACCACTGCTGGTACCTCGGTACGGGATCGGGGATGGATGAAGGAAAATTGGCGTCGGCCCTCGATGGGTTTTTAAAAGAGGCCAATAAGAATTATATGGTAGCAAGGTCTAAGGCACTCAAAGGGGTGAAGGTTAGATGCGTTCCCGCTTCTGTTTTCTATGAATGGAGTGCCCATAACAAGAAAAAAGGAGGGCAGGTAAAAATGGAAAGGGTGATGGGCCCCGGGAAATTTAAGGAATGGGAGGATTTTGCAGGGGAACAAGTTCTTNCATAAACGAAATTACAATCCATCCCTTTCAGCAACCAATACCATGATTTCCTCAGGAGAAAGGTAGTACTTTTTAATGCGGTCTTTGTAGGAAGGGGTAATGGCCGAATGATTGAGAATGAATTCTTTGGTTTTAAGGATATATTCTTCCATCCCGCGGGCAACGGCCACGGCATCGGCAGTGCGTTCCGCAGACCTGATGTGGCGTTCGGATAACAGGTAACGGGCCCCGAAGTACAGCAGGTTGGTACTGCTGCGGTGTTTATAATCCACTATATGGCCCAGTTCGTGACCCAGCCAGCCCACCAGTATTTCCGGCGGGATATCCCTGGTTTTAAATTCCCTCCCGGCAATTTTAAACCGGCGGCTGATCAGGATTTTGTATGCACGCCGCCGACGTTTTCCCAGCAAACTCAGGAATTCTGGCCGGGCCTGCATGGTCGACCTGCGGATATTCTTCCTGAATCTGAATGTTATGCGGGTATCCTTAAGCTCCGGGTAAAAAGACAGGGCTTTCGCGGCCTCCTCCCTGATTGGTTCCGGAACAATGTGTTGTGCGTTCAGTGCTAATAATCCCATAAAATACAACACCATCCCCGGTAAGAACAAACTGGCCCTGACCGATACCTTCATGTCGCCGACTTTATTTTTATAATTAAGGGGCATAAGTTAAACAGCTAAGGCGGGCTATGCTAATTTTAATTGTTAAAGCGGGAGATGAAAAGGGCATTCGGCCATTTTTTGGGGAGTTATTTCATGATAATCCGGGATCTTACCGTTCCGGCTATTAATGAGGTGGGAAAGGTTCTTTTTTTTGGGGCATTATGTGTATTTTAGGGGACCAAACCCAAAATGTATAAATCGATGAAACGGCAAGCGCTTAGCTACCCCCTGATTTTGCTTATAGCGGCCTCGTTGGGGCTTGGCTGCAAAGGGGAAGCAAAAAAAGAGGAGGCCCCGCCTGTTCAGGCCAGGGAATTAAGTATTAAGGGCGAAGAAGTCTCATATGCCACAGATACTACGGAGATGAAAGGCTACCTGGCTTACAATGAGAACCTCGAAACAAAACGGCCCGGGATCCTGGTCATACATGAGTGGTGGGGCCACAACGAATACACCCGCCAAAGGGCCGATATGCTTGCCGAACTTGGTTATACCGCCCTTGCAGTGGATATGTACGGCAACGGCAGGCAGGCTGAGCATCCGGAGGATGCAGGGAAGTTCGCGGGAATGGTCATGCAGAATATGGATGCTGCCCAGGCCAGGTTCGATGCGGCCCTTGAATTGCTGAAGTCCCATTCAACCGTAGACCCCGATCAGATCGCTGCCATAGGTTATTGTTTCGGTGGTAGTGTGGCCCTCACCATGGCCAACGCGGGAAAAGACCTGGATGCTGTTGCGGCCTTCCACAGCGGGGTACAGCTACCTGTGATGCCCAATGAAAACCTGAAAGCCAGGGTCCTTGTATGCAACGGGGCAGAAGACCCGTTTATTTCGCCCGAATCGGTTACTGCCTTTACCCGGGCCATGGATAGTATCAAGGCAGATTATAATTACATAGCCTATGAAGGGGCAACACATTCCTTCACCAGCAAGGCAGCCGATTCCCTGGGTAAAAAGTTCGACATGCCGCTTGCTTACCAGGAAAAGGCCGATAAAGAATCCTGGCAACAATTACAGGATTTTTTAAATGAAACTTTCAATTAAGTAAACGTAATTATCATTTAATCAATAATTTAAAAAAATTTAACTATATGAAATTTACCAGAAAAGCCGGTGCTCAGTGGAAAGGAAGCGGGAAAGAAGGTTCCGGAACCCTTTATAGCAATAGCGGGGTCCTTAAAGATACCCCATATTCCTTTCATACCCGATTTGAGGACAAACCGGGTACGAATCCCGAAGAACTGGTGGGGGCTGCCCTTGCCGGATGTTATGCCATGCAATTGAGTTTCCTGTTGGGAGAGGCCGGATTTACGCCGAATTCCCTGGATGTGGATGCAAAAGTAACCTTTGAAGACGGCAGCGTAACCAGGGTAGACCTCGATCTTAAAGGGGATGTTCCCGGTATTGACGCGAAAAAATTTGAAGAGGTGGCCAACAAAGCCAAAACAGTTTGTCCTATTTCCAAATTGCTTAAAGCCGAAATCGGCCTTGCACCGTCCTTGAAATAAGGGCAGGATTTGATCACATACTTCACGGGAGGCCTTTGGCCTCCTTTTTTATTTATCCCCTTAAGGTTTCCGATAGAAGCTGTATTTCATCGAAAATCCCGGAATACGGCATCTTTAGCTGCCTTTCAGGCGTATATTGAGTTGAACACATACAGGACCGCCCTGAACTTTTCTCCTGTATTAACCTTAAATAGTAATACTATGACAACGAATATGAAATCCTATATTTTAATGCTGCTGGTTTTTACCGGATTGCTTGTAAGCTGCGATTCAGACAGCGAATCCGTTCCGCAGGGAACCGGCACCCTGGTTGTGCGGATGACCGATGCTCCCTTTCCCTATGAAATGGTGGCCGAAGCTAATGTAACGGTTTTTAAAATCGATGCCCGACTTAAAGATGGCGAAATCCCTGAAGAGGGGATGGAAGGTGATCCCGGTGATCCGGTGGAAGCCGGTTCTCCCTTTATTGTTTTGATGGAGGAGGAAATACCGCTGAACCTGCTTGAACTTACCAACGGGATTACAGCAAAGCTGGCTGAACTGGAAGTACCTGCAGGATCCTATGATCTGGTCAGGATATATGTCAGGGGTGTGAATGTGGTCCTCAAAGACGGAACGACTTATGACCTGAAAGTGCCCAGCGGGGAACAAACAGGAATCAAGGTATTTATTAAACCTGAATTGGTTGTCGCTGGTGGTCTTACCACAGACCTTTTGCTCGATTTTGACGTAAGCCGTTCATTTGTGGCCAAAGGCAGCCTCAACAGTCCGCAGGGAATCAATGGATTTAACTATAAGCCGGTTATCAAAGCCACCAATAATTCCATCGCCGGAACACTCTCAGGAAGGGTTACCACCGTACTGGAAGACGAGACCGTATTGGGCCTGGAGGGTGCAGAAGTATCTGTCTACGCAGCCGATACGCTGAATACCACCACCTTTACGGATGCAGACGGAGGTTATACCGTTATGGGCCTTTTAGCGGGAACCTATGAGGTGGATGTAAACCTCGAAGGTTACGAACCTGCTTTTGCGGAAGATGTAAACATAATAGCAGCAAACCGGACTACCCTGGACTTTGAACTGACAGCTCTGGAAGAACCGGCCATTGAACCCGGCGCAGCCATCAGGATAAATGCGGGCGGGCCTGCTTTTAGTTTTGATGGTTTGGACTGGGCTACCGATGATAATTTCGACGGGGGAATTGCCTTCAGCAACCCTGTGGCTATTGCGAATACCACGAATACGGAGTTGTACCAGTCTGAGCGTTATGCGGATAATGGTACCCTGATATATGAAATCCCCGTAGCCGACGGGGACTATAACGTAAACCTCCATTTCGCCGAGATCTTCTATGGGCTGCCGGGTGCCGGATCCGGGGGAGGAGAAGGTTCAAGGGTTTTTGATATCGACATAGAGAACGGGCAGGAACAGCTTAGCGGTTATGACATTACTGTGGAAGCCGGTGGAGCAGCCACAGCCGTGGTTGAAAGTTTTACCGGGGTTGCGGTAAGCGATGGTTTCCTCACCATAACCTTAACCTCTGTGGAAGATAATGCCAAGATTTCCGGCATAGAGGTTTTGCAGCCATAACTGAGTATAGAAAGTAATTTCCCGGGCCTGTGCCCGCTTGCGCGGAATACCTGCAACACAGGACTTTCCGCCGTGCAGGTTTCGGGAAATTTTGGCATGTGTTTGTATCAGGTTTCATTAAGGGGTTTTGCACCCCTTTTTTTAATCTTAGAAGTTTTTTTGGATTGCCGGGTGAATGCAAGTGGGCTTTAATTATGTTATCTTTAGTACAGGATGAAAACTGCCAATTCTATAGGCTGGCCCACAGCCACGGCTCTGGTAGTGGCCAATATGATAGGGGCAGGGATTTTCAGCAGCCTGGGATTTCAGCTTGAAGGAACCCCGAACAGTTGGTCTATCCTTTTCCTTTGGTCATTGGGTGCTGTAATGGCTCTTTGCGGGGCTTTCAGCTATGCCGAACTGGGAACGCGCTGGCCGCGTTCCGGAGGGGAATACCATTTCCTGTCTGAAGCATTCCATCCCATGCTGGGATACCTGTCTGGTTGGGTATCCTTAACAATCGGGTTTTCCGCACCTGTGGCCCTTGCAGGGATGGCGTTGGGCGAATATGTTGGACCCTACCTGGGCATTCCGGGGATCCGGCTTGCCCTGACAGTCATTATAGCCATCAGCCTCCTGCATTCCATCAGTATCCGGAAAAGCAGCTTGTTACAGCTCATTACCACCCTGCTGAAGCTTATGATCATCCTGTTTTTTATCGTTGCCGGCCTGGCAAGCCCGGCAGGCGATTCGGCATTTAACTGGGATTCGGGCTGGAAAAATGAACTGATGCTGCCGGCATTCGCGGTTTCCTTCGTCTATGTCACTTTTTCCTATTCCGGATGGAATGCCGCGGCCTATGTTGTAAACGAGATACGGGATGCATCCCGAAACCTCCCTGCAGCACTGATCAGCGGGACTATACTTGTAAGCGGACTTTACCTGCTGCTGAACTTTGTTTTCCTGAAACACAGTCGGGTTGAAGCCCTCAGCGGGGAACTTGAAATTGGCCAGATAACTGCCAATGCTATCTTCGGCAGCCAGGGCGGGGAACTGATCAGTTTCGGAATAGGGTTGTTGCTGCTTTCTGGTATCAGTGCCATGGTCTGGGCCGGGCCCAGGGTAACACAGGTCATGGGGGAGGACCACCTACTCTGGCGTTGGTTCTCAGTTAAAACCGGACGCAGCATCCCATTGAGGGCCCTGTGGCTGCAGACTGCAATTACCATATTGTTACTGCTTTCAGGGTCTTTTGAGCAGGTAATGGTATACAGCGGCTTTGTCCTCCAGTTATTCGCGGCCCTCACGGTGGCTGCCGTATTCGTTGCCCGGTCACGGCCGGGTGGTAAAACGGGTTACAGGAGTCCCCTCTTTCCGCTGCCTCAACTGCTCTTTCTCCTGCCGAGTATCTGGATCCTCATATATCTGGCAAAAGCCCAGCCACTGGAAACAGGCCTGGGCCTGCTTAACCTGCTCCTGGGGGCCCTGATATACGGGATCGACAGGCATTATGGTAAATACCGGAAGAGATAAGGACTATTAGAGGGAATATGATTAATATTGTCCTCTTTTTCGAAAATGTCTTCCATGGGGAAATCGTCATCCACAACGCTAATAATCCTTGCATTTTTTTCGATCTACTTCATCTGGGGGTCTACCTACCTTTTAAATAAGATAGCGGTTGCCGAATTAGCGCCTTTTATGCTGGCCTCGGTACGTTTCACCATGGCGGGTATCCTGATTTTCGCACTTTGCCGGATCCTTGGGATCCCCCTTAAAATTAGCCGCAAACACTTTAAGAACACTTTAATTGCAGGATTCCTGTTCCTTACCCTGGGCAATGGAATCATGGTATGGGCCCTGAAATATGTAGACAGCGGTTTTGCCGCCCTGGTCATTGCCGCCCAGCCGCTTATCATTCTCCTGATGATGCGCGCCCTGGAAGGAAAAAAAATCAAACCTATGTCGGTTCTGGGGGTCATTCTCGGCATCCTTGGGATTTATTTACTGGTAAGCCAGGACGCATTGGTATCCCGGGAGCATGCCGGGGTGGGGCTGCTTATGATTTTCACCTGTATGCTTAGCTGGTCGTATGGCAGCCTTTTTGTAGCGAGGGTATCGCTTCCTTCCAATTATTTTGTAAACACCGGTTACCAGATGTTCACTGCGGGGATTTCACTGATGCTTTCCAGCCTCCTGATCGGGGAATCCTGGTCGCCGCCCACTTCCTGGAGTTTCCCGGTACAACTTTCGATGGTTTTGCTTATTCTTTTCGGTAGCATCGTGGCGTTTACCTCCTTTAATTATCTCTTAAAAAGGGTATCTCCCGAAAAAGTCGCCACTTCTACCTATGTAAACCCCATTGTAGCCCTGCTCCTGGGCTGGTATTTCCTCGATGAAATTATTACCGTCCAGTCGGTCGTGGCAGCCTTCGTACTGCTTACGGGCGTCTATTTTATTAATACCAGCAGAAAACGCATGCTTTTTTCGAGGTTCAGGGGAAAACTCGGGTTCGGGAAAGCAGAGGACGGGGCTGATTCGGTTTAATTTGTACTGCTACCGGCTTGATGATCAGGGTCCTTTTTTCCTTCCCCTGATTTCAGGGTGGAAGGGAGTTCAAAAACTTCCAGGCCAAAGAAAGGGACGGCAGCCAACAGGTGGTCGAAGATATCGGCCATGATATATTCGTAATTCTCCCAACGTTTGTCGCTGCTGAAGGCATAGATCTCCAGGGGGAGGCCCTGGGTGGTTGGAGCAAGTTGCCGGCTCATCAGGGTCATATTCTTGTTGATAGCCGAATGACTTTCCAGATAGCGTTCCACGTATTTCCTGAAAACGCCAAGATTGGTAAGATTTCTGCCATTGATGGCCAATTCCTTATTAATGCCCTGCTGCCGGTTATGTTCCCTGATCTTTTCGTTCCGTTGGGTTAAATAGGAACGGATAAGGTCTATTTTCTTCAACGCCTCCACCTCCTCCTCGGTAAGGAACTTGATTTTATCCTGTTTCAGGATCAGCGCCCTTTTGATACGGCGCCCACCGGCTTCCTTCATCCCCCTCCAGTTCTGGAAGGAATCCGAGATCAGGGCATAGGTGGGGATGGTGGTAATGGTCTTGTCGAAGTTCTGCACTTTAACGGTCGCCAGGTTTATTTCTATGACATCCCCATCGGCCCCGTACTTCTGAAAGGTGATCCAGTCGCCTATCCGTACCATGTCGTTGGCACTTACCTGTATACTCGCCACCAGCCCCAATATGGAATCCTTGAAGATCAGCAGGATAATGGCCGATGCCGCACCCAGGGCGGTAAAGAACTTCCAGATGGTGGTGCCGGTCATCAGCGCCACAATGGTAAGGATTCCGGCTATCCAGCTAAAGATCAGGAATACCTGAACGTAGCTGTCTATAGGTTTGTCCCTGAACCGCGGAAGGGTTTTAAAATAATCCCGGAGGCTGCTGAGCACTCTTTTGATGATTTGCAGTACCAGCAGGATGGCCAGGATCCGGAAGAACTTCAGGGTGAGGGCACCGGAATAAGGATAATTGGCGAAAATAAGCGGTACAAGTTCCAGTACCAGCAAAAGTGGCAGAATATGGGCGAGGGACCTCGGAACCCGGTTAACTATGAGGATATCATCAAAATTTGTCTTGCTTTTCCGGGCCATTTTAGTTGTAACCAGGCGAAGCACCTTCCATATTATAAAATCGAGGAGCAGGGCCGCCGCCAGGCATCCCACTACGAGGAGCAGGAGGTTTACAAAACCGGCCATTTCTTCACCCAACCCTATCCGGCGAAGGTTTTCATAGATCCATTGTGAAAGTCCCTGGTCCATTGAGTAAATTCCTTTGGCGCAAAAATACAGTCTTTTTCCACTTGCACTACCAGGCCGGTCAATTCCTTTTTTCTGCTCCGCCCGGACGAGAAATCAGTGACGCGGTTACTCCAGGGCTTAAAGGTTGCTGTTGCTTCATATTGCAAAAAAGACGTTTCACTTTAACATTTAGACGTCTGGGTCAGTTTCTTCCCTATGAAGGCCTCTCCTCTTTGTAGTTTTGTTACCGAATCTGATGGGATTCACAGTAAACAACGAATAAGCATAAAGAGTAGTAAGATGAAAACAACGAGTTTAATAACAGTAAGCGGGGCGATAGCGGTAATCCTGTTGGCCCTGATAAAAATAAACGGCGNAGGAACTTTTAAAAGTGATTCCCCCACGCAANNGAGTGAAAAATCGCAATCGGCAGCAATTAACAATGCAAGCCTGGTAGATTTATTGCCTGTGAAATATGTGCATAATTCGAGTCCTTTTTATGTACAGCCTGCCGAGGCAACCGGCACTACCCGTTTGGAGGGCCCGGAGGAAAAGGCCATCACAGACGGAGAGCTGAACCTGGATGAGATAGTTTTTATGGAAGAAGAAATATCGTTCGACCTCGGGTTTGATCTGGCCGAATACCTTCCTGCGGATTTTGACCCATATGCAGCTGCTGGACCTGCATTGGATGAGATTGTTTTCCTTGAGGCGGAAGAAGAGATCGACCTTGGATTTGATACAACGGAATATCTTCCGATAGGGTTTGACGTATTTGCCACGGCTGATCCGGATCTGGACGCGATCGAATTTATAGAAGCCGACGAAACAGACCTTGGCTTCGATACAAGCGCATACTTGCCGGTCGATTTTGATCCGTATGCTAAGCCTGAACCCGATCTGCAGGACATCGCCTATCTTGAGGAAGAAGCGGCTATTGAACTGGATTTCGACGTGGACGCCTACCTGCCGGCAGATTTTGATCCGTATGCTCCCGCGGCTTTTGACCTCGACCAGATTATTTTTATCGAGGAAGAGGAAGAAATAGACCTATGGCAGGAGACAGGTTCTGAAAGCCGGCAGGAAACGGCAACCAACGTGGTTTTCTAAACCTGAAGGCAAGAATTTTTATAAGCCTCCGGCTATTTGCAGGAGGCTTTTTAATGCAATAAAGGGCTGAATAAGCGCAGGTTGCGAAATATAATGATGTAAATTTGTAATAAAGATATTTATAACTCTTCTGGTGAAACAGGTTAAACAAACAGAATTGCTCAAAATAGCCGGCCTGGTTGCAGTGCTGGTAACCCTGCCGGTTACCATCTCCCTTTTTGGGATCAACCCCCTGGCAAACGAGCATACGCCTCAATATTCCCCCATGGACCTGATCCTGCGGCTGCTGTTTATTTTTGTGTTTTCCTATCTGGTACTGCAGTTTAACACCAATTGGAAGTACCGGCTTTATCACTTTCACCAGAAGGTAAATACGCTGTTGGTAGTACTTGTAAATATCGTGCTCTATTTCGGCTCCGTAATCGCCATTATTACCATTTACCCCTTATTGATTGATGGGGAACCCTACAGTGGAAGTGGGCGGTTTTTCTTTTTTATCTTTAGCGTGATCCATATTATCCTGCTATTTATAGCAAGGATCCTGCGGCTTGGGGTTATCCGGCAGGAAAGCCTGATTGAGAACGAGCGCCTGCAGCAGCAGAATTTACAAAAGGAACTATCGGCCTTGAGGAACCAGTTGAACCCTCATTTTCTGTTCAATTCGCTGAATACGCTTAACTCCCTCATCCGCGACAATAACGAGGCTACCATGTTTGTGAACAAGCTTTCACATATGTACCGTTATATCCTTCAAAGCGGCGAACGAGACCTGGTATGCCTGAAAGATGAGCTGCAGTTTCTGGAAAGCTATACCTACCTTATCCAAATGCGTTATCACCAGTTTTGTTTTAAGATAGACCTCGACATAAACCCCGCACACCTGCATATGGAGATCCCGCCCATGGCGCTCCAGTTACTGGTGGAAAACGCCGTAAAGCACAACGAAATATCCAAGGGCTGCCCCCTGGAAGTAAAAATCTATTCAAAAGACGAATTCCTGGTAGTTGAAAATAAAATGCACCCGAGGAACAGCCCTGTAGACAGTACGGGCAACGGCCTTATAAACCTTGATAAACGTTATTTCCTGCTCAGGAAGAAGCGCATCCATATCAGCAGTGACGAAAAGACATTCTCGGTAAAATTACCCCTGATTTCCTCAGTATGAAGGTTGTTATAGTTGAAGACGAACGGGCAGCGAGCGAAAACCTGGTTTATCATTTAAAACGACTGGAACCTGGGGTCGAAGTCCTTGAAGTGCTGGACTCCGTTAAATCGGCAGTATCCTTTTTTTCGGCACCGCATACCGCCGAACTGGTTTTTATGGATATCCACCTTGCAGACGGGCTCTCTTTCGAGATCTTCGATAAAGTAAGCATCAAGGCCCCTGTAATTTTTACAACGGCCTATGATCAGTACGCCCTGAAGGCCTTTAAGGTACACAGCATCGATTACCTCCTGAAACCGATCAACGAGCAGGAATTGGGGGATGCCCTGCGGCAATTCAAGACGCAATTGCACGGCAAGGCCGATATGGACCATCAGTTGGAACGCCTGCTTGGCCTGATGAATATTAAAAAGAGGACCTATAAGACCACCATCCTGGTCTCCCAGCGCGACCAGCTTTTACCTCTTAAAACAGAAACCATTGCTTATTTGTACATTGAAACCGGAATTGTAAAACTGGTTACGCGCGACAATCAGACCTTCCTGTTGGATAAAACCCTGGAAGATATGGAGAATGAGCTCGATCCTGATATTTTTTGCAGACTGAACAGGCAATGCCTTGCCAACAGGGAGGCCATAGCCCATATTACCCAGTATTTTAACGGGAAACTTATTGTAAAATTAGACCCGCCCCTCAAAGAACGCGTTGTTGTAAGCAAGGCAAAAGCCAGGGAATTTAAGGACTGGCTTGGTTCCTGATAAACTCCGGATTAGCCGGCCGGCATAAAACCCGTATCCTGCCATCTCAACTTTCCTTCGCTAATTAATACCCCCGTTTCGGACAGAATTTAGTGGGTTCTGTCCAAAACCACTCCGGCTTGCCTGATAATTAGTTGTTAGTTCGGCATGTTGTCCTGTTTGGCAACATCATATAATAACCAAAAAATCTTAAAAATGAGAAAATTAGCATCCTGTACTTTTTGCTGCCTGTTCGTGCTTTCGGGCTGGTCCCAGTCGAAGAAAAATGGCACCATTTACATTGAACATCCCGCGATTGAAACCGTGAATGCCATGTCGGCCGCCTTTGTTGCAGGCGACAGGGAAAAAGCCGCCAGCTACCTGGCAGATGATTTTAAACATTACAACGGTTCCGACACCAACAAGGATGCCAAGGGGCAAACAAAGGAGCAATGGCTGGACAGGCTTGATCTATGGAAGGAAAACATCAGCTATTTGTCCATGTCGCCTTCCAAAGGAGCCTATCCTGATGCCCTGGAATATAAAGACAGCGGAACCTGGGTGCAAACATGGGACCATATTAAGGGGGTAGACAATAAAACCGGGGTGAAGATAGACATGCCCCTGCACAGGATGATTGTTCTGAATGATGACAACAAGATCAAAACCATTATTAGTTATTATGATGAAAGGGTATACCAGGAGATCGGCAGGAGCCAGAACGACCGCCAAAACGGTACGCTTTATAAAAACCACGACCATATCAATACCGTCCGCAGGATGATGCATGCCTTTGAATTCGGGGATTTCGATACGGCCTACAGCTTTTTTGATGAAGAAGCGCGCTTCGGCAATCTGGAACTCCCTGATGGCGAAACCATGAGCCTGGAAGAATTGAAGGAAAGGAATAAACAACTTTGGGAAACCTATGATTTTACCAGCATAGATGTGGTTGGGTATCCGGATTACCTGGAGTACGACCTCTGGGACGCCAGGGTGGTTCAGTCCTGGTGGAAATTCCGGTTGACCAGGAAATCGGATAAAAAAGAATTTGTGCTGCCGGCACTGTATATCCATGATTTTAATAAAGAAGGGAAGATCATCCGGTCTAATGCCTATATAAGCACAAAAGTGCTTGACAGTAAGTAATACCCTTTCCGAATTAGCCGCAAAGAGCCCGAAGACGGGCTCTTTTTTTTATATTAGACGCTCCTGGCCCGAAATCAGGGTTTGCCTTTCAGACATCAAAGTAACCGTGGATTACTACGTATTAAATTCAGGGATATGAAGAATATGCGATTAACCATCTATATGCCGCTCTTGCTGTGGCTGCTACCATCAATGGTTTTGCCACTCGCGGCCCAAACCGTGCCGTCCATTACTGCCGGGGAAGTCATCACCCGGATAAAGAACCACCTTACCGTAGCCTGGCAGGAAGAAACGGTAGACACATTTAAGGGTGGAGGCCCGCAGATGGAAGTAAGCGGAATTGCCACCACTTTCCTTGCAACGCTGGAGGTGCTCAAGGAGGCTAAAGCGCAGGGGTTAAATATGGTGATAACCCATGAACCAACCTTTTACAACCATTTCGATGAAACGGAATCCCTGCAAAGTGACAGCATCCTGCGGGCAAAACAGGATTTTATAAAGGATAACGGGATGATTGTCTTTCGCTTTCACGACCACCTCCATCAAACCAACCCGGATGGCATATACCAGGGGATGGTAGAGGAATTAGGATGGAAGGAATTTGAAACAGGAAGGCGGCCGTATACTTACGTGCTGCCGGCAACCAGCCTTAAAGCCCTGGCGCAGCAGCTTCAGCAAACCTATCCATCCGCAAACATCAGGGTAGTGGGCGATCCAGGCATGGAAGTTACCAAGGCAGGCCTTGTACTGGGNGCGGCCGGTTCGGCCCGGCAGATTGCAAGTCTGCAGACAGATGATGTGGAAGTCCTTATTATCGGGGAAACCCATGAGTGGGAAACTGTGGAATATGTTCGCGATGCGGTGGCGACGGGCAGGAACAAAGCGCTGATCATGCTGGGGCACGCCATTTCGGAAGAAGGCGGGATGAACTATTGTGCCCAGTGGTTGCGTGGCTTTGTGAAAGAGGTCCCGGTTAAATTCATGCCGGCTGGAGATCCCTTTTGGGCTCCCTGACTGCTTCATATTAGTCGGTATAACATGAAGCCGGTAACCCGGGCTAAGCGTTAAGATTTTCTTAATCCCCCGGATTTATACGGGATTATTCGCAAAGCCATTTCAGAATTAGTAGTTTTGTAATTCAATTTTGATAATCAGATAGATAGAAAACCGGCATGAGTAAAGTAAAGGCAAATGATACCGTAAAGGTACATTACACAGGAAAACTTAAAAACGGACAGGTATTTGACAGTTCGGAAGGTAAAGATCCTCTGGAAGTTAAGCTGGGTCAGGGAAATTTTATCCCGGGCTTTGAAAAAGGGCTTCTTGAAATGGAGGTGAACGAGAAGAAAACCGTAACCATTCCCAAAGATGAGGCCTATGGTGAGGTACAAAAAGAATTGTTCCAGGCAATAAATAAGGAAGAATTACCAGAAAATATCAATCCCGAGGTTGGGATGGGCCTGGTGGCCAGGAACCCCGACGGTTCGGAGCGTCAGCTCAGGGTAGCCGAGGTAAATGACGATCATATCGTGATCGATGCCAATCATCCGCTGGCAGGAAAGGACCTTATCTTCGAACTGGAAGTTGTAGGGATTAATTCATAACTATATTTCCCCCCGGGGGAAAGTAATGCAAAAAGCGCCTGGTCAGGCGCTTTTTTTAATTGGTCCGGGATTGATGCTCCTTTGTTAAAGCTGAATGTCTGCGGGCATTTCCTGGGGCAGGAGATAACCGTAATCCCCAACCACCCCCTGAATGGATATCATGCCTTCGGGCAATACAGCCGTACTGAAATCGGCGGAAGCAAAGGTTTTCACCACAGCTGAATAGGTACCGTTGCTTAGAATACGGTTCCCCTCAAAGGTGGCAACGCCGTTGGCAGCACCGAAACGTACCCCGCTTACGCGCACCCTGCGTCCTTCGTAATTGCCGGATAAAAGTTGTTNAAGGCTTATTTCCTCGGGGTTTACAGAAACGNCTTCGTCCAGTAAGGTACCCAGCCNGTCTGAGATCCCCTCAATACTCTTTTGCCCGTTGAGGGTAATGCCGCTGGCGTTTTTAAGGTTCAGGCGGACTTTATCTCCAAGGTGTAGCAGGTTGTCCATGCCAAAATGCAGTAAAATCCCTGCCGTTCCGTCCTGGATATAAGCCGATTTCTCATCGGCTACATTGGAGGCGGAGGTAATCACTCCTTCTATAAAATAATCCTCAGGAAAATACCAGTCGCCCGGAAACTGGTTAAAGCGATCCCGCACTTCGGCGATGGAATGGATTAAAATTCCCTCCGGGTCGTCGTCTTCNCTGAAATCGATATGCATCTCAGAAATGCCCCCTTTAACCAGATGACCGGTAGTAGCCGAGATCTGAAGGCTAATGTGGTAATCTGTTTCCAGCACATTATTGTCTGACGGGATAATTTTAATAGATGAAGATAATGTACCAGCGGGAATTTCCAGTTTTAGCTGACCGAGCACCGGAAGGGGGTCTGTGGTAAAGTCTTCCCCATATACCAGTTGCCCGGAAGGGATTAGGTCTATGGTAACCAGCTCCGTAGTCGCCTGGGCTTTATTCAGTGCGAGGGAGAGTTCGATCCCGTCGGTGTCGTCTTCCCATAGCTCCGCTGTGGCCGAACTGAAGCCAATATAGGAAAAGTCGGAGGCACCTTTTGTAAATCGCAGCAGGCTGAGTGAGGGATCGCCTAGAGTAAGGCTGATGGAAGGATTTTTCAATATAAATTGGAGCATATTATCTCCGTTATCCACATCGGCAAGCTTATGGACCTTAAATTTAGCAGTCGCCTGGCCTTTGATTACCGGCACTTCCAATTCGCCGTTGGTGGCTGCAGGTTCGGTATAGAAATGGGTTCCGTAGGCCATGTTACCGGCTACGCCCACTCTGACCGACCCCGATTTGGATGCATTTTCACTGAATGTAAGGAATACCTCAACACTGGTGACATCCCCTCCGGGTTCACTGACTTCTGATTCAAAGGCCACTTGCACGGCGTCACTCTCCTGAGGATCGTCTGTGTCTTCGTTACTGCATCCCCCAAAATAAAGTGGCGTGGCCAGGAGCAGTAATTTTAAGGAATTCTGATTGATTTTCATTTTGTAAAGCGATTAAATAATTATTGATTGATGATGATGTTAAACTCTTGAAATACAATTTTTAACATAAATTTATATAAATTGATGCTTTAATAAAATAACGAATAATTTACGAGCGGCAAAATTAATGGGGAGAAGGAGGAAACGCAGTACAAATAAACCGCAAAAAGATATAAAATTACGTGATCAGGTCCAGGGCGACGCGGTGTATCCGGGATGGGCCTTTTCTAAAGGAAGTAATAGTGACCCCTGTCACCAGTTTGAATTGTGAAGAAATATGTGTGGTGTTTTTGTAACCCATCCTGACAGCGATTTCTTTAAGGGAAAAGTGATTATTGATGAGCAGTTCCTTGACTTTTTCGATTTTCTGACGGATGATATAGCGCTCGAGGGTAATCTCGTGCCTGGCAGAAAACAACTTGCTCAGGTAGTCGTAGTCATAACCCATTTCCTGTTCTATATATCGGGACCATTTGAATTTCAGACACGACAGATCCTCATGGTGTACAGTACGGATTACCAGTAGCTTCAGGTTTTCCACCAGCCTGCCTTTGGGATCCTGAACCCGTTCCAGGCCCAGATCCTTCAATAGGAGGTCTAGTTTATGTAGTTTTTCTAAATCAATGGTGTTGGTTGCCACCCGAACTTCACCCAGGGCAACCTCAAAAGGCATGATCCCTGCCATTTCGAATATTTTTTCGGTGGCCAGCAGGCAGCGTCTGCAGACCATATTCCTGATATAAATGCTTTCTAACTCCACCAGTTCAGGGAAGTTAGGGGAAATCGTGCTATCTTTAACCAAATTGCTTATATTTGATATGTCAAAGATATAAAAAATAACATTCAGTCCGATGTTTGTTCCTCCAACGCATACTATTTTTTATTCCATTGAGAAGGCTATTAAGTCTTACAGGAAACTGGCGCAGAAACGAATTTCCGAGGTAGTCCCTGATATTACATTAGACCAGGCCCTTTTGCTGCTGCTTATTGAAGACCAGCCCAAACTCTCGCAGGTAAAGCTGGCCGGGCTTTTATTTAAGGATTATGCCTCCATGACCCGGATGATCGTGCTCCTGATCCAGAACGGCTTCCTGCAGCGAAATCCACATCCTACCGATGGCAGGCGCAGCCGGTTGATCATAACAGCCAAGGGCCGGAAGATCCTGGATAGCCTGAGGGAGGTGATAGCCGGGAACCGGGAAACCGCCATTACGGGCCTGACATCGCAACAGCTGGAGGCCCTGAAGGAAGGGTTACAAATAATTTCTCAAAATTGTGAAGCAGCCACCAGTCCCGCTTCACCACAATTTGATAACAACTAAATTAACGGTTATGAAGTTTCGCAGAGTTATCTGTCCACTCCTGACCTTCCTCCTCACAGTGCCAATGGTATATGGACAGGGGGACAAGGAAAAGGCCTTTGATTTCTGGGTAGGCGAATGGGAGGTGCATTGGTATGGCCCGGACTCCACCCTCGTAAAGGGCAGCAACCGTATTGAGAAGATCCTGGACGGGAAGGTACTACAGGAACATTTTATGGATCCTGGCAGAGGATTCAAGGGTACCAGCATTTCGGTATATAATGCCCGCACTGACAGCTGGTACCAGTCGTGGGCGGATAATGCGGGGGGATATTTTCATTT
>JGI25321J50212_10001870_pt1 | contig 16808 bp, 14 predicted proteins | sample AutmiccommuBRH23_FD_50212 | JGI IMG/M metagenome (IMG submission 50212)
TACCTTCACTCCGGCTGTCTACATGTGTTACGATCAGCCGCTGGTAAGACCCCCTGTGTTTCAGGTATAATTTATTTACGGCATCCACCCGCTGTTGCAGGCGTTCAAGCTGGCCCAGGGGAATGGTTTGATTAGGGTAGGTTACCTCATCCGTGTCGATTTCGAGGGTCTTTTCATCCCTAATACCATCATTGGGATCCCGGATGATCACGTATACCATGGCGCCATGAGACAGTAGTTGCTTTGCCAGCCTCAGGGTTACGTCGTATGCGTATTCGTCTTCCGCAATGGTCTTCCCGTTATGGCGTTCAATGGCACCAGGGTCCGGCCCACCATGACCCGAGATCAGGTAGTATACCGCACCGCTCAGGCGGGTACTCAGCGGTTCCACGTATTCGTTTCCCTCGCCAAAAATTGGGTAAGTGGTCCCCGAACCAAGTTCAACCGTGTTCCCCAGTTCGCGGGTACCATCGGGGGCAAAGGGGATTTGGTACGTTCTGCCCTGGAATAATTCGCTGCCATTTCTGAGATTATCAGAATTAAGTTCGAGGAAGGCACTGTAATATTTTATAGGGTTCAGGCCTTGTTTTCTCAGGAGGGAGTAGATGCCATCCCCGTATTCGGCTGTTACCGTCCTTAGGGAAGATTGGGTAAACGCCAGCAGCGGGAGGAACGCGAATACGATAAAGGATCGCATGGATCTCGGGATCACGGCGGTATAGTTTATTACAAAGGTTATCAAAAATGCGTCCGAAATCCAAAAAAATATTTCCGGGGATGCCGCTATTCCAAAATAGCCGGATCAATAGGAGCCGTAATAGGATTCAATAACTTCCTGGGCCGGTTTGTTCTGTGGGGTAAACCGGTTGCAGCTAATCCCCCCCGAATTTTCATGATCCAGAAACCATTTCCAGACAAAGCCGCCGGCAAACCATTCCTCATTCCAGAACGCCTCAAAAATTGCTTTCTTGGCATTGGCCTGGGCCTGCAAATTTACCGGCACCGCCTCCCTGTCGGCCAACCAGGGTTTTTGTGCGGTATAGTCCATGCTCCGGTAACCGAATTCGGTAAAGATCACAAGCCGTTTCAGGCTTTTGGATAGCCTGGCAATGTTTTCTTTCCAGGGCTCCCAGGCCGTTAGGAGGGCTTCCACCTCCGGGGTCCTGTCTTCCGACAAGGGAAAGTACGCATCTATCCCAATATAATCCAGGTCGTGCCAGAAAGGCGTGTCCTGGTATTCATCCCAGTTGGCGGCATAGGTAAGTTTTCCTTTATAAGCGCTTCTGACTTTTTCAATCAATTGTCGCCAAAATAAAGGCCGTTGTTGCACAAATTGTTCCAGTTCAGTTCCTATGCACAGGATATCCACCCCGGTTTCCTCGGCTAATCTGGCATAGGTAAGCAGGAATTGCTCATATGAATTTTCCAGTATTTGCCAATCCTTTTCCGTTGCCATAGCCATCTTGCCCGTGAATTCTCCTCCCCTGATCCATAGCTGGGGTTTTAGCATCACCTTCACTTTGTTGCCGTGAAGCAACTTTATATATTGCAGGGCCCCTTTCCTGGTCTCACCATACCACTGCCTCTCCGTGTCAAAAATAATTTCCGGCGACTGAATATCCCTTATAAACCCAAAGGGCATTACTGCGGCGTAACCTGCACGCACATCCAGGATGGCATCTACATGCTCCTGCCGGGCTTCCTCCCTCGATGCCACAAAACTTACCCCGTTGATCCTGGGAATCGCTTTGCCGCCGCAGGCCGCTAACAGGAAGCAAACAAACATAAGGGACGTAATCTTCATAGTGGCTTGGAGATAGAGATTTTACATGCAAGATATTTAAATCGCTTCTAAATTACATATGATGGCTAAGTTATTATCTTTAGGTACGACATAACCATTGTCAAAATCAACCTCCTTATGACTTCATGGAGCATATAGTGATCATTGGAAATGGTATCGCCGGGGTAACNGCNGCCAGGCATATCAGGAAGCAATCAGATAANAAGATCAGTATTATTTCCGCTGAATCGGACTATTTTTTCTCACGCACTGCCCTAATGTACGTNTACATGGGGCATATGCGGTGGAAGGATATTGAACCTTATGAACCATGGTTCTGGGAAAAGAACAGGATCAACCTTGTGAACGCTTATGTGGAATCGGTGGATCCAAAAAATAAAAAGCTGCACTTTTCGGACGGGAGGCAAATGGATTATGACAAGCTTATCCTGGCTACCGGATCAAAGACCAACACTTTTGGCTGGGAAGGGCTGGACCTGCCGCAGGTTTTAGGGCTGGTGAACAAACAGGACCTTGAAAAGCTCGAAAGAGTGGCCCCTAATAAGGAGCAATGCCCGAGGGCGGTGATAGTGGGCGGTGGCCTGATAGGGGTGGAATTGGCTGAAATGCTGAGGACCAGGGGAATAGAAGTAAGCTTCCTTGTAAGGGAGAATGCCTTTTGGACCAATGTTTTGCCACAAGAGGACGCGGAAATGATCTCCCGGCATGTGGCTTCGCACGGGGTCGACCTGAGGCATGAAACCCAGCTCGACAAAATCCTGGCCGACAAGGATGGGAATGTCCGCGCGGTGCTAACCGGCCATGGGGAGGAAATTCCCTGTTCCATGGTTGGGATCACCACAGGGGTAACCCCGAATATAGGGTTCTTAAAAGGCAGTGGGATAACATGTGAACGGGGAGTATTGGTAAACCGGCGCCTGGAAACCAATATCCCGGAGATCTACGCCATTGGGGATTGCGCACAGCAAACGGAGCCCACAGGCAACCGCCCGCCGGTTGAGGCCGTCTGGTATACCGGGCGGATGATGGGCGAAGTTGTGGCCCGGACGATTTGCGGCAAACCCACCGAATACAGCCCCGGTAACTGGTTTAACAGCGCTAAATTCTTCGACATTGAGTACCAGACCTATGGATGGGTATTTCCGGAGAAAAGGCGGAAGGACCATGAAGCGCATTTTCACTGGATCCACAGGGATGACGATAAGTGCATNACCATTGCCTATCACCGGGAATCAGGTAAATTCCTGGGCATTAATACCTTTGGCATCCGCATGAAACACGAGGTTTTTGACNGCTGGTTGAATGAGGGNAAAAGTGCGGATTATATCATCCATAACCTTGAAAAGGCAAATTTTGATCCTGAATTTTANACNTCCTATCAGCAGGAAATTCTGAAGGCATACCGGGATCAAATTAAAACTACCGTATCATGAGCAGCCTGGAACGCGATATGTCGCTGGCGGGGCAACCGCCTAAAAGTATCACTGCCCGGCAAAAGCTTGCAAGCGGCCTGGGAATGGCAGGCCTGATTGTTCTTTTACTGGCAGCTTTCAATATCGATTTTCCGGACAAGGCCCTCTGGCTGGGAATTTCCCTTACCACTATGACCCTGGGGATTATCTGGTTCGGGGCGGAAGCCTACCTGGGCAAACACCGCGGGATAAAGAATGACGGGGTGTATTTCAAATCGCTTAGTTCAAGGGGTTTTTGGGCCTGGATTCTGGGAATTGCCCTCACCGCCTTCTATATTATACTCTATTTTTTCCCCGAATACCTCGGCCTCACTGCCGAAGGGGACAACAAAGGCATTATCGCCCTTTTTGACCCCCTCAGTAAATTCCTGAGCGGGAACCCGGCGAGCCAGTGGTTCGTGTATGGTACCCTGTACACCCTCGCAATTTTTGCCTTCGGTTTTAAATTTATCTGGAAGTACCGGCACAACCGCTATGAAATCCTCCGCACCATCAGTGTTATGTTTTTCCAGACTTCCTTCGCATTCCTTATCCCCGAGATCATGGCCCGGCTCAACGGGGAACTGCCATACTACGACCTGAAGAATATCTGGCCCCTTAACTATTACAATTTTGAACGTTACCGGGTGAACGCTTTTATAGATGCGGGTGACATNGGNCTTGCCATGCTNATATTCGGCATCCTTTCAATTTTCGTGATAACCCCCATCCTCACCTACTTTTATGGCAAACGCTGGTATTGCTCCTGGGTTTGCGGCTGTGGCGGCCTGGCCGAAACCGCCGGCGACCCCTTCCGGCACCTGAGTGATAAAAGCCTCTTTGCCTGGAAAGTGGAACGATGGGTCGTACATTCGGTAGTAGTCTTCGTTACCCTGATGACCACTGCAGTGATCTATTCCTACCTCGGCAATGACAACAGTAAATACTGGCTGGACCGGGATACGTTTCTGATCGGGGTAGCTTCCCTGCTAACCCTGGTATTTGTCCTCGTCATGATCTTTAAAAGGGAGGAGCTGCAAAAAGATGCCAGATATGGTGCCATTGGTTATTTTACAATCATTATCGGCCTTATTGCCTTTCATTACTTCAGCGGGGATGGCAATGTGTTCCTCTTTAGGTCCGAAACGCTTCGAAAAACCTATGCCTTCCTGATAGGCGCCGTATTTTCGGGCGTGATAGGCGTTGGATTTTACCCTGTCTTCGGCAGCAGGGTGTGGTGCCGCTTCGGCTGCCCCATGGCAGCTATCCTCGGGTTCCAGCAGCGTTTGTTTTCGAGGTTCAGGATCACGACCAACGGCGGGCAGTGCATTTCATGCGGCAATTGTTCCACCTATTGTGAAATGGGGATCGATGTCAGGGCCTATGCACAGAAGGGCGAAAATATAGTGCGTTCCAGTTGCGTGGGATGCGGGATTTGCTCCGCCGTATGCCCCAGGGGCGTGCTAAAGCTCGAGAACGGTCCGCTGGAAGGGCGTATCAATAGCCGGGAAGTGCTCCTTGGTAATGATGTGGACCTGATGCAACTGGTAAAAAAAGGCGGTAACTGAAGCATGCCTGAAAAAAAATCTATGGCGGATATAAGGGTCATCATCCCTGCTTTCAACGAGGCAGAATCCATTGCCATGGTTATTGCGGAAATCCCCCCCATTGTTTCAGAAATTATTGTTGTTAGTAACCGTTCTACGGATAATACGGTTGAACAGGCCGGAAAAGCAGGTGCTACCGTTCTTTCCGAAGACCGACAGGGATACGGTTATGCCTGCCTGAAAGGGATTAATTACCTGAGGGCGCAATCCAAAAAGCCGGATATCGTCGTATTTATGGATGGTGATTATTCCGATTATCCTGAAGAGCTCAGCAAACTGGTTAATCCAATTATCAACGGGAATGCCGACCTGGTGATCGGCGCCCGCAGCAGTGAGCTCAGGGAAGCGGGTTCCATGACGCCGCAGCAGTTGTTTGGAAATTGGTTGGCCACCGGATTAATGCGATTACTTTTTAGGGCAAGATACACCGATCTCGGGCCGTTCAGGGCCATTCGGTACGATAAGTTGCTTTCCCTGGAAATGGAAGACAAGACTTACGGCTGGACCGTGGAAATGCAGCTGAAGGCACTGAGAAAGAACCTGACATACACCGAAGTACCAGTTCGTTACAAAAGAAGAATTGGCATATCAAAAGTGTCAGGAACCGTAAAAGGTAGTATATTTGCAGGCATAAAAATCCTGGGTTGGATATTTAAATACAGTTTGAAATAAAATGGGACTAACAATTGCTTACTTCATCATTGCAATATACAGTATTGCCCTGGTGTTAATTTTCTTTTACAGCCTTGCGCAATTAAACCTCCTCGTAAACTATCTCGGGAATAAAAAAATAAATGCCGAAGCCCCCAAGTTCAACCTGCTTGATCCGAGGGAAATCCCTTTTGTTACCATACAACTCCCCATTTACAACGAAGAGTATGTGGTGCAGCGCCTGCTGGAGAACATTGCAAAAATAGAATACCCCAAAAGCAAACTGGAAATTCAGGTACTGGATGATTCCACAGACGATTCGGTGCACGACACCGCTGCCAGGATCCGTGATTTACAGGAATTAGGACTCGATATACAACATATCCGGAGGGAAAACCGCCAGGGTTACAAGGCAGGTGCCTTAAAGGAAGGCCTCGCCGTTGCCAAAGGCGATTTTATTGCCATTTTTGATGCCGATTTCCTTCCCGACCCCGACTGGCTTAAAAAAACCGTTATCTATTTCAAGGATGCGGAGATAGGCGTGGTACAAACCCGGTGGGGGCATATCAACCGCGAATATTCAACCCTTACCCGAATCCAGGCCTTCGCGCTCGATGCGCATTTTACCCTTGAACAGGTAGGGCGGAATTCCAAAGGCCATTTTATAAACTTTAACGGCACAGCCGGGATCTGGAGGAAGGAATGCATCCTCGACGCCGGCAACTGGGAAGGGGATACCCTTACCGAAGACCTTGACCTCAGCTACAGGGCCCAGTTAAAAAACTGGAAGTTCAAGTACCTGGAGGATGTGGAAACCCCTGCAGAACTCCCTGTGGTGATAAGCGCTGCACGTTCTCAGCAATTCCGCTGGAATAAAGGCGGTGCGGAGAATTTCAGGAAAACCGTCTGGAGCGTCATCACGGCCAAGAATATTTCCTTTAAAACCAAGTTCCACGGGGTTATGCACCTGCTCAACAGTTCCATGTTCCTCTGCGTATTCCTGGTAGCCGTACTCAGTATCCCCATGCTGTATATCAAAAACCTGTATGGCCACCTGGGTTGGATCTTTGAAGTTACCAGCTTTTTTATTGTAAGCACGATTATCCTGTTCATCTGTTACTGGTTTACCTATAAAAGCATTCAGGGTAGCAGCTTCGATAAGTTCGTAGACTATATCAAATTATTCTTTACCTTCTTTTCCGTGGCTCTTGGCTTTTCGCTGCACAATACCATGGCTGTAATAGAAGGTCATATGGGCAAGCGCAGCGAATTTGTGAGGACGCCAAAGTTTAATATCAACAGCCTTACAGACAGCTGGAAGGGAAACAAATACCTGGCCAAAAAGTTATCCCCTAACATGATCCTCGAATTTGGCCTGATGCTGTATTTCCTGTTTGGCATGTACAGCGCCATCCCCCTGAATGATTTTGGATTATTCCCCTTCCATTTTATGCTGTTCCTGGGATTCGGTTTTGTGTTTTTCAATTCCCTTACCGCAAAAGCTTAAACAGGCCTATTCCCCACCCGGGGCTCCCGCTGAAAAATTCTGAAAATGCCCGCGAGCCGCATATACATGCCGCGCGAGGGCATTCTTTTTAGCGCCCAGGCTGCCTTGGTAAATCCTCAAATTTTTCGGTTCTTCGCACTATAGCTAAACCAACCGAATGATAGCCAGGCTTGTCGCATACTGGAGACTCCATAGTGTATCCATCCTGCTATTGCTGGCATGCCTGGGCTTCTACTATGTATTCGCGTTCCTGCTTCAAAGGGAAGATACCATCCGGCTTTTATCCTTATATGCCGCCCTCTTTTTTATATGCTTCAAACTCATACAGTTTGAAAAGTGGAACCTGAGGTTCCTGTTGGCAGCAGGACTGCTGTTCAGGCTGGTTTTTCTTTTTGAATGGCCGAACCTCTCACAGGATTTTTACCGGTTTATATGGGATGGCAGGCTTATCCTCGCTGGCATTAACCCTTACCTCCATACCCCGGACGAGCTTATGTCGCTGGCTGACCCGNCAGTAAGCAGCCTAACTGAGTTGTACAATGGGATGGGGTCGCTAAGTGCGCGCAACTTCAGCAACTACCCGCCGCTGAACCAGTTATTTTTTGCCCTCGCTGCCTTCATTGGGGGAAAAGGGATAACCGGCCCTATCCTGGCCATGCGCCTGATAATTATCACTGCAGACCTGGGGGTCTTGTATTTCGGTCGGAAACTCCTTTTGAAATTAAACCGCTCCCCACACCTGATCTTCTGGTACTTTCTAAACCCCCTGGTAATTATCGAATTAACAGGGAACCTGCATTTCGAAGGGGTGATGTTGTTCTTTTTTATCTGGTCATTATACCTTGCCATTGGGATGCGATGGGGCTGGGCAGCTATCGTCTACGCCTGTTCCGTGGCACTGAAACTAATCCCCCTCATCTTCCTGCCACTTTTCATCACCCATTTCGGGTTCCGGAGAAGTATTAAGTTTTTCTTGCTGGTAGCCCTGGCCATTTTACTCATTTCCCTGCCCTTTGCAGTACCCGGGGTGGCCGGTAATTACGGTAGTACGCTGGGCCTTTGGTTTTCCAACTTTGAATTCAATGCGGGCTTTTACAACCTGGTTAAGAAGACGGCGGTCCTTTTCGATTCCAAACCCTGGGAACTCATAAAGGCTTACGGAAAAATCATCCCCTTCCTAACCATTGCCCTGGTGCTTGTATTTACCTTTTTCAGGAACAACCGGCAGCCACAGATACTGCTGGGATCCATGATGTGGGTGCTTAGTTGTTATTATTTATTGTCGCCCACCGTACATCCCTGGTATATAAGCACCCTCGTATTGCTTTGCATATATACGGATTTCCGTTTCCCGCTCTTCTGGTCGGCAGTAGTTGTCCTGAGTTACTCCGCGTATGCCAGCCCGGACTATCAGGAAAACCTATGGTTACTGGCCGTTGAATATTTTGTAGTGATTGGAATGATGCTCTATGAAATCATCAGAATACGAGGTGATTTTTTTTCAATTCGCAAAAATTAGGTTGCCGTTTATGATAGTTCAATTTAATTTGTACTTTTGGCCCGTTATGAACACGAAAGCACATCTTCCTACAACTATCAGGACTTTTGCTCCCATGAGTACTTTTGTGCCTACACGCCGTCGCCCGTAAGGGTGCGCTTCTATCCTGGAAATAGGTGTGTCCATTTCCGCTCATCCAATTCAATCTTTATTTTCATTTTATTCTGATAATCATTAGGCAATGAATATTGTAATTGCTAACGAATCACATTCCAAATACGCCCAGATAATTAGTGAAACCATTAGCGAATCCGCTAAGGTGAGGGGTACGGGCATTGCCAAGCGTACCCCCGAATACATTATCAGGCGTTTACAGAACGGCAATGCCATCATTGCCCTGGACGGTGATAAATTCGCAGGGTTTTGTTATATCGAAGTTTGGGGGCACCAAAAGTTCGTGGCCAACTCGGGCCTCATTGTGCATCCGGATTACAGGAACCAGGGCCTGGCGAAACAGATTAAAAAAGCAATCTTCGATCTGTCGCGGAAGAAATTCCCCGATGCCAAAATATTTGGCATTACCACAGGCCTGGCGGTCATGAAAATGAATTACGAGCTGGGCTATAAACCCGTTACTTTTTCCGAACTTACAGACGACCCTGAATTCTGGAAGGGATGTCAGACTTGCAAAAACTTCGATATCCTGACCCGTACCGAGCGAAAAATGTGCCTCTGCACCGGGATGCTGTACGATCCGGCAGAAGTCAAATCAAAAACCGGCGAAAGAAATAAGGACAAGATAAACAGTAAGGCCTTTAAAAGGCTGAAGAGTATTAAGGAGCATCTGTTCCTAAAAAAGAAAGTTAATGAATAAATTGGTATTAGCCTATAGCGGCGGACTTGACACTTCCTACTGCGCAAAATACCTCTCCCGGGAACAAGGGTTTGAGGTGCATGCGGTAAGCGTGAATACAGGCGGCTTCAGCCCTGAAGAAATCAGAAATATAGAAGAAAAGGCCCTGAAACTGGGTGCGTCATCCTATACTTCCATAGATGCCGTGCATTCCTTTTACGAAAAAGTGGTGCGCTACCTTATTTTTGGGAATGTACTAAGAAATAACACCTATCCGCTGTCTGTAAGTGCAGAACGAATTGTGCAGGCCATTGAGATCGTGAAGCACGCAAAAAAAATAGGGGCCGGCTACATTGCGCACGGCAGTACGGGAGCAGGAAACGACCAGGTCCGGTTTGATATGATTTTTCAGATCCTCGCGCCTGAGATCACCATTATTACCCCTATCCGCGACCTTCAGTTGTCGAGGGAGCAGGAAATCAGTTACCTGCAGCAAAACGGGGTTGACTATTCATGGGAGAAAGCCAAATACTCCATCAACAAAGGCCTGTGGGGGACCTCCGTGGGTGGCGAAGAAACCCTGACCTCCCGGAATCCGCTTCCCGGCCAGGCGTACCCGGGCCAGCTTAAGGAAACACAACCCAGGGAAATAAAGCTGAGTTTTGAAAAAGGGGAACTTTCGGCCATCGACGGGAAACCAGACCATCCTGTTAACAATATTATCAAACTCAATGAAATTGGTAGTTCCTATGCCATTGGAAGGGATATACATGTGGGAGATACCATCATAGGTATTAAAGGCAGGGTAGGCTTTGAGGCCCCGGCACCACTTATGATCATCAAGGCGCATCATCTGCTGGAGAAACACACCCTGGGTAAATGGCAGCAATACCAGAAAGAGCAGTTGGGCAATTTTTACGGCATGCTGCTCCACGAAGGAAATTACCTGGATCAAGTAATGCGCAATATTGAAGCCTTCCTCCTGGATACCCAGAAATATGTCAGCGGCGATGTTTACCTCAGTCTGCACCCTTACCGTTTTGAACTTAACGGCATCTTTTCCCCCCACGACCTGATGAATGCTTCTTTTGGCAAGTACGGGGAAATGAACAAGGGCTGGACTGCCGATGACGCCAAGGGCTTTATCAGGATCCTTTCGAACCCCGGGAAAATTGCGAACCATGTAAACCATCATCATGATTAAGGTTGGTATCATAGGAGGGTCTGGCTATACCGGCGGTGAGCTTATCCGGTTGCTGCTCCAGCACCCACATGCTTCCATTGATTTTGTTTACAGTACCACCAGGGCCGGCCAAAAAGTATATAAGGCACACCCCGATCTGCTGGGGGTAACAGAACTCGCTTTTACAGGGGAGATAAACCCTTCAGCCGATGTGGTCTTCCTTTGCCTGGGACATGGCAATTCAAGGAAATTCCTCGAGGATCATGATTTTTCCGAAAGCTGCAGCATTATAGACCTGAGCAATGATTTCAGGCTTATAGCCGACGCCACCCATCGTGACAGGGATTTTGTATATGGCCTGCCCGAACTGGTTAAACCCCGGATAAAGCAGGCCCGGAATATTGCGAATCCGGGCTGTTTTGCCACCGCCATTCAATTGGCGTTGTTGCCGCTGGCAGCTGCAGGCGTACTGGGCAGCGAAGTGCACGTAAATGCCATAACCGGAAGTACCGGGGCGGGCATTACCCCTACAGCCACTTCACATTTCAGCTGGAGAAACAACAATGTATCCTGGTATAAACCCTTTACGCACCAGCACCTGGATGAGATCAACCAAAGCCTCAGGTCGCAGCAAAAAGATATCGGGCGCCTCCTTTTCCTCCCGAACAGGGGGAATTTTACACGGGGTATCCTGGCTACCGCCTATACCCGATTTAGTGGTTCAGAAGAAGAGGCCGTGTCGCTGTTCAAGGTTTTTTACAGGGATGCACCCTTTACGCATATTGCAGAGGAACCCATAGACCTGAAACAGGTGGTCAATACCAACCAATGCCATCTCCACCTTCATAAATATGAAGATATGCTGCTGGTTACCTCTATTTTGGATAACCTGCTGAAGGGGGCATCCGGCCAGGCCATACAAAATATGAACCTGATGCTGGGTATTGAGGAAACTGCAGGGCTTAATCTGAAGGCAGGGGTATATTAGAGTTGGCAGTCATGAAGAAGAGCATAGCTCGCTTCATGATGCAGGCAGTTTGCAGAGGATTGTTTGTTAGGATGCCCGCCGAAGTATTTAGATATTGAAACTTCCTGATCTTGTACTTGAACTTGTACTTGAACTTGATCTTAAAAAGTTCCATTGGAACCATTAAAAAATAAGAAGAACAGACTTAGCATGAAAATAGCCATAATCGGAGCCGGGAACCTTGGGCTGTCTATCGCCAAAGGGATTTTACACAGTAATGGTGCGTCTACCATGTACCTAAGCAAAAGGCATGCAGAGGGCATCCGGGCATTTGAAAAATACGGCAATGTGACCGTCACTACAGACAATGCGGAGGCTGTCAGGAATTCGGATGTNCTGATATTTTCCGTGCAGCCTGCACAATTCTCGGCCATTCTNACGGAAGTGCGCGACCTGCTCACAGACAACCACGTCATAATATCTACCGTTACAGGTTTTAGTATAGAAAAGATGGAAGCCATTCTGGGCAAGCAATGCTTTATAGTGCGAAGTATGCCCAATACGGCTATTTCCGTAGGGCAGTCCATGACCTGCATCTGCTCCAACGAGGCCGGGAAGAAACGGATAGAGCTTGCCAAGGCTATTTTCAACAGGATGGGCCATAGCATGGAAATCCCCGAAAGCCAGATGCAGGCAGCTACGGTTATTTGCGCCAGTGGGATCGCTTTCTGGATGCGGCTGATCCGCGCAACCACCCAGGGGGCCATCCAATTGGGTTTCGATGCCCGCGATGCCCAGGAACTGGCCATGCACACCTGTAGCGGGGCCGCCAGCCTGCTTATAAATTCGGGTAACCACCCGGAAGAAGAAATCGATAAGGTAACCACCCCCATGGGGTGTACCATCGAAGGCCTTAACGAGATGGAGCACCAGGGGCTTAGCTCCTCGCTTATCCGCGGAATTGTGGCCTCTTTCGACAAAATCAGCCAGATTAAAAAAGACTGAACATGGAATTATTTGATGTATACCCGCTCTATGATGTAACCCCGGTGAAAGCCAAAGGTATCGTTGTTACCGATGATAAGGGGCAGCAATATTTCGACTTTTACGGCGGGCACGCAGTAATCTCCGTTGGCCACAGCCACCCCCATTATATCAAAAGGATCTCCGAACAGTTGGAGAAAATAGGGTTTTACAGCAATTCCGTTCATAACCCGCTTCAGGTGGAACTGGCTGATAAACTGGGCAGGATGTCGGGCTGTAACGACTATCAGCTTTTCCTTTGCAATTCCGGGGCTGAGGCCAATGAGAACGCGCTGAAAATGGCCTCCTTCCATACGGGAAACTCACGGATCATCGCCTTTACGAATAGTTTCCATGGCCGTACCTCTGCCGCTGTAGCTGCTACTGATAACGAGAAGATCAACGCCCCGCTGAATAAGCAACAGAAGGTTAGCTTCCTCCGGTTTAACGATCTCGAATCTTTCGAAGAAGAAATCGACCTGGGCGATGTATGTGCGGTGATCATTGAATGTATACAGGGTGTCGGGGGCCTCGACGAGCCGGATACCTATTTCCTCAGGGAAGTAGCGGATATCTGCAGGGAGCGGGGCATCGTGCTGATAGCCGATGAAGTACAGTCCGGATTCGGAAGGAGCGGAAAGTTCTTTGCTTTCCAGCACCATGGCATAGAACCGGATATTATCAGTATCGCAAAGGGGATGGGGAATGGTTTTCCCGTCGGGGGGATCCTCATCCGTAACCATATCCGGCCCACTCATGGGTTGCTGGGTACCACTTTTGGAGGCAACCACCTTGCCTGTGCCGCCTCCCTCGCCGTTCTTGAAATCATCGAAAAGGAGAACCTGATTGAAAATGCAGCTGAAATGGAGGCATATTTCAAAAGCAAAGCCGCTGCGATTCCTGAGGTTGAAAGGGTAAAAGGCCGGGGGCTTATGCTTGGCCTGGAGTTCGGTTTTGAGGTATCGGATCTCAGAAAACGACTGATATACAGGCAAAAAATGTTCACGGGGAGTGCCAAGGATAAATATGTATTGAGGATCCTGCCTGCCCTTAATATCCGCCGGGAGCACCTCGATTTGTTTTTCGATGCCTTAAAAACCGAATTATAATGGCACAGCAACTCCAATGTAAAGAAAGGAATGCCGTTTTACTGGAGATGGCCGGGCTTATTTACAAAAATAAAACGGCCATCCTCGCGGCCAACAGGAGTGATCTTGAGGCCTACCAGGGCGGTGACCTTGCCATGTACGACCGCCTGAAGCTCGACAACGCGAAAATTGAAGGGATGGCCGGCTCGCTTGAAGAACTGGCCGCCCAGGACGATCCGCTGGGGGTGGAGCGCTACCGGTTTACACATCCCAACGGCATGGAAATCTCCAACAGGACCTCGGCTTTCGGGACGGTACTGATCATTTATGAATCCAGGCCCGATGTTACCATAGAGGCTGCCGGCATCGCCTTCAAATCGGGGAACAGCATTCTGTTGAAAGGCGGGAAGGAAGCCCAAAGGAGTAATATGCTGCTAACAGGCCTTTGGCACCAGGCGCTCCAAAGCAAAAGACTCCCCATTGAATGGGTTACTTACCTTGAATTCACCAGGGAGGAGACCCGGGCTTTCCTTGAAAACCCATCGCAAAAAGTAGACCTGATAGTGCCCCGGGGCGGTGAACAACTGATCGCCTTTGTTAAAGAACATGCCAGCTGCCCGGTAATCGTCAGCGGGAGGGGAAATAATTTCCTGTTTGTAGACCGGGAAGCATCCTTGGAGATGGCCGAAGAGCTCATCATCAATGCCAAGACTACTAAAATTTCGGCCTGCAATGCCCTGGACAAGGTTTTGATAGACCGGGAGTTGCCGGAAAAGGAAAATTTTATCCGCCGGCTTGTCAGTAAATTACAGGACTATCAGGTGACCATCCTGGCCGATGAGAAACTCTCGCATTTTAGCGGTTGTACGGAAATTGGCAAGGAAGCCATATGGTACGAGGAATTTTTGGATTACAGGATTGCCCTGGGGGAGGTGGAGAACCTGGAGCAAGCCGTCGCTGTCATCAATAAATACAGCGGGGGGCATTCTGCAGTCATCGTCACCGCCAACCGCAACAGTGCAGATCGATTTATGGAAGAGGTGGATTCAGCGGCGGTTTACCACAATGCCTCCACGCGCTTTACAGACGGCGGCCAATTCGGGCTGGGCGGGGAACTGGCCATCAGCACGGATAAGTTGCATCAGAGGGGCCCGCTTGGCCTGCAACACCTGGTAACCAATAAATGGTTCGTACACGGGAGCGGGCAGGCAAGAATATAGTATAATGGATGAGGAGGAAAAGCAGCAGCATGAAAAAACAAAGGATTTTACTTAAGATCGGATCCAATACTCTGACCAAGGAAACCGACCAGCTCTCCAGGGGGAAGGTAGAGGATATTGGCAGGCAGGTGGCCCAGCTCAGGGATACCCATGAATTCATTATAGTGAGTTCCGGTGCCATAGCCGCGGCCAGGCAATTTGTCAAACTGGAACACAATGGCCCGGATATTACCGTGAAACAAGCCCTTGCCGCCATCGGCCAGCCCCACCTTATGCGGATATTCCAGGAAAATTTCAGGGAGCTGGGCCTCCTTACCTCCCAATGCCTGTTATCCTATTCTGATTTCGAGAACCCGATCTCCAAAGCTAATATCCGGAATACGATCAATGTACTGGTTGCCAATAACTTCATCCCTATCATCAATGAGAACGATACCGTTGCAACGGATGAAATCCAATTCGGCGACAACGACAAGCTGGCCGCCCTTACCGCCGCCCTGTTGCAGGCCGACCTGCTGATCATTGCCACCAATACAAATGGGATTTACTATAAGGACTCGCTTGAAAGTAACAAGCCCGAAACGATCATCAGCATTGAAGGCATTAACAATCTTGCTTCCGAGGTGAGCGATATGAAATCCTCCCATGGCACAGGGGGGATGTTGTCTAAGATTGAAGCTGCGGCAATAGCCCGGGAGGCCGGGATAGAAACCTGGGTTGTTAACGGGCTGAAGGATAATTTTATCCTGGACGCCATGAACAACCGGAGCAGTTATACAAAAATTAAGTGATGCAAAATTATCTGTCTGTAAACAATATAGAATCCCTCCAGGCGTGGGTAACAGAAGCCAGGGCGCTGAAAGCGGCGCCCAGGAGCCACATTCAACTGGGTAAAGGAAAAACCCTTGGCCTGCTTTTCTTTAACAACAGCCTGCGTACACGCCTGAGTACCCAGAAAGCGGCAATGAATCTTGGGATGGATGTTATTGTGATGAACTTCGGGAATGAGGGATGGACCCTCGAATTCGAAGATGGCACTATCATGGACCAGGGCGCGGCAGAACATGTCAGGGAAGCTGCCCAGGTAGTCTCCCAATATTGCGATATTATTGGTATAAGGGCCTTTGCCGGCCTGAAAGACCGGGATAAGGATGAGGCGGAGGAAGTCTTGCAGGGTTTTAGCAGGCATGCCTCGGTACCGATCCTCAACCTGGAAAGCTCGCTGAGCCATCCGTTGCAGGCTTTGGCTGATGCCATCACCATCGCGGAATACCAGCGGAAAGCAAGGCCAAAAGTTGTGCTTTCCTGGGCCCCCCACCCCAGGGCTCTCCCCCATGCCGTGGCTAATTCCTTTGTGGAAATGATGCGGCTCCAACATGCCGATTTCGTAATCACCCATCCACGGGGTTATGAGCTGGATCCCAGGATTACCCGGGGAATTCCAATAGAATACGTACAAGACACCGCCCTGAAGGACGCAGACTTTGTTTATGTGAAAAACTGGAGTAGTTATAGCGATTACGGGGAAGTACTTTCCAGGGACCCCGGATGGATGATGACCGCTAAAAAACTGGGGGGCGCGCAGTTTATGCATTGCCTGCCGGTAAGGAGGAACGTGGTTGTGGAAGACGCCGTCCTGGACGGGAACCAATCCCTGATCCTGGCCCAGGCAGATAACCGCACCTATGCCGCTCAGCTGGTGCTTAAAAAATTACTGGAACAGTGAAGGCGGAGACTCTCTCAGTTGTAAAGATCGGCGGGAATATAATAGAGGACCAGGACAAGCTCAGCGCTTTCCTGGATTTGTTTGCCGGGCTTCAGGCACCGAAGATCCTGGTTCACGGGGGTGGAAATCGTGCCACCGAATTGGCCGGGCAAATGGGTGTGAGGGCGCAGATTGTCGACGGACGGAGGATAACGGATGCCCCTGGCCTTGAAATTGCCCTGATGGTATAT
>JGI25321J50212_10001878_pt1 | contig 16765 bp, 15 predicted proteins | sample AutmiccommuBRH23_FD_50212 | JGI IMG/M metagenome (IMG submission 50212)
GCTTCCGGACCAATCGAACGAAATAAACCATACACCTATGAAACGAAAGGAATTTATCAAGACTACGGCTGCCTTTACGGCGGGAAGCATGGTCATTCCAATAGGATGCAAGGATGCCCCGAAAGAGCAACCGGCCGAAACCCCCAGGACCAATTGGGCGGGGAACTATGAATACCGGGCGACGCAATTGCACAAACCCCGTTCGGCTGAAGAGGTGCGTGCCCTGATCAAAAAACTGGACCGTCAAAAGGCCCTGGGTTCCCGGCATTGTTTTAATGATATTGCCGATAGCCCCCTGCACCAGATTTCAACGGAATACCTGAATGAAATCGGTCCGGTCAACGAGGAAGCCCTTACCATAACCGTTGGGGCAGGTGTCAGGTACGGTGACTTTGCTCCCGGCCTGCACGAAAGGGGCTATGCCTTGCACAACCTGGCCTCCCTGCCCCATATTTCGGTGGCCGGGGCATGTGCCACGGCAACCCACGGATCGGGGATCGGCATTGGCAATCTGGCTACCGCTGTTTCAGGCCTGCGTATGGTGACGGGCAGCGGGGAAATCCTCGAGCTGAGAAGGGAAAAGGACAAGCCGGTGCTGGACGCCATGATCGTTAATCTTGGGGCCCTGGGCATTGTTACAGAGATCACCCTCGACCTTCAGAAAACCTATGAGGTACGGCAGGATGTGTTTCAGGACCTGCCCCTGGAATCCCTCCGGGAGAATTTTGACGTGATTATGGCTGCGGGCTACAGTGTTAGCCTCTTTACCGACTGGCAGGACCAGCTCATCAGCCAGGTCTGGATCAAAAGCCGGATGGATGCGGGGCCTGTAAATCTGGAAAATGACTTTTATGGCGCTAAAGCAGCAGCTAAAAACCTGCATCCCATCACCCGGCTTTCCGCCGAAAACTGTACCGCACAAATGGGGGTCCCGGGCCCCTGGTTTGAACGGTTGCCGCATTTTAAAATGGGGTTCACTCCCAGCAGCGGGGAAGAACTGCAATCCGAATTCTTTGTCCCCCGGGAGCACGCCGTAGACGCGATCCTGGCACTGGAGAAAAAGCGGGAGGCCATTGGGCCCGAACTCATGATCACCGAAATACGGAGCATAGCTGCAGACGATTTATGGATGAGCCCCTGCTACCAGAGAGAGAGCATAGCCATCCATTTTACCTGGAAGCAACGCCCGGAGCAGGTGGCAGCGCTGATCACCATGATAGAAGCGGAACTAAAACCTTTTGGGGCACGGCCTCATTGGGGCAAGCTCTTCTCCATGCCCCCCGCAGAGTTGCGATCCCTGTATCCAAAATTTTCCGATTTCCGGGATTTGGCAAAAACCCATGACCCCCAGGGGAAATTTGTGAACGCCTTCCTGGAACGAACTATTTATTCAGCCTAAACATTACAAAACTCAAAACTAACGAACATGAAAAAAACAACTTTAAAACTCCTTGTCCTGCTATTGGTTACAAATGCCACCCTCGGCCAGGACCTTCCCCTGCAGACCGGGAAGGATGTTGCCGTTACCTCAACGGAATCCGGGAAAGTACGTGGCTTTATCCACAACGGCATCTTTACCTATAAAGGGATTCCCTATGCCACAGCAGAACGCTTTATACCTCCTGTTAAACCGGAACCATGGGAAGGGGTCCGCAGTTCCACCTCCTGGGGCCCGGTTGCGCCCCTGATGACGCCAACGACCCAGGTACAGGACGAACCGGAATTTGTGTTCGACCACGACTGGGGATATACCAATGAAGATTGCCTCAGGATCAATATCTGGACGCCTTCCATCAGTGATGGTAAAAAAAGGCCGGTCATGTTCTGGATCCATGGAGGCGGATTCACGGCCGGTTCCAGCCAGGAATTGCCTTCCTACCATGGGGAGAACCTGAGCAGGAAAGGCGATGTGGTTGTGGTTTCCGTCAACCACCGGTTGAATGTCCTGGGATTCCTCGACTTATCAGCCTATGGCGAGGAATATAAACATTCGGCCAACAACAGCATGCTCGATCTGGTTGCGGCCCTGGAATGGGTAAATGCCAACATTGGAAATTTCGGGGGCGATCCGGGCAATGTCACTATTTTTGGGCAGTCCGGCGGCGGCGCCAAGGTCAATACCTTAATGGCCATGCCCAAGGCAAAGGGCCTCTTCCATAAGGCCATTAACCAGAGCGGGGCTTTCAGGACTTCTATCCTTGAAAAAGAGGACACCCAAAGTATAGCGGCGGAGACTTTAGACATCTTGGGCTTAACGGCTGATCAGGCCGACAGCCTGCAAAAGATCCCCTTCCCTGTGTTGGCGGAGGCCAGCGGCAAGGCGTTGAAAATCGTAGAGGAACGTTTTAAGGCCGAAGGGAAGCCAATAATGGGCTTTGGCCTGAACTGGGGCCCCAGCAGGGACGGGGAGGACCTGCCCTTCCAATTGCACTCGGATGAAGCACTGGCCCTCTCCAAAGAAATACCCTTGCTGATAGGCACGGTAAAGAACGAGTTTGCACCCTTTGCCAACATGCGGTTTGCCGAGGCATCGGAGGAGGAAATCATGGCGCATATCAGGGAGCAATACAAGGAAAAAACCGATCGATACCTTGCAGCCGTGAAAAAGGCCTATCCGGGAGATACGGCCGCAAAAGACCTGCTGGACGTGGATACCATGTTCCGGCCCGGGGCAGTGGCCCAGGCGAATTCAAAATCTTCCCTGGAGGGTGGCGCCCCGGTTTATATGTATCTGTTCACCTGGCAATCGCCGGTGTTTGACGGCAAATACAAAGCCCTGCATTGTATGGAACTCCCTTTTGTCTTTGACAATATCGACCGTTCCGAACAAATGACCGGTGGAGGGGAAGAGGCGCACATTCTGGCCGACAGGATGAGCAGGGCGTGGATTAATTTTTCCCGAAACGGCAACCCTAACCACGAGGGTCTTCCGGACTGGCCTGCCTATACCGCAGACAATACGGCCACCATGCATTTTAACACGCAGTGTGAGCTAAAACCGCAGCTTGATAAGGAATTATTTGAAATAGTNCAGGGAAATTAAATTTTTGTCANCCAGTGTTTAAACCTTTTTAAGGGGCAGGAATCAAAAGTATCGGTTTATTTGCTGCGGCCTGCCCCTTTCCCGCTTGTAACAAATTTTATATCCATATACCCATGCTTAAAAAAGTTCTAATAGGATTGCTGGTACTTTTGCTGGCAATTCAGTTTATCCGCCCGGAACCGAATGTTTCAGACGATCGTACGTATGATATCTCAACGGCATACCAAGTGCCGGGGGAGGTGAATCAGGTGTTGCAGGTGGCCTGCAATGATTGCCATTCTAACAAGACCGAGTATCCCTGGTATTCAAGGGTACAACCGGTGGCCTGGTGGCTGGATAATCACGTAACAGATGGGAAACGCCACCTGAATTTTTCGGAATTCACCAACCTGCCCATCGCCATCCAGAATCACAAGTTTGAGGAGGTAGTAGAGATGGTGGAGGAGCATGAAATGCCCTTACCCTCTTATACGTATTTCGGGTTGCACAGCGGTGCCAACCTGGATGAAACCCAGAGGGAATTGGTGATGGATTGGGCCCGGCAGCAGATGGATTTCCTTAAACGGACCTACCCTGCAGACAGCCTGAAGATGCCCGAGCGCAGGCCCGCGGCCCCTTCCGAATAAGCAATAGCTCTATGAAGCGCAAGGAGTTTTTAACCAAAAGTATCGCAGGTTTTGGCGGAGCAGTGGCTTTTTCTGCCATCCTGCATCCACAGGATCCCACTGGGAAACGGACTCGCCAGAAAGCTAAAAACTGCGAAGTCGCAGCCAGGGAAACCCGGGGGCCTTTTCCAAACAGGAAACCGTCATCCCTGGTAAAAAGCGATATTACCGGAGGCCGGAAAGGCGTGGCACTCCTGCTGCAACTGACCATCCTTGAAGAGGCGCGCGATTGCAGCCCAATGGAGCATGTTTGGGTCGATGTCTGGCACTGCGACAATCAGGGGCGTTACTCGGAGTACGGTGGAAACCGGATGCAGGCAGACAATCTTGAAGACGAGCATTTCCTGCGTGGCAGGCAGCAAACCGATAGCCGGGGGATGGTTTCCTTTATAAGTATATTCCCGGGTTATTACCGCGGCCGCGCACCCCATATCCATATAGAAGTCCGGGGATCTGACGAAAATTCCCTGCTGGTCAGCCAGATTGCCTTTCCGGAAGATGTTTGTGACAGGGTGTATGCCACCAATGGCTACCAGGGCGGGGGCTATGTACCCAATGCCTCGGATGGGGTATTCAGAGACAGTCTTGAGAGGAACATGGCCGATGAGCTTACAGGCGATATGGCATCAGGTTTCCGGCTTGCCAAAAACCTGGTTGTTTAAGGAACTTAATTTGAATCAACATAAAACTAACATTTAACAAATCACACACTATGAAACGTATTCTTACGTCCTTGTTCCTTATCGCGGCCCTTGCCGTTAATGCCCAATCCAGCTGGAAGGCAGACAAAGCCCACACCAATATGAACTTTGCCATTTCGCACCTTGTGATTTCGGAGGTAACCGGAAGGTTCAATGAATTTGAGATAGACGCACAGGCAGATGAATCCTTCGGCAAGCCCGAATTCAATGTAACCATACAAACGGCAAGTATCGATACGCAGAACAGCCGCCGGGACGATCACCTTAGAAGTGAGGACTTTTTTGAAGTGGAAACCTACCCGACCATTACCTTCAAAAGCAATTCCATAGAAAAAACAGGGGAGAATACCTTCAGGATCAACGGGGACCTCAGCATGCACGGGGTCACAAAACCGGTTACCCTGGATGGCAAACTCAACGGGATCATTACAGACCAGCGCAGCCAGAAACTAAAAGCCGGCCTGAAGATCACAGGCCTGCTGAAACGTTCCGATTTTAATATAGGCGGCTCCGCAGCCCCTATAGGCGATGAGGTGGCCATCACCATAAATACCGAAATGGCGCAGCAATAAACCTGCTGATTTAAAGTAAGAATTTACCCTTAAAAGAAATAACCAACGATGAATACAAAGAACCACTGCCTGGAAAGGAAGCATTTGCCCATTCTGACTATGATCGGAATGATGGTGCTGGCCGGTTGCCAGCCAAAATGGACGGAAACCGCAAAAGACGGTTATAAGCTTGTTAACAATGAAGGAGGAAAGCAGCTGGGCTATTCCCCAGGGTCGGGGGTTACATTGATAACGGAAAACGGATATGCCTTTAAGGACCTTAACAGGAACGGGCAGCTCGATGCCTACGAAGATTGGCGACTTAGTGCTGAAGAAAGGGCGCAGGACCTGGCGACAAAAATGACGGTGGAACAGATTGCGGGGCTGATGCTATACAGCGGTCACCAGCGGGTTCCCGGCGGCGGATTCGGGGCAGGGGGCACCTATAGCGGCAAACCGTTTGACGAAAGCGGCGCCAAAGCATCAGACCTTACAGACCAGCAGGTTGATTTTCTAACCAAAGACAACCTCAGGCATGTACTTTTAACGACCATTGAAAGCCCAGGGGTGGCTGCCCGGTGGAACAACAATGCCCAGGCCCTTGTGGAAGGGCTTGGCCTGGGGATCCCTGCCAATAACAGTACGGATCCAAGGCACCAGGCAGAGTCCGACGAGGAATACACCCTGGGGGCCGGGGGCGACATTTCGCGCTGGCCGGGGGCAATAGGTCTGGCAGCCAGTTTCGAGCCCGCCCTGGTTAAACAGTTTGGGGAAATCGCTTCCCGGGAATACAGGGCACTGGGCCTTGCCACCGCCTTATCGCCTCAGGTAGACCTGGCCACCGATCCCCGCTGGTACCGCTTCAGCGGCACTTTCGGGAGCCACCCGGGCCTGGCAACCGATATGGCAAAGGCCTATGTTGATGGTTTTCAAACTTCCACCGGCGGGCAGGAGATTGCAGGAGGCTGGGGCTATGGCAGTGTCAATGCCATGGTAAAACACTGGCCAGGCGGGGGCACTGGGGAAGCCGGGCGCGATGCGCATTACGGGTTCGGAAAATTTGCCGTTTTCCCCGGCAACAACCTGGAAACCCACCTGCTGCCCTTTGTGGAGGGGGCCTTTAAACTCGAGGGGGGCACCGGTATGGCATCTGCGGTGATGCCCTATTATACCATCTCGTTTAACCAGGATCCCGGAGGTGAAAATGTCGGGAATGCTTTCAGCAGCTATTTCATTACAGACATGCTGCGGGGCAAGTATGGCTATGACGGGGTGGTTTGCACGGATTGGGGTGTCACACGGGATGATGAAGGAATGGCCGTGTTCGGGCGTACACCCTGGGGTGTGGAAAGCCTGAGCGTAGCCGAACGCCATTACAAAATACTCATGGCAGGATGCGACCAGTTTGGCGGGAACAACGAAGCGGCCCCGGTTCTCGAAGCCTATGCCATGGGGGTGGCCGAACACGGGGAGGACTTTATGCGAAAGCGCTTTGAAACCTCGGCGGTGCGACTACTTAAGAACATTTTCCGGGTNGGCCTGTTCGAGAATCCGTATCTGGATGTTTCGGAAACCGAGGAAATTGTGGGGAANGCGGAATATATGAANGCGGGNTATGACGCTCAGTTGAAATCGGTCGTGGTGCTAAAGAACCAGAATGCCGTCCTCCCTGTCAAAAAGGAGACAAAGGTATATATCCCCAAACGCTATGTCCCTGCATCCAGTTCCTTTTTCGGACAGGAGATCCCTGCCCGCTGGGAAGACCCGATGAGCCTTACGGTGGCCGGGAAATATTTTNCGGTTACAGAGAATCCGGATGATGCCGATATGGCCCTNGTGGTGGTGACCAACCCGATCAATGGCCGGACAGCGGGCTATAGCGCAATAGAAGCTGAGGCAGGCGAAACCGGTTTCCTGCCCATCAGCCTCCAATATGGGCCCTATACTGCCGATGAAGCCCGGGCGGAAAGTATCGCCGGCGATGNACGGGAAGGTGATGTCCTTAACCGCACCTATAAGGGCAAAACCGTAACAGCCGATAACCATACGGATCTTAAACTTATCCTGGACACCAAAAAGGCCATGCAGGGAAAACCGGTGGTGGTGGTCCTTAAAATGTCGAATCCCACCGTGGTCGCGGAGTTTGAGAAAGAAATTGAAGGGCTGCTGATAAACTTTAACGTACAGGACCAGGCGGTGCTCGATATCCTGTCAGGTGCCGTGGTACCATCAGGCCTGCTGCCGTTGCAAATGCCGGCGGGGATGGCAACCGTGGAACAACAATACGAGGACGTCCCCCTGGATATGGAACCCCATATGGATGCAGCGGGAAATTCCTATGATTTCGGGTTCGGGCTTAACTGGAATGGGAGGATCTCCGATGAAAGGACCGCCAGATACCGCAGGGAGTAACAGTTTTATTCCATAAATACGCTTTCCTCCGTCGAGTGCTGCCGGAAAATGATTGAAAGGATCGGACAGGTCCGCGGGTGTCCGGATTTTCGATGGCCTGCAGGGCGAGCTGATCCTTTCATTTTATATGCTTAGGCTGTGCCCGCCTAGGTGCTGCCTCAATTATGCAAAGAGTACGTACCCTTTCCTGAAGTTTCCCATCTCGGTTATCCTTTCCCCCCTTTCAGTTACCATGTGAGGGGGCTAATGTCCTTTACCAACTCCCTGGCTTATCTGGGTTTTAGCTAAAGTGCAGTATTGGTTTTTAAGAATTATCCGCCATTTTAGGATTCCCTTAATTTCATTAACCCTTCCTTAACTTCTTTTGACTTTCCCTTAATCTGAGGGGCTTGTCAATGGTTATACATTAGCCGCTGGATAATAGGTCCCCTTCACCGGTGTACTTTGGAAAAATGGAAGTTCCTCTATAAAGTACACAGGAAGACAAGATCTATGTAACAACAACCAATTAAATACCATTGTAAATGAACAGATTTTTTAAAATTGAAAATGGCAAAAAGGAGTCGGGTAAAAAGGGCTTCCCGGAAAGGGGCCTGCTTTACTTTGCGATGGCGATGGCCTTCTTCCAAAGCCTGTCCGGTCAAACACCCACGGACGCCCTGATGATGCCTGCCAGAGAGGCATGCCTGCTGCTCGCGTACGACGGTGGGACCTTCGACCGCTATTGGGAAGGCACCCTGTTACGGGGGAATGAGACTATTGCCACCGTTGATCAAAGTACCATCCTGCCGATGGCTGCCGTTGGAATTATCGATGATTTGAACTTTTATGTAAGCCTGCCCTATATCAGCACCGAATCCGCAGAACCAAATGGCGGGTATTTTGCCGGGGCGCGGGGGTTTCAGGATATTGGCGTAGCTGTAAAATACAGGGCTTTAAAAGACACCATAGGAGGAGGGACACTTTCTGCCTTCGGTACGGCGGGCTACTCAACCCCTATAAGTAACTACCTCTCGGATTACCGGCCGTACAGTATAGGATTCGGGGCCCCGGAATTCTCGCTGCGGGCTATTTCGCAGTATCAATGGAATAACGGCCTTTATATCAGGGGGGTCGCCGGCCATCTCTGGAGGGGTTATACCAAAGCCGAAAGGGACTATTATTATAATGATGGCAGCTATTACTCGGCCTGGATGGATGTGCCCAATGCCTGGACCTACGAAGGCATTGTTGGCAAATGGCTATTTAATTATGCATTGAAACTGGAGTTCGCCTATATGGGGCTCTCATCAACCAGTGGGGATGATATCCGCGCCTATAATGCGGCACAGCCAACCAATAAAACGAAGTTCGACCGGATCGGGGTTTCTGCCCAGTATTACATCAAGGCAGTAAAAGGACTTGGGGTCATAGCCTACCACAACAGGATTGTGGATGGGCGGAATGTACCAAAAATGAGCAGTACCGGATTTGGACTGACCTACCAGTTTACCTATATCAACTCAAATAATGACCAAGCAAATGCACACTAAAATAACAACCCTATTATTAATTGTAGCACTGGGCTTAGTTAGTTCCTGTGAGAAGGATACCCCCAGGTACCAGGAATTTGAAAACTATGCCTTTACGGAGACCGATGCGGATGGCGGCAGTTGGACCCCCGTGTTGTTGAGCCAGGGTAGCGAGATCGCGGTTGATGCGCCAGACCCTGTGGATTCTCAGGCCTACCAGGCCGAGCTTATGGCAACTAAAACCGCTGCGGAACAGGCCACCGGAGCCCAGAAGGCAGCAGTACGTTACTGGACCGCCAACCCGGTCATCCGTTGGAATGAGGTGGCACTGGAGCTAATCGCCAAGTACAACCTGATCCCCGGTCCCAACGGGGATGACAGCTATACCCTGCCTACCCCTGCCAATCCTGACGGTCCCCCGGCATTCCCGTTTGCCCATCCGCCCTATGCCAGCAGGGCCCTTGCTTATTTATCGGTTGCCCAGTTCGACGGGCTGATTTCGGCCTGGCACCATAAGTACCAGTACAACAGACCGGCGCCCTATCAGGTGGATGAAACCATTGATTATGCCTATGAAGCCAGCGAGATCCCGGCCTATCCTTCGCATGGGGCCGTGATAGCCAGGGTCTCCAAAAGAATCTTAACCGCCATGTTCCCCCTGGAGGCCGATTATCTGGAGGGATTGGAAACGGAACATCTGGAAAGCCTGATCGTTTCCGGCGGAAATGTAGCCAGCGACCTGGAAGCGGGAACCCTTATTGCCGATGAAGTGTCGGCGCGGGCCCTGAGCAGGGCCTCCACAGACGGGATGAGCAAGGCCCAGTGCCCCAAAGCGGTTTCAGATTCGATAAAAGCTGCCGCCTTTGAACGGTTTGGCTGGCAATGGGATAATCTGGAGATCCCTGCCCGGCCTGTAGGGCTAACCCCGTTGTTCAGCCAGGTGCGGATGTGGAACGTGCCGGATCTGGAAAGCGTACGGCCCGGGCCGCCCCCCTCATTGGATTCACAGGAATACTATGATGATGTGGAAATCCTTAGGGATTACGCAAGGAATGCCACCGAAGAGCGCAGGCGGATAGCCAATTTCTGGCAGGATGGCCTTGGAACTTATACCCCGCCGGGGCATTGGAACCGGTTTGCGAATGAATTTATCGCGAAATATCAACTTAACCCCCTGCAGGCTGCCAGAACCCTGGCGTATATGAATATGGCCATCATGGATGGGGGGATTAGTTGCTGGGATGCCAAGTACTATTACCACTATCCCCGTCCTATCCAGACGATAGATGGGTTTAAGACCCTGGCAGGGACGCCTAATTTTCCCAGTTATACTTCCGGGCATAGTGTTTTCTCTGCAGCGGCATCCGAAGTACTCGCCTACATATTCCCCGGGGAAGCCAATAAGGTACGGGGCTGGGCGGAGGAAGCGGCCATTTCGAGGGTATACGGCGGGATCCATTGGACCTTTGATGCCACGGTGGGTACCGAACAGGGAAGGGATGTAGCCTCTTACACCCTTGCCAGGGCGCAGGCAGACGGTGCCGATTAAAAATATTGATCGATCGTAGTTCAGACCAGATTCAGGGGCCATTTCCCTGGATCTGGTTTTTCTTTTATGCTGAGGGAGCCTGAGGTGGGCAGGGTTAATTTTGCCCGAGGCGGGCTGCCTGCTTCCGGAGCAATTCGGCTACCCGGAGTTTCAGCTGCTCCGGTTCCAGGATATCGGCGTAATCACCGAACATCAGGAACCAGCGTGCAAAGCCTTCATCAACCCAGGCCGTTAAAAAGGTCATTTCCACCCCGTCTTTCTTCTCGGCTTCCGAGACAAAACCATATTGGTTCCTGGAATTTTTAATATAGCGGGCCACCTTTTTATCCACCAGTATTTTTACCCTGGTTTTTTCTTCCGGCTCCCTTTTTTCGCGATAATAATCAAGGCTCCGGTGGATCAGGGTAAAGGGTTTGGCAGACCGTTGGATGGCCTGCATCCTGTCTGTTCGGAACTGCCGGTAATCCTTCCTGAGGTGGCAGTAACCGAAGATGTACCAGTAGTTGTTCTCATGGAAAAGCCCTACGGGCTCAATGCTGCGCTGCGTTGCTTCCCCCGCATTTAAGGATTCATAACTTAATTCCACCTGCCGTTTCTCGGCAATACTTTCAAAGAGGATTTCCAGGGCATCAGGGATTTTTTCATTAAAAAGCGGTTGGGCAGGGTCTATCACCACCTGCGCCTCCAGGGCTTCCACCCAGTCTTTTTCCTTTCCCCTCAATACAGACTTCACCTTAAACATGGCTGAATCGTGATAGGCGCCCAGGGTTTTGTCTGTAAACTTCTGCATCAGTTTTTCCGCGGCCACAAAACTGGAAGCTTCTTCCCGGGTGAACATGACAGGCGGGAGGCGGTAGCCTTCCATAATGGAATACCCCAGGCCGGCTTCACTGATAATGGGTACCCCGGAGACTTCGAGCGACCGGATATCGCGGTAGATGGTACGCTGGCTCACCTGAAAACGGTCTGCAAGTTCCTGGGCGGTCACCACCCGTTTGGATTGCAATTGTATCAGGATGGCCACAATCCGGTCGAGTCGTTTTATGGAATCGCTTCCCATTAGCGTCTTATAAAGGTTCCAAAGATAGGATTTCCAGGAAAAGTCTTCAACCGACTTCTTGCTCATTTAGGTAATAAGGTTAAAATACCCCGGTTCCTCCCGGATAAAATGATTGACTCCTGCAAAGTAAAGCCCTGAGGGTGACAACCCTATGTCAATATAGAAAGGCATTTTATTGAGAAAAGAGCCGGCATTAAAATGATAGTAGCGGGGCCCTTAAGTGGAAGGATTTTACATGGAAATAAAAAAAAACAGCCCTGCCGGTTTCCTGCTGACATAAGGCTGTCACTACCCCATTATATCTTTGGATTGAATTTTAAAACAATCTATAAACCTAAATTGAGAGCTATGAACAATCCAGAAGTACAAACAGAACAAAATCAGGTTATTAGTCCGGCTGAACTATTGGATCACTGGCAGGGCCACAGGCGGTTGACACGAAGGGTGATCGAAGCATTCCCGGAAAGGGAATTATTCGAATTCAGCATAGGAGGGATGCGGCCATTTGCGAAAATGGTCATGGAACTGCTTGGGATCGCCGGTCCGGGGATGGAGGAAATCGTAAGCCGCGAAACAGCCGTCTTCAGTGAAGAGTTGGATGGAGGGATCGGCAAGGCCGGGCTGCTACAGCGCTGGGATGAAGCTACCACCCAAATTGATAAGTGCTGGGCAAAACTTTCGGCCGACCAATTCCATGACCAGCTGAAATTATTCGGACAATACGAGGGGACCGTGATCTCGTCCGTGCTGTATTTTATAGACAACGAAATCCACCACCGGGCACAGGGCTATGTATACCTGAGAGCGCTGGGGGTAGAGCCGCCCGCATTTTATGAACGCTAGCAAAACATTGAATATGATGGAGACGAATAACGTTTTTGTCTTTAAAACTTCCGTGAACGGGAATGAAGAAGTGAACAGGCTGCGGCCTGATTTAAACCGCCTCATTAACCGGTTCGGGGAATGGAACTTTGACCTGGAGGATTGCGACCGCATCCTCCGGGTGGAGGTCCGGGAGGTGGAAGCGCCTGCCATTCGCAACCTGATGCTGTTAAAAGGCTATGAATGTGAGGAACTCCCCGGCTGATGCCCGGTGGCGGACCAGGATACCGGCAGAAGTTCGCGAACCGTTCCGTAAGTTCCTGGAATAACTTTTATTTTTACAAGGTGCTAACCTTGTAAATTGGAAAATATGTATCGTTTATCACTTATGATTCCCGCCATGATAATCTCTTTGTCTGCCATCTCGTTTATGTCCTGCGGCTCTGCCAGGGAAACGGCCTGTGTTGACGAAACCCAGATAAGTTCCGGCCCGTGCACCATGGAATACAACCCGGTGTGCGGCTGTGATGGCAAGACTTACGGGAATGCCTGTGAAGCGGGTCGTGCCGGACTTACTTCCTGGAAGGCGGGGGCATGCGATTAGCGGTCGGAATATGCGAATGTCGTCTGAATGTCGGGTTGTTGTAGTTGTGCCGGCAGCAGGTTTTATGCAATTTTGGTGGCAAAACGCAATGATCCCTGAAATTGTTGGTTAGGACGCAACTATTTTATGGATTGGCAGGATTTAACCAGGTATTATGAGTATAGGACAACGTATCCGCGAACTGAGGATTCAAAAAGGGATTACCCAGGAAGAACTATCCGCTGCGACAGGCATTAGCGTACGCAGTGTGCAACGCATAGAAAACGATGAGGTTAGTCCGCGGCCATATACAGTAAGGGAACTGGCGAGGGTTCTGGAAGTACCCTACGACCAACTGGCCGCAGGTTCTGCGCGCGAGGAGAAACCCGGGAAGCATTGCGATTTCTGGCTCCCCCTGCTGCACCTGAGCGGCATCCCGCTGGTAGTGCTACCAACACTTTTTATCTGGCTTTTAAAAAAGGAGGAATTGCCGGAAATAAAGGAACAGGGGATAGCTGTGATTAATTTCCAGCTTAGCCTGCTGTTGATAATAGTGCCCTCTGCCATTTTTTCCATCCTTGTCATCCCTGTGATTCTCATCATCATCACCGCTATCTTCGGGATGGCGGTGTGCGTTATCAACACCATCAGGGTGATGAACAGCCAGCCTGCCAGTTATCCGATGATTATCCGGTTTTTAGACGCCCGGTCGGCGACATAATCCGGATGGGGCGTTCGGTTACCCCTGCCACAGCTTCCAGGGTGCCCTGTATTCCGGTTTCAGCAGTCTATTCACGCCCTCATGGTTCCGGACCTTGCCGTTAAGCGGATCCCATTCAAGTTTTGCGCCACTACGGTAGGCCATATTGCCGAGGTGTGCAACAAGGGCTGCATCCCTGCCCATTTCTATGGTGCAATTGGGTTGGCTGCGGCTTTTTATACACTCCAGGAAATTACGGGTATGGGCATCAAGGCCGCTTTCATAGCTTATCCTGGGGGGCAGGGCTTCCGTTAGGTAAGCCCCGTTATCCTGTAACGGGAGCAGCTGCCATTGTTTGCGGTTGATGGCGAGGATGCCGTTTTCCCCGATAAAAGCCACCCCGGGTTCCCCGCTGTCGTCGAGGTAGGGCGAGGTCCCCATGGCCATGAACTGTTCCCAGATAAAACTGAAATCGCCAAAGTCATATACNGTGGTCAGGGTATCCGGGGTTTCGGCTGCATTGTCCGGAAAGGCCAGTTTCCCTCCNATGGCCACTACGGATTCCGGGGCGCTTGCCTTCATCCCGGCCAGTACCATATCGATCATATGCACGCCCCAGTCGGTCATAAGCCCCCCGGCATAATCCCAGAAATAACGGAAACTCCCGTGGAAGCGGTTCCTGTTGAAAGGCCTTCCGGGTGCCGGTCCCAGCCATCTGTTATAATCCACCCCTTCCGGGGCGCTGCTATCGGGTACTACTTCAAATCCACGGCCATAATTCACATCTGCCCAGGCCTTTACCTGCCGTATTCTCCCCAAAGCCCCGCTGCCGAGGTATTCCAGGGCGGAGATCCAATGCGGGTCGCTGCGCTGCCACTGGCCCACCTGTACAACCCGCTGGTATTTGGAGGCCGCTGCCACCATCAGGTTGGCTTCGTAAATGCTGTTGGCCACCGGCTTTTCTACATACACATCCTTGCCGGCGGCACAGGCATCGGTCATCTGTATGCAATGCCAGTGGTCCGGCGTGCCGATTATCACCGCCTGCAGGCCTTCGTGTTTCAGGAATTCCCTATGGTCCTTGTAAGTAGCAGGGCGCTTCCCGGCGGATGCCAGGAGTTCGTCTGCCCGTTGGTTTAACAAATTGCTGTCTATGTCGCACAGGGCAACACAGGCAGTGCCGGAGTTTTTCAGAAAGGATCCCAGGTCTGCCCAGCCCATGCCCCGCACGCCGATCAGGCCTACGTTTATTACTTCTCCCGGCTGGGCGTCCCTGCGGTTTCCGGCTACCTCCAGGGGCAGGGTCGCTGCCAGGGAAGCTGCGCCCATATTGCGTATAAATTTTCTCCTGCTACTCATTGGTTTTTATAAAGAATATGTTATTCCCGGGGTTTTGCCCGGGGTTTACGACTTCGGTTGAGGAAAAATAATGAATTTTAATGAGCCTGCCCGGTTTTTTAGGAGGATGGCCTGGCAGTCATGAAGCAGAGCGTTGCTCCCGTCATGATGTTGGTTGATGGGTTGATGGGCTTGCCCTACAGCGCCAGCTTGCTGGCTGCTGTGGGGTTGATTTGTTGATTTGCCTGCCCTCCGAAGCCTTGGCGTAGGAGGGTTGATTTGTGTGGCTGGATCCCCGACCTGGCGGGCCGAATGAGGGTTGATTGGAAATGAATCCTGAAATCTTTTTGAACTTGTTCTTGCACTTGACTCTTGTTAAGGTTGATTCGTTGATTTGTTGATGCGTTGATTTGAAGGTTTATTTATCATTAATGTTGCACTTGCATTTGCGCTTGAACTTGAACTTAAATCACATAATTTTAATCAGCGACAGATATAAAAAAAAGCCGGTTTTCACCGGCCTTTTAGAATTCCCGAAAGAACCTTAATGAAACCCTATTTCCCCCAGGTTTCCATGGCTTATTTTAATCGCTTCCATGGGTTCCATCCCATCAAAGGTGCGGTCCTGTTCCACAATGTAGTATTTCATGCCTGAGGCTTCTTTTTTCTCCAGGATGCTTGCAAAATCGATGGTTCCTTTGCCTACGGGCGCGAAACGGCCCTGTTCGTCCATATCCTTCACATGCCAGATAATAAAACGGCCGGGGTATTTTTTGAAATAATCGAGGGGATCTACCCCTGCTTTGGCGACCCAGTAGAGGTCCATCTGGAAGTTAACCGTCTCCGGGTCGGTATTTTCCAGGAAATAATCCATGGGGACGATGCCGTTGGCATTGGCCTCAAATTCAAAGGCATGGTTGTGGTAAAGCAGTTCCAGTCCGGCATCCTTGCATTTTTGTCCGAGAGTGTTCAGGATCCCGTTAATTTCTTCCACTTCCTCACTCATATGGAGGGTCTGGGTTTCGGCATTGTAGCTGAAATGGCCCATGGGCGGCACGGGGATCACAAAATATTTAAAGCCTGCTGCCTTTACATCGGCGATCAGCTGGTCTGCATTGTCGAGGNTCACCATCCCCATATGGGTGCTAATGGGGGTCAGGCCCAGGCTTTCCAGGTAGGCTTTGAATTCTTTGGGGGCCATCCCGTAGAACATCCCGTCCTTATAGCCGGTTGCCTCGATGTATTTATAACCGATATCGGCTATTTCCTGCAGGGTTTCCTTCGGGTTTTCGTCCATCAGGTCGCGTACGGTATAGAGGGTCATCCCCCCGAAATTATCCTGGGCGGCCATGCTGAAGGCAAAGAACAGGCAGAGGGCGGTTAAAATTCGTTTAAGGGGTGTTTTGTTGAGTTTCATTTTCTTAATGTATTTGATTTCATAATAGTGCCAAAGGGCCTTTAAATGTAAGAAATAGTTCAAAAGGGGAGGGGGGTGCCGACCTACTAATTAGCCGTTATTTTGTGATATTTAGTAAAATTTCCAAGGCATAGATTGTTTCCCGAAGGATGTTTCCACGCGGCGGGAAAACGATGCCTGGATACAGGCTGGATTTTAGTGTAAAAAGTATAGCTTGAAACCAAAAAGCTTGCTATATTTGCACCCTCTTTGGCAATGCCCCGGGCCAGTATAGGCGGGCGGGCTTGATGCCAGGGTTGGGGCCGAAGAAAGCTCCAATCCATACTGGAGGAATGGCAGAGTGGTCGATTGCGGCAGTCTTGAAAACTGTTGAGGGTAACACCTCCGGGGGTTCGAATCCCTCTTCCTCCGCT